>SMTZ1_10001137_pt1 | contig 26191 bp, 26 predicted proteins | sample DeeMarSWOR136_30_FD_25667 | JGI IMG/M metagenome (IMG submission 25667)
TTTAAAAATTTTTTATCATCTTCGTTTAAAGTTTTTTCATCTACTTTATCAACTATAATATTTCCAGATATTTTCTCTAATTTTTCTTTTAATCTTCGTATTCTAACTAACCCTTTTTTTGCATTTTCCAAAGCTTTTTCATTAAAATCTGGAGGATTTCTATAATGGGCCTGTGCAAAAAAGAATCTAATAACTTCAGGATTCCAAGAATTTAGTAAATCTTTAATATTAACGATATTTCCTAGAGATTTTGACATCTTCTCTCCATTTACTGTTAAAAGACCTATATGAACCCAATATTTTGCAAAATCTTTACCTGTAGCTGCTTCAGATTGAGCTATTTCATTTTCATGATGTGGAAAACGAAGATCCATACCTCCACCATGAATATCAAATGGAACTCCTAGAAATTTTCCACTCATTGTAGAGCATTCAATATGCCAACCGGGTCTTCCTTTACCCCAAGGACTGTCCCAAGAAGGTTCACCGGGTTTAGCTTTTTTCCATAGGGCAAAATCCAATGGATCATGTTTTTGTTCACCAGGCTCTATTCTTGCTCCAACTTTCATATCATCAATTTTTTGACCAGAAAGTTTTCCGTAATCCTTGAATTTTTCAACAGAAAAATAAACATCACCCTTGGAAACATATGCAAATCCTCTTTGAATTATATCCTGAATCATTTTTATCATATCCGGGATAGTTTCTGAAGCTTTTGGATATAGATTCGCTCTTCTAATTCCAAGTTTGTCTAAATCATTTAAACATCTATCTGTAAAACGTTTTGAATATTCAAGCGCATCAATTCCTTCTTTATTTGCAGCATTTATTATTTTATCATCAACATCTGTTATATTTTGAACATAATTAACTTTAAATTTTTTATGTTCGAGATATCGCCTTATTAGGTCAAAGGCAAAATATGTACGAGCATGACCAATATGAGCATCACTATATACAGTCATACCACACACATACATTTTCACTTTACTTTCTTCAATAGATTCAAAATTTTCAATTTTTCTAGAGAGAGTATTGAATATTTTTAATGTCATTTTTTTATCCTCAACTATCTTTCCAAAATATGGAGAAAAATATATACTTTGCTGAAATATCTCCAAATCATTTATAAATATAGTTTGTATACCCTGTGAACGGGAGATTTATTATGAAAACTACCTTTAGCATTATAAAAGCAGATGTTGGAGGATGGCCAGGGCATGCTAAAGTACATACAGATCTTGAGGAGATTGCACGAAAAAAATTAAATGAAGCTAATCAAAGTAAGTTGATAACTGATTTTCATGTTACTCACTGTGGAGATGACTTAGAGCTTATTATGGCTCATAAACAAGGAATTGATAATAAAGAAATTCATAGTCTTGCATGGGATACTTTTTGTGAAGCAACAGAAAAATCACGTGAACTCGGTCTTTATGGTGCAGGTCAAGATTTACTATGTGATGCTTTTTCAGGTAATATAAAAGGTATGGGTCCTGGTATTGCTGAAATGGAATTTACTGAAAGAAAAGCTGAACCAATTGTTGCTTTTATGATGGATAAAACAGAGCCTGGTGCTTTTAATTATCCAATTTTTAAAATCTTTGCAGATCCATTTAATACAGCTGGATTAATAATTGATCCATCAATACACGATGGTTTTGTTTTTGAGGTTTGGGATATACTTGAGCACAACAATGTCTTATTAAAAGCCCCTGAAGAAATGTATGATCTTTTAGCACTTGTTGGTGCTAAATCACGTTTTGTTATTAAACGTGTTTTTCCAAAGGAAGGATCCAAGTTACCATCAGATGAACCAGTTGCGGTTATTTCAACTGAAAAACTTTATCAAATAGCTGGCGAATATGTTGGAAAGGATGATCCTGCTGGTGTAGTTCGATGTCAATCTGGTCTACCTGCTCTTGGTGAAGTTATTGAACCTTTTTCACTTGGTCATTTGGTTTCAGGTTGGATGAGAGGTTCTCATAATGGTCCTTTGATGCCTGTTTCAGTTAAGGATGCACAATGCACAAGATTTGATGGTCCTCCAAGAGTAATTGCTTTAGGTTTTCAACTTAAAGATGGTAAACTAACAGAACCTGTTGATTTATTTGATGATCCTGCTTATGATTATACTAGACATCAAGTTCAGCATATAACAGATTATATGAGAAGACATGGACCTTTTGAACCTCATCGACTGCCAATGGCAGATATGGAGTATACTACGTTACCTAAGGTTATGAAAAAGCTTGGCTCAAGGTTTCAAAAAATAAAATAATTTTTTTTTTATGTTGACTTATTTTCTTTTTTTCTGAGGTTTATTTTTTGATTAACAATTGCTCTTTTCATTTTTAATGCTGCTTTTAAATCTTTATCAATATCTCTAGTGCTGATACTAACCCATCTAATGTTATCATGTTCAAATAGTTCATGAAGCGGGAATCTTCCATCCCAAGGTTCCCATGCTTTCTGCAAGGTCATACTACTTATTGTTCGAATATTAGTAGCACCTACTTCACCTATAGCATCTGCAAATGAAATCAAGCGATTATTTGGAATAGCAATACCAACAGTCTGTAAAAAGTTGCCAATTGGTTTAACAAGTTTAGGTATTTGCATAATATCAGCAATCGGTTTTACTTTTATTACTCTAAATAAGGGTGACGGCTCAAAATTAGAGGTGGTCCCATCATAAATAACAAGCCATTGATTAGAAGTTGATGGAAAAATTGTAACTGGTTCTCCCATCATCTCTTTTTTAAAATATTGATAATATCCATCCAAAACCTGCATCTTACCAGATTTAGATCCCTTTGGTAAAGCTCGGGATGTAATTTCCATTTCTTCAGCAAGTAAACCGGCAAATTCTTTTGCAGAAACCTTTCCACCTTCTTCTATATATATCTCTTGAGGTGAAAAACAACCTTGTTGATCCCATGCACAAACATCAAGAGACACTAGTTCAGCAATCTCTCTTGCATTTTCATTTAGATATTCTCTAGCAATAGTAATAAAACTAAATTTATGCCAATGACCAGCAACAGGAACTTTGTATTTTTCAGCTACCTGAACTAAATCTCTACGTGCTTGTTCACTACCTGTTATCCGAACAAGATCAGATTTTGAAAAAAGAAATTCTTTAACAACTTTATCTTTACTTTCAAATGGTAAAACTGCTATAGTATGTGCAAGTTTTGGATTAACCTCCTCAATAGATTTTGCATAAAGTGCACCAAATACAGGTTCTTCTGATGGAACCTTAATCCATGTTGCTGCATCAACAAGTTTATCCATAACCATCTCAAAAGCCGCAAGACCAACAATGTTACCTGCACAGATATGTCCTATTACTTCCGGGTTATAATTTGAATGACTGATTTTAGCTTCGCCATAGGCTTTAACCAAGCCCTCATTTAGTTTTGAAAATATTTTAAATTTACCAGGTTGTAGTTTACCAAACAGTGGAAGATTTTCTTTTTTAATAATACTTAAAAACTGATTAAAACCCCAGGATTCAACCATTTCAATCGAAAAACCTGTAACAATCGGCAGAACCTCGCGTGCAATTTTTCTACCTTTATACATTAGGTCCATCCAGAGATTATTAACCCGTCCTATCACATCAATTACAGTTGGAATATCAATTGTAAGAAGATATTCTCTTCGTGCCTTTTTAATACCCTCAATTATTTTATCAAGAGTCTCAACTTTAAAAACAGGTTTTTTAAGCTCTATACCACCACCAATATTTTCATAGATAAACTCAAGATCATCATCAATTCCAAGATTTGGATTCCAATAATAACAATTAATTACTTTACCCATTTATTTAATCCTCAAAATCAACCGGAATTTTACTTGCAGTATTTACAAGTTCTTGAGCTGCTTTTGCCTGATCAAGTATTACCTTTGAATCACCATCAACAGTAAACATCCCTCTTATCAATCCACGGATAGGATCAAGCTCTTTATTAATTACTTTCTTCCAATTTGAATAAGGCCCTTTAAAAACAAATGCAGCTTTTTTTTTGTCATTAACTAAATATGCTTCTCTACATTTTCCATGCCAAAGATCAACATAAAAAACAACTTCTTTTTTGAGTTCATCATCAGGAGTTATTACAAAAAGAAAATCACCTTCCCATGTTTTTGCTACTTCTTCATAGGTCTTATTTTTGTTTAATTCTTCTTTAAAAGTTTTAATCCATTCATCTGATGGGAAACGCACCATTTTTATTTTTCCTCCTCTTGCATCAGCTCCGCCATAACAGCTGCGCATCCTCGTCCTTCAGCACCAGGTAAACGAGTAACCTCAACATCAAGAACAGGTCCGTCTCTACTACATTCTGGACAATGCTCCAGTAGTTTAACCCGATCACCTGTAATTATAAAACCTGGGTAGCTAGTAGGCAATGGATCGATAAAAGCAAAACGTCCAAACTTATTATAACCAACAGGATTTAATTCATCATCCAAAACAAATGGGATAATAACAGGGGGGATATGTTTGTAATGTTTATCGCAACTTAGAAACACAGAGCTACACTCAGACATTGCATAAACATCATGAAAATGATTCTCAGGAACACCAAGAATACCTTCTACCTTTTTTCTAAAAATTTCCTCAGGGGTTCTTTTATCCTCATCTGCCTTCCAACCGCCACCTGTTAAAACCTGACTTGATTCTAAATTTACACTTTTGCCTTCTTGTTTCATACGTTCTATTATACGATCCAGCCAAAATGGAGGGCTACCGATGTTTATCTTTTTTCCCTCCTTTTCCATCTGTTTAAAAATATTAATAATTTTTAAATCAGATTTTTTCTGAACAATAGGACTAATTTTTGACATAGCCTTTGCTTTTATTTTCTCTCGTAATCCAATTGCTTCGTCTCGTTGCATACGTAAAAACTGAGTGGTGATTTTAATATCAAGTGCAATATGGATATTTTTTGGATAATATAAATCATAAGCAATACCAAATAAACTTGCAATAGTAAGATTAGTTTGGCGTGGATCAGGAATTAGTAAAACTGAAGAATCATCTGGGTCATAATTCATCAGCTCAATGACAGATTTCATAGCACTATATTTAACTCGATTCCAAGATTGATTATCTCTAGGAATAAAACTAAAACGACCACTGGTACCGCTGGTAAACATAATATTTATCCCTTTTTTGAGAAAACCTTCTATAACTTCATCATGTGAAGGTGAATTATTTTTAAACTCAACCAATGGAATTGAACCAGTAAAAATTGTTTTTAACCAATCCAAAAATCTTTTATCTTCTGGATAATCTTTAAAAAAAGTATCAGGAAGTAAAGGTATCATACTAAAATCATTTTTTGATTTAATTTTATCAGGTGTAATGCCCCTTAAATCACAAACCTTACGATAAATGACGTTATTGTCATAGTGATGCTTAAAACTATATCTAATTGCAGGTAGTATTAATTCCTCTATATTTTTATAATCACTGAAAAACGAGTTAGGACTAAATAATGCTTTATCAACAGGATTCCAGGACTCTTTTGGAGTAATTAACTTATCTAAGCATCCATGGTCAATAACTGTTTTTGGAAATGCCAAGGTTATCCTTCCATATATTTATTATCAATAAATTTAAAGGTCTATAATATCTTAATTTTAGTCTTCAAATTCATCAGTTATTTCTTTTAATGAAACAATTACTCCATCTAGTGGTTTTATTATCTGTAATGCCTTCATTTTACTACCTTTAAGTTTTAACCGACCTCTTAAAAGAGCTACAGCCATGCTCATTTCACCTTTCAAGATACTTTTGTATGTGCCATAGTTCCCACTGACAGTAAAAACAGCTTCTTTTCCTTCAGAGCTATCACCTGTGTTGACTATAAAATCAGTTAATTTTCCATCTTGAAGCATTAAGTAGAAATTCATTGTTGTATCATTTGGTGGAACATGCTCTATTACGGCAAGTAAAGAAGTAGTTACATTTTTTAAATCTTTTTCCGGATCGAGTTTTTTTAGTATATACTCTTTGCTAATATTATTCCATTCTTCGGAAAGAAATTTTACCATTTGAATTCATCTCCTAAAATACTTTCAATAAGTTCTCTAAACAAAGCAAGATCTTCTTCTGAAATTCCCTTTGGTATCGGATAAAGAACATGTTCTTTTCTATAAAGTCCTTTAAATAAATAATTTAGAACCATTAGAATGTCTCCCATAACTAAGCAATTTTCTGTTGTTTCGATGAGTGCTTTGCTAACTCTAATAGTTGCATCTGGATCATTATGATCATAATAATAATCATACTCGAAAAATGCATATTTTCCATCATCCATAGGGAGGATAAAACCAAGCATATGTTCTAGTTTGTATTTATCACAAACTTTGGATAACATATCAACTAATCTTAAAATTTTATCTTGGTCAGCCGCCCATATCATTCCTGCTTGAGCAAAAAACAGTCGTTGTCTCATAAGACGTGACGGTAGTATTCTAAATGAATGAAGCCAGATTATATCGGTCATCTCAGGTTTTGAATAAACTTTCTTAAAAAATTCCTGGAGATCCTCATCAAAAACCTTTGCTATCTGCTCAGGTGATGCATCTAATCCTTTTTCAAGATGTTTTCTCATAGGACCAGCGAAAATTGCTTTGCAGGGATTTTTTTCCTCTGAAAGAACTTTCAAAAATTCACTATCTTTAAGTGAAGCTAGTTTTGGTGCACCTAAAATAAGTGTTTTTATCATCGATTTATCGATTGTACAATCCGCCATTTCCTCCACGATTCTTTTATCGTCTTTATTTCCGATAACATCTACTACATAATTTAGTTTCAAATAGTTTTTACATATATATTCAAAATCTTTTGCAATAGAATTTGTCGGGCAGAGAAACTCTGAAAGATATTTACGTGATAGTACGATCAATGATACGCCAACATTACGTTGTGCAAGTTTCATTATCATACTAAGGGCATCTTTTAAATGCTCAAACGGAACAAGTACGACATCTTCATCATCAGCAATAGGATGAAGCTTCACAGTACTTTCTGTAATTATTCCCGGTGCACTAAGTGTTATGTCAGTAAATCCTCGTTCAGTTGTATAGGGATTTTTTATATCCATGTCACTATTGTTACTTATTTTACCTTCATCATCAACTATCGTAACGTCTATGTAATTATCTGCAGCCCAACCATATCTATTTTGCCAGGTACTAGTAATTCCAGTTGATGCAATATTTGCACAAACATGAGCTCCAGCTTCCGCAAGATTTGCCCGTAATTTATATTTGTGAGCTTCTTTTTGTAATTCAAAAGCAGTTATTCCAGCACCAACAGTCGCAGTACAACTTTTTGCATCAACCTCAAGTTTTTTTAATCTGAGAAGATCAATGATAATACCATGGTCAAGGCAAACTGCTTTTGATAAAACAGTTGGAGTAGCGCAAGATAAAAGAGTTCCTCCACTTCGTGGCATAAATGGGATATTATGTTTATTTGCAAATTTAATTATTTTTGAAATCTCTTCTGCATTTTCAGGCATCACAACATAAAAATTCAATTTAGAATCTGGATGAATTATTGTTTGAACATAAGAAGAGATGATAACTGGATCATTAGTCGCCCAATTCTCCCCGACAATTTCACGAAGACCTTTTATAATATCATCCTCAACAACCTGCTGATAATCACTTTTATCTAAATTATTAGTATATTCTTTCAAAGCCTTAGCAACTTTCTCCGGTCGTAACTGCGTAGCGAAATTACATTGTTTATCACAAATGCCACAAAAAGTACAAGAGTTTGCTATTTCAATTAGTTTCTCAGTAGGTTTAACTTTTCCTGACTTTAACATTTTGAATATCTGCATACGACCTTGTGGCCAGTATGCAACAAAACCATATTTTTTCCCAGATGGACATACTCCTGTTCCAAGAAAATCAAATCTACACATACCACAATGAGTACCTTTTTTAGCTATTTCTAATGCGTCTTCCATTGATGTTTTACTTACGGTTAAGGCTTTATCTTGTCTCATATACTCCCCCGAATTAATATTCTTAATAAGACTGATGAAATTCTATCTAATAAATATTTCCTATGTATAATAATTAAAAGTTCAAAGAAATATATTTCAAAAATTTTTTTTGTTTTTTTAAATAATATATACAGCAATAGTAAAAAAAATTTATAGTGTATATAACCAGATTTTAACTGTTAATGACACAAGAGTAAAGGATATAAATTATAACCTTATTCAGGACTTACTTTAAGATTAATCTTGGAGTAAAAAACAATGGCAAGAATTCATGCAAGAAGAAAAGGGAAATCAGGGTCAACTCGACCAATTGATAGAAAAAAACATCCTGACTGGAGCTCATTAAACCCACGAGAAGTTGAGGCTCGTATAGTAGAGTTAGCAAAACTTGGTAAATCAACCAGTGAAATTGGCATGATCCTTAGAGATCAATATGCTGTTCCAGACGTTAAAATTGCTACAAATAAAAGAATATCTAAAATTTTAGAAGAAAAAAATTTTAAACCGGAAATACCAGAAGATCTAAGAAGTCTTATTCACAAAGCCTTACAAATTAAAAAACATTTGGATATAAATAAAAAAGACTATAAAAGTAAAAGGGATTTGCAACTTGCTGAATCAAAAATTAGACGACTAACAAAATATTATCATAATCAAGATAGACTTCCAAAGAACTGGAAGTATAGTTTAGAACAAGCAAAATTAATGTTTGAATAAATTTTTTATCTTGTTTTGTTTTATTTTTCGACATTTGTCTGTAAAAATATAAAAATCATTATAAATCTATATTTTATTAATAAAACAATATTGGTTTAAGGAGGCTTATAAATGAATAAAAAGAAAATTAAAATAGTTTTAACTATAACGCTATTGTTGATAACCGTCTCTTTTTTATCAGGTTGTATAGGACCAAATGCTATTACTACCTGGGGTTGGGACCATATGAACGATGAAGGAACAGCAGTCAGAATATGGGGACATTTAGTGGGTACTGAAAACTTCCATAATTGGAATGGATTATTTGTATATGATACAGAAAGTCACACAAATTGGGAGGATTATAATAATCGTGTTGAAGCAGATAATTATGATAGTTTCAATTATTTCTCAGTTAATATTTATAATCTAAGTAGAAACACTCTATACCACTATAGAGCAGTTGGTGAACATCAAGGACAAGGTAGTGCAATAAGAGTTGGTGTTGATAAAACATTTAAACCTGGTGGTCCAAGAGTTGTTACAGAAAATGCAAGTAATATACAAATTACTTCCTCAGGACTAAACGGCCGTTTAAATCATATGGGTGGTGCAAGCAGCTGTGAGGTATTTTTCAAATATGGTGAAGACATAGATAATTTAAATATTGAAACGACACATCAAAACTTAACATCAATAGGTGATTTTAACCAAATAATTACAGATTTAACAAGTTGTAAAACTTACTATTTCCAAGCAATAGCTAAAAACGATGCAGATACATGGGCAGGTTTTATTCTTCAAGTTACACCTGGTTTACCTGCTGTAGATACATATTTACCAACTAGTATTACATCAAATTCAGCAGTATGTCGTGGAACATTATGGAATCTTGGAGGTCCGGCAACATGTGAAGTATGGTTTGAGTACGGCGATGACAATCCTAATAATTTAGATGAAGAAACGACTCATCAAATAGTTAATGCAACAGGACCATTTCAGGCAACTGCTATAGAATTAAAATCAGGAACAACATACTGGGTAAGAGCCGTTGCAGATAATGGTTATTGTGAAGATAAAGGTGAAATAAAAGAATTCAAAACTGCATCAGGTTTAGAGAAATATGGAACAGTAATAAATACCAAACAAAAAATGTCTCTTAAGAGTTTTGTATTATCTATAATAGAAAAAGAATTTGGTAATACAGATCCATATACTCTACAAATATTACAGGAACAATATCCAATACTCTCAAAGATATTAAAACAATAATTTAATTGACACACTAAGAAATATTCATAATTAAGAGTAATATATTTTAGAGTGTGTTACTTTCTCTTTTTTCTTTATGACAACGAATAATTTATTAACTCTGTGTAAAAAATCATCCAAAATGATTCAATCTTTTCCAGAATCAACTAAAATAAGAGTTGTATCTCATTATGATGCTGATGGAATTTCTTCTGCAGCTATAATCTGTAAAGCACTTTATAGAGAAGGCTTTAATTTTCATGCATCTCTCATGCGTAATCCTTTTAACAAAGGTTTAGAAAGATTATCAAAAGAACAAAATGATTTGATTATTTTCTGCGACATGGGAAGTGGACAGATTGAGAGAATAGAAAACATACAATGTAAATCTATAATAATTGATCATCATCAATATCTAAAAGAAAAAACATCTGAAAACGTTCTTCAGATAAATGCTAATTTATGTGGAATTAATGGTAATTATGAGGCTTGTGGTGCAACTCTTACTTATATGGTAGTAAAAACACTTAATTCAAAAAATGTTGATTTAGTACAACTGGCAATAGTTGGGGCAACAGGAGATAAACAATATATAGGTGGCTTTAATGGATACAACAAAAATATTTTAGATGAAGCTTTAAAAAATGAATTTCTAAAAGAATACATTGGAATAAAATTATTTGGTGAGACGCTACAGGAATCATTGTATTTTTCAATTGATCCATATTATATAGGTTTATCTGGAAAAAACGAAGAAATAACTAAATTACTAAAAAAATTGAAATTAAAAAAATCAGATAAAATAGAAGACTTAAATGAGAACCAAAAAAAGAAAATTAACTCATATCTTGTTTTCAAATTACTTAAAAATGGTTGTGAGAAAAACATTCTTGATACGATTATTAGAACTCGTTATCATTCAGATACTCTTGGGTGTGAACTTGAACGTTTTGCTGATATTCTTGACTCATGTGGTAAAGGAGGAAATCGTGGATTAGCTTTAGCTTTATGTATGGGTGATAAAGAAGCTTTTGTTGATGCAATAAAATTTGAAAAAGAATACAAACAAAGGATACTTGATGAACTGTTAGCTCTTGAAAAAGATGGTTTTAAAGAAAAGAAAAACTTTCGTTATTTCTTCAGTAGAGATTCATCTTTGGGTGGTGTAATTAGTGGTATTGCTACAAACTATATTCTAGATAAGGAAAAACCATTATTTTCTATATCTAAAAAAGAAAAAGAAATACATGTTTCGTGTCGTGGAAATCAATACTTAGTTAGTAAGGGTCTAGATTTAGGTATTGCCATGAATGAAGCTGGAAATAAATTAGATGGATTTGGTGGTGGACATAAAATTGCTGCTGGTGCTACAATAGATTCTGAAAAAGAAACAGAGTTTTTAGAACTAGTTGATAATATTATTGATACTCAGTTGAAGTGAAACTATGAAAGTAAATTGTGATATTGTTATAGATTTTGATAATGATGAAAAAGTAAAAACTGTTTTAAAATCAGTTAAGGTAGATGATTTTAGTTTTGTTGAGTCAAAAGCAATTGGTAAAAAATTAGAAGCTAAAATTAAGGCAGGATCTATTTCTTCTCTTATTCATACACTTGATGATTATTTGTCTTGTGTTTCTGTTGCTTTGAAAATAGTAGATAAAGATTAAAAATCTTTATGTAATTGCTGGTTTTATTATGAAATTTGATTTAGTTGCGAATTTTACATTCAGTAGCGATATTTTACAAATAAAAAACGAAATTGAAAATACGATTTCTGCTTTTAATAAAACCTTGCTGTCAAAAGATAAAAGTATAAAAATTGATATTAAAAATTTAGAAAAAAACTCATTAATTTTAGATATTTCATCTGAAGGTCTTTTTCGTCCACATAATGCTTTACTTCAATTAAAAAATGTGCTAAGTAAGGATCTTGGTAAAAAATATAAATTAGGTATTAGAGAAATAAAAATCGTAGGTTATTCTATAGATTTTGAATTAGAAAAACAACCGTTAAAGGTGTTTTCTATTCCTTTTGCAGATCTTGAAATTAACGGAAAAAAAATAAAAATTTTACTAACGGAAATTAATGAAGAATTTCTACAAAGAAACTATATTGATAGAATGATTAATTTAGTAAAAGAGAAAGTTAAAAACCAATATTATGAAGGTAAAGGCGAGTTTTGGAAACTTATTTGGGTGTCTGGTGAAAAAAAATCTATCTGGTATAAAGATCCAACTGAGGAAATGATTAAACTAAATTGGATTAAACAAGGACCGACAAAGGGTAAATGGTTTTATTATGCACAAGCAACAGCTATTATGAAAGCAATGGAAAAAATTGCAATAGAAGAAGTTCTTAAGCCACTAGGTTTTCAAGAGATTATTGAATCACATATTGTTCCATTTGATATTTGGCTTAAAACAGGTCATTTGGAAGGTATGCCTGGTGAGATTTATTATGTTTCTGAACCTGCATCTAGAGATGTTGAAAAATGGGAGAATTTTGTTGATTTAACAAAAATTACAAAATCAGTTCCGGTTGATCAATTACAAAAAAATTTATCAACTCCAACTGCAGGAATTTGTTATGCTCAATGTCCTATTATCTATTGGGCTTTTAAAGGAAAAACGATTTCGGAGAAATCTCTACCTATCCTTGTTTACGATAAAACTGCTATTTCCGGTAGATATGAGTCCGGCGGTAGACATGGTATAGAACGTGTTGATGAGTTTCATAGAATTGAACCTGTTTATATTGGAACTAAAGAGCAATTACTTGATTTACGTGAAAAACTAATTGAAAGATATAAACATGTTTTCAACAATATTTTTGATTTAGAATGGCGTATGGCATGGGTTACCCCATGGTATATGCAACAAGCTGGAAAACTAGCTGAATCTGATACACAGGATACTGGAACAATAGATTTTGAAGCATATATGCCTTATCGTGGAGATAGAAAAAATTCTGAGTGGCTTGAATTCCAAAATTTAAGTATTCTTGGTGATAAGTATATATCACCTTTTAATATTAAATCTCAAAAAGGTGAGCTTTGGAGCGGATGCTCGGGTATTGGTCTTGAACGTTGGTCTATTGTTTTTTTAGCACAAAAAGGACTTGATCCTAAGCATTGGCCAGAAAAATTCAGAAAATATTTAGATAAATTACCAGAGGGAATTGAATTTTTGTGATAATTTATGAATCAAAAAAAAGAGTTGTTAGAATATAAAAGAAAATATGATGTTGCTCGTCATCATGCATGGGCTGGATCAGTTATTCTAGCAATAACTTTAGCTATTAGATTTTTTCTTGAAATTTCAAATATAAAGATTAATGATTTGCTTGTAGTAATAATTGGCGGAGTGATTGTATTTTATACACTTGTAGCTGTTGTTTTTACTTATAAATACCGATCTGGTCTTTTATCTGAACAAAAAATAATTGAGGTTCATACTTCATCTAATAATCTTGAAAAAGAACGACTTAAATTTGAGAAGAAAAAAATAAAAATAGAAGCTAAAAAAGCAAAAAAATCTAAAAAATAATATGAGAAAAACCTTTAAATAAGAACGCTATCCCACTGCGATGGCAAAAAGAAGGAAAGAAACAGAAGAAGAAGAAACAGATACAAGTTTTAAGATACCTAAGTTTGATGAGCAAGCTTTTTTAAAAAGAGAAAGAAGAAACATTAAATCAACTATTATTTCATTTTTATTTGGTTGCCTAATGGCTCTTGTTTGCTTTGGTTTTTGGGCTTTAATGGGTAAGGACTTTGGCCTTAGATGGGAATTGATTTTACTAGTTGGTGTTATAAACGCAGTATTTTTAAGATACATTTTTATTAAATTGAAAATTGATCTTTCTGATTTTGGACGGAAAAATTGGTTTGGTTCATATGTTACATACTTTTTTACTTGGTTTATTGTATTGATTATTCTAGTAAATCCACCATTTTATGATGATGAAAATCCTCGAATTGAACTAGTAATTATGCCTCAGATGCAAGAACCTGGTGGAGATATCTTGATTTTAGCAAAAATAACTGATAATATGGGAATGGGAAAAAGTAATATCTTATTTACATTAGACGGTATTTCAGTTTCTCAAGATAATTTTAATTATATTGATAATGTTTTAGAATATGTATATGCAGGTCCTACTAATATAACAAGTGATAAGACTCATAATTTTTCATTAACTGTTACAGACAGTAGAGGAAATGTACAGACAAAAGCCGATACTTTTACTTTTAGTAAGGATACAATTTATTTGGCATTACCAAAGTCTGGTGACAGAGTTGTTGCCGCTTCTGATATTAAATTTGGTGTTAAAACCGATGTTTTTAGGGTTTTTTATAAAGTTAATAATGACCAAGAAATAAATGCAACTCAACAAGCAGATAGAAAAGACTATTACATAACATCTCCTGAGTATAATGGTTGGAAAGCTGGTGAAAATGTATCTGTTAAAGTATCAGCTGAACTTTTATATAATTTTGAAAACAATTTTTTAAAAGATGATGAAGGAAATTTGATAGTAGATAGTAATAATAATGCTCAACCTAAATGGTATATTAATTATATTAATGACACAACTACTTATAATTTTGATGTAGCTGATGAATCAACAATAGGTCAGATAGATTCCATAGAAATACCTAGACCAAGTGCTAGAATTGCCGCAGCCCCAGGTTTTGAAATAATTGTTTTTCTAGTAGCATTAATTATGGTAGTTTTAATCTTAAAATTCCGTAAGAAAAAAAGACAACAGAAATGAACCAACTAGAACTTCTTTGTAAAAATCTAAAAAAAGATTTTACGCCAAAAAATAAAGATTCACAAAAACCAGCTTCCTATTGGTCTGAAAATGATATTTTAGATGATAAAATAGTAAATACTTTTGTTATAATTTTTAGAACAAAAGGTTGCTCTTGGGCGCATTGCTCTGGTTGCAGTATGTGTGGCTATTTTAATGATAGCATGTGGAAAGAGGTTTCTGATGAGGACTTATTAAAACAGTTTGAATGTGCTATGGAAAGTTACTCAAATCAAAGATTTGTTAAAATTTTTACTTCAGGTAGTTTCTTGGATGATTACGAAATAACATCAAAGGTTAGAAAAAAAATTTTAGCCAAACTTGCAGAAACAGCCGATAAAATATCTGTTGAATCTAGACCTGAATATATAAAAGATAAAACACTTAAAGAAATTAAATCAATTATTAATTTAAAAAAATTTGAAATAGGTATAGGTCTTGAAACAGCCAGTGATTATATCCGAAAAAATTGTTTGAATAAAGGATTTACTTTTAATGATTATAAAAATGCTGCTAATAAATTAAAAAAATATGACATTGACCTTAAAACATATGTTTTAATAAAGCCTCCTTTTTTAACTGAGAAAGAATCAATTGAAGATGCAAATAAAACAGTAAATAAAATAAAAAAAATTACAAATAGTATATCATTTAATCCAACAAATGTGCAAAATCATACTGTAGTAAATTTTCTTTGGAAAAGAAAACAATATCGACCTGCTTGGCTTTTTTCAATAGTTGAAATTTTAAAGGAAAGTAAAAAAATTGTAAAAAATAAAAGAATAAAATGTGATATAGTAGGTGGTGGTAGTATAAGAGGTGCGCATAACTGTGAATTTTGTGATTCCAATTTTTTAAAAGCAATATCAGAATTTTCTTTGTTACAAGAAACAGATGTTTTTAATGGACTTGATTGCGAGTGTAAAGAAAAATGGTTAGACCAATTAGATATAGAAGATTTGGGCTTTGGGTCTCTTGCTAATATGTATGGATAGATAGAAATGATAAAAAAAGTAAAGAAAGAGGATTCGGTTGTTTTAATTGATGAATCATTTAGAAGAACTATTATCAGTGTTAAAAGCCCTACAGATAAATACAAAGGAGTTGGTGTTTTTAATCCATCAGATTTAATTGGGAAAAAATACGGTGAACAAATAAAAATTGGAAATAAACTATTTTGGATATTAATTCCTTCAATTCAAGATAAACTTTTAGCATTAAAACGCCGGGCTCAGATTATTTTACCTAGAGATTCAGCTCATATTATAATGAATTGTTCTATAGAGTCAGGCTTTCATGTGCTTGAAGCAGGAATCGGTTCGGGTTCACTAACAATTGCTCTGGCAAACTCTGTTGCACCAAAAGGAAATGTTAGTTCATATGATACACGTGAGGATTTTATAGATCATGCAATGAAAAATATAAAAATGGCAAATCTTGAAAGATATGTAAAAACGAAAGTAAAAGATGTAACTAAAGGAATTTATGAAAAAGAGCTTGATGCAGTAATTCTTGATATACCAAATCCTTGGGATGCTGTTACTCATTCATATAAAGCATTGAAAGTAGGCGGGTATTTTTGCACATATTCACCACTTATTTCACAGGTTGAAAAAACAATATCTGAGATTAAAAAATATAATTTTATTGAAATAAAAACTCTTGAAAATATTCAAAGAGAAATGATAGTATCTGAGTTTGGTACAAGACCAAGTTTTGATATGCTTGGACACACTGGTTATCTAACATTTGCAAGAAAAGTTTTATAAAAAACACAAAAAAATTTATTTTAGTTTAATTCCAAGCTGATTTTGATAAGTACCTGATTTTTTATCATACAACTCAGAAGGTGTTGAGGCTAAATTTTCAAATACTATTTGACAGAATCTATCGCCAATTGGAATCTGTAATGGTTCATCATTTGAATTAAAACAACTAATTGTTAAGGTTCCATGAAAACCAGCATCTACTTTTCCAAAACTAGCCATAATTCCTTTACGAGCATAGCTTGAGCGGATCCAAAGCTGAGAGGTTATTTGTGAGCCCATTTTTATGTATTCTTTTGTACTGATTGCAAACCATGACATTGGTGGAATTTTAGCAATTCCATTTCTTACATGTTCATTTGTTTTTTTAATAAAAATTTCATTAATTGATAGATCATAGCCATTGGGTGTTAAATTCTTATCCTCAAAAGGTTCGATACTAAGTTCATTTTTATCAAGTGATTTTTTAATATCTAAATCAGATAGTATTGTCATAAAATCACATTTATAATTCCTTAATTGTTATATTATTTATAACAACTTGTTTTAATGGTTTATCATATTGATCAGTTGGAGTTTTTGAAATAGAAATCACTGTATCCATTCCTTGGGTTACTTTTCCAAAAATAGTATGTTTTCCATCTAACCAAGGTGTTGGTACAACAGTTATAAAAAATTGGCATCCACCAGTGTTTGGTCCAGCATTAGCCATAGATAAAATACCGGGACTATCATGTTTTAAAGAAGAATGAAACTCATCTCTAATAGTGTAACCAGGTCCTCCTCTACCTGTTCCGTGTGGGCAACCACCTTGAATTATAAATTTATCAATTACTCTGTGAAAAGTCAGTCCTTTATAAAATCCCTTATCAACAAGTTTCATAAAATTTCCTACAGTAAGAGGTGCTTTATCACCAAAAAGTTCAACTTTGAAATTTCCCATGCTTGTATTAAATTCAGCAATTTTACGCATATTTCATTCCTCAAATTATAAATCTTTAATCGTAATCTTATTAATAATTATATCTTTGATAAATTAATTTTTCATTAAATAATTTATATAAATTGCTCTTAAAATCTACTGATTACCTATAGTAATATCGTTGATGATTATATCTGTTATTGGTTTTCCTGTTCCATCACCACTGTCAGGATGAGGTTGTAATGCAATATCTCTAACTACATCAATTCCTTCAATTACAACACCAAAAGCAGCATAATTACCATCAAGTAAAGATTGTGCACCATCGCAGATAAAGAATTGTGCGCTCCCGCCAACTTTCGCTGCAGTACTTGCCATTGAAATTGCTCCATCAACATGCTTGATGTCACTACTTTCAAATTGTATGTTACCATAAGGACTTGATTTTTGTGTTCCATCAGGCATATACCCCCCTGTTTGTATCATAAAATTTTCACCGATTCTATGAAAAATCATTCCATTATAAAATCCATCATTTACAAGTTTAACAAAATTTGCAGTGGTTATCGGCATTAAATCTTCATAAAGTTCAACCTTAATTATACCCATAGAAGTATCTATAATAGCAATAGGATTAGCACCTACCTTATCGTTATTAATTTCTTTATTATTAAAAAAAACAATATATGCTCCAGCTATTATAATTATACAAATAATTGTTAAAACAAAACCTAGAGCTAACTTATTTTTTTTAAAACCTTTTTTTGTTAAAGGTCTTGATCTTTTTCTTTCACTTTCAATATTTTTTGCTGTCATTTTAATCAGGTGGTAGAATACATTTTTTTATAAATAAGCATTTTGAAAATAAAAAAGAAAGAAGATACTAGGATTATTTTAGTTCTTCTAATACACTATTAATAATTTCTTCTTGTGAGTAAAAGAGTATTTTAACTTCAGAGTCTAGTTCCCCTTCGCAATATTGTACCCATTGACCTTCTGGAGAATTTGGTTTAACCAAGATTTTAATTTCTTTGAATTGAGGATATTTATCTGCTTCAACTAGTCTTAAAACAGTCCATTCAACAGTAATTGGATCTACAGGAGAATACTGGCCCATAATTTTAACAACATCTTGAGTTAAATTTTCATCAATTATATAACCTGTATCATCAGGATCAAGTCCATCGAAAACATACTTATCATGACCTGGTGGTTCAAAAAATGGCTCCTCAATAAGATTATCATTATACTGAAAACCAGCTACAAAGATTTTTTGCCAATCATTCTGATCATAAGGTGGACCGTTGCGACCATCTGAGTAATCTAAAACAGAGAACTCATAGATACATTGATAATTCATAACGCTTCTGTAATCTTTGTACAAATAGTTTTTATTTGGGAATCTTGGAAGACCATATGACATGTTATCCACTCCTTCAAATGGCGAAACACCTATACCAATGCTATGACCCAACTCATGCATAATTCCTGCTGCTAATTGAACACGGTTACCTCTTTTTGTTGGTACAACTCCAAACATAAAAAAGTTCTTTATTCCTTTCAATGGTTTATATGGCAAAAGAGGATCATGAGGTATAACTGTACAGTCATAAATGTTGTTTTTTGCAGGGTGGTTATAACCTCCTTTCTGAGAAAATACCATGTATCTAAATATTCCTTTTCTTTCATCTGGGAAATAATTATTGTAATACTCCAAGATTAATCCTGAATCTTGAGATAAACTTGCATAATACGGTAAAAGTTGTCCACCACCATTAATTGGTCCATTGGGCCAACCGGTATCAAAAAATAAACTAATGTGATGTTCGGCATATTTCTCAGTAATTGCTTCAGCACTTTCTTCATATAATCTAGTCGGCGGGTCTAAACGTCCTTTTCCTGATACAGAGTCTACCTCAACATATACTTCTTGATAAAATGGATTTGCTAACCATCTTTCCATTTTATATTCTTCAATGTTTTCAATACCATCAACATCAGGATCTAGTTTTTCATGATCATCCCAAGAAAATGGATCATAACCCCACTTCCACTCCCAAGCAGTTGGACAACCATCCTCATCTGGATCTCTATAAGTATCATCTCTTCTGGGATCAGTACCAAGTACATTTACTTCCACCCAATATGGAATAAAATCATTGTCGGAATCCATTTGATAAACGTTGAACCAAACCTCAAAAGTCTTACCAAGATAATGTCCATAACCGTCTTGGTCACCGAAGTAATCATCTCCAGTCCAACGACCAGTTCGATAATCATATTTTATAGTAATACTGTCTCTTTCAACATCCTTGGTGGTTTTCCTAATTATTTTTCTGGTAGTTATTTTTTCAACGATTGTGAGAGTTATATCAGATGTTTCTTGTTCTTCATCTGAATCTTTAACAATTTTTCTTTCCATAAACATTGTGTCCCAAGTGTGAAAATTAACCTCTTCAAATCTACCTTGTTGACCGACAACGTTACTTGCAAATTCTAAACCATCCATAGTTGTTACAAAGAAAAATGTTGGTTTTGTTTTCCAATTTAATCTTGGATTGGTTAATTTTTCATATAATCCTCTATGTCTAATTCTTAAAATTTCAATAACTAAACCTTGATTTTCTAAAGGACTGATACGATCATCAATAACCTTAGGTTCTTCTTTTTTTTCTTGAACTTCCTCTTTTTCAAAGTATTCATAGTAAACAAAAACGCTTGATAATATTAGAAGAGCTATTACTATTAAAGCAACCCCAGCTATAACTCTTGAGCTAGATTTTTTATTAATTTTCTTTGGCATTAAAATTCTGCCTCCCTTATTATAAATCTATTTATATTAAAGTTTTTTTGTTTATATTAATGCTACTATTTATAGTTTACTTACTACTTATGTATCTAATTTAATGACTATTTATAATTTTGGTTTTTTATTTATATAGATTTATTTATTTAAAGATTAAGTACTAATTATAAATATTTTATAAAACTATTATGAAATTGATGAACAAAAAAATACTAAATTAATATGATTTTACCAATTATTATAATAAACAGACCAGAATCCTAGATTTTCTCTAAAATAAATTGATTGTTTTTAATTTCAATTTTTTTTACAATCCCTTTTTGTATAAATTCATCAACAGCTTTTTTTACTCCTCCTTTCCACCATCCTTCTTTCTTATAATCATCACCGGTTATATACCCACCTTTTTTTACTTTTTTATAAAATAATTCAATATCTTTTTTAACAAATTCATATAGATGATTACCATCTATATAAACCCAATCAAAATAATTATCTTCAAAACTTTTACCAGCAACTACTGATAAATTTCGATGAATAAAAACTTGGTTATTTTTTATTTCATTGTTAAACTGATCATTTATGTATTTGTATATCTGATCCATTGCGTTCTGAGAACCTATTTTTCCCCCATACCAGGCTTTGTCGTAAGTTTGCTCACTTTCGTATTTCCAAGGATCTATTAGGTGTAATTCTTTTGGTCCGACTATCTTTAAAATTTTTTTACTAAATTCACCTTTCCAAACACCTATTTCAGCGCATGTAGAATTTTTTGGCATTAATTCTAGTAAAAAATTTCTAGGATTTTTTAAACCATTTATTCCATTGACAAATTTATAAATAATGCTTTCCATGTTTATTTACAATATATTTGTGTATAAATAGTTAATTAAAATCTAATAGTATTATTTGTTTGCTCTAAATTAATTTTAAAGTTACTTTTAATTATCTCCTCAAAAAATATTTAAACTCAATTTTTTAATAACATACATTGATAAATACAAACAATCTTAAAATTAAAAAATTACCAATTACTGGGCAAAAGTCAATTAGCACTTGTGCTTTATGTCGTGGAACAAAATTTCTTTGCGGTAAGTCTCGTTGTCCTGTTCTTGTTAAGTTTTATTCAAAAGAGAAAGTAAAGCCACTTATTAACTCTTTAAGAATTGGGGGTTCCTCTCCACCTAGTGTTTTTATTGGTAGAATCGGCTATCCAAAGGTTGTAATAGGTCCCATGATTCCTCCTGTTATGGGTGATACTTCTGTTATAGATACTCCTGAATTATGGCTTGATAGAAGCATAAATGATATTGTAGATTTTCGATCAATGCTTATAAGAGGAAAATATCAGATTGATGTTTTTGATGTAGAAAATCCAAATAAAATAGTTGAACATACCCGTGAATTAGCACTTTCAAAAAACAGTGTTTTTACTGAAGCTGTTTTTACAAAAAAACCAGTAGGTAAAATCGCTTTTTATGATGAAGCTCAACCTCATGGTCCTTCTGCACCTCTTAAGATGTTTGATATTTCTAATCCAAAATATGATTTTCATATCGAAAAAGCTTTTTACGATACTGATTTAAAATCATCAGATGCTGTTTTTAATTTATATGAAAACGGAGTAAATATTTCAAAGATTCAAAGAGCCTTTAGTGTTGGTGCTTTTGGAATAAAAAAATTTAGAAGATTCGTTCCAACTCGTTGGAGTATAACAGCAGTTGATTCTAATATTGGAGAAACCTTAATAGAAAAAACAAAGACTTATCCTTGGATAAATGAGTTTAGAGTTTATTATCATAATCAGTTTGATAATAGATGGGTGGTTTTATTGATACCATCTGAATGGCAATACGAACTTATTGAAGCTTGGTATCCAAATACTGCTTGGAATCCTTATGGTCGATCTATTTCTATTTTCAATAGTTATGAATTTTATAAAGGCAGAAAAACCTATGCAGAGATTGGTGGTTGTTATTATGCAGCTCGTTTAGCTGTAAATGAGTTATTAAATGATGAACGTAGACAAGCAGGAGTTGTTATACTTAGAGAAACACATCCTGGCTATATTATGCCTATTGGGGTATGGAATGTTCGTGAAAGTGTTAGAAAAACCTTAAAGCAGCAGTGCTCCAAGTTTGATACCCTTGACAAATCCCTAACTTATATTTCTAAAAAAATGGATATACCATTGCAAAGATGGATAAGAAACAGTGCTGTGATTAAAAATCAATTATATCAAAAAAGAATTGAGGATTTCTAAGGTATTTTTATGGAAATTAAACAAATTAAATGTAAAACGGCGTTATCAAAATCTTTTTTACCCGGTCTAGATTATTCATTAAATCCTTATAGGGGCTGTCAACATAACTGTGCCTATTGTTATGTTCCAAATGTTTTAAGAATTAATAGAAATTCATGGGGTAGTTTTGTTGATGCAAGAATAAATATTCCATCTATTCTTTTAAAAGAACTGCGAAATAAAAAATCAGGTACTATAGGCATTTCAACGGTAACTGATCCTTATCAACCAATAGAAAGTAAATTCAAATTAACTAGATATTGTTTAGAACAACTTATTAAGTTTAATTTTCCAGTCTGTATTCAAACAAAATCAAAACTTGTAATAAGAGACATTGACCTAATATCTAAATTATCAAATGCAGAGATTATGTTTAGTATAGGAACTTTGGATGACACTGAAAGAAAAACACTAGAGCCAAATGCTTCTTCGATAAATGATAGATTAGAATCAATGAAAAAATGTTCAGATGAAAAAATAAAAACATCAGTTTTTTTTGGACCCGTATATCCAACAATAAAAATTGAGAATTTACAAGAGATAATTGATACATTTATTGATTTTGGTGCAAAAGAAATTATGGTTGATAAGTTTAATTTAAAACCTGGTATTTTTAAAAATATTAAAAAATGTAATATTTCAGATCTTGAAAGAATTAAAAATCAATCATATTTCAGCGATATATTAGACGAAATGAATAACTATGGCAAAAAAAGAAAAATAGAAATTGTTAGTGCCTTTTAGCTACATTGTCTCCTCAATTGCTTTTAGACAGTATGTGTCTCCATTTGTTTTTCCTGTAATTCCAATTGATACGCCAAGACACCCACCTCTACATTTTTTTCCGTATTTACAGTTTATACAATCGTTATTTAAATCATATTTTTTAAAATCCCTATTATATGAACAAAAACCTGGTTTTTGCCAAATTTCAGAAATCAAATTATCACGAATATTTCCTTCTATAAACTCTGCTGGTAAAGATAGACAACCTTTAACTTCACCATTACTTTGAATACCTATAGTTGAAACTCCTGCTTGACAACCGGTCCAAGGAAAAATCATTACATTAATTATTTTATTTGAATAGTACCCAAAACAGTGTGTACCAATAATCGGCAGTTCTTTTTTACTGTATTTTTTTCTTGTTGAGGCAATAAAGATTGCAACAGCATAGAATTCTTTTTTTGAGAGTAATAATTCTTTTTTAAATCTGCCCAGAGGTATAGCAATTTGTAGTTGCCATACTATTCCTTTATTTAGTAACATAGCTTTTAATTCTGGAAGCTCCTGGAAATTTATCTTATTTACAGATGTTATGACCGTTGTGTTTATTTCCGCTTTTTTTAAATCAGATATTACTTGCATACATTTATTAAATGAGCCTTTTACTTGTCTTATTTTGTCATGTGTTTTTTTATTTGATCCATCGATACTAATTGAAACAGCTTTCGGCTCAATTTTTCTAAGTTTTTCAATTATATTTTCATTGATTAATAAACCATTTGACATATAAGTTATTTTTATTCCACGATCTTTAATTTCAGTTGATATTTCATACCAATCTTTTCTTAAGAAAGGCTCTCCTCCTAAAAGTGTTATTTCTTTACAATTTAGTTCAGCCAATTGCTTTGTTACATAATTCCATTCCTGTGTTTTTAATTCGTTTACCCTTTTATATCCTGCATTTGATCCGCAATGGATACAATTCATGTTACATTTGAGAGTTAATTCGTATAATCCAATTCTTGGTTCCAATTTTTTTAACAGCATAATTCATCGTTTTTTTTGATTTATTTGTCTTTTTTAGTGTCCTTTCTTCCCAATTTATAATAATCGCATTAATAATCCAAAATCCTCTATACTTGCACCAGTGTAGTGTAAAGGTTGAAACCATATTTTTCCAATAATAATTGCTAAACCAATTACGACGCTTGTTACAATTTTATTTCTGTTTTTACTTAAAGCCATTTTTGCATCTATCTGTGATATCCCTAGCATCTTTCCTATTTCATATATTTTGTTTTCTTTCATTTTATATATTTCCTCCTTTAAACTAATTTTTTTAAAAATTTAAAATCGATTATTTTCTCATTTTCTACTTTATAATTAGAAAAATATTTTGAAAAACATATTTGTTTAACAATGAAGACGATCACGAGATATCTTATTGATACTCATGGATTCTACAAAACCCGACTGTAACAATATTTGTTTAATCTCATTTATCGAATAAGAACAGTTTGAAATATCTGCAATAATGTCCCATCTTGCTTGTTTTCCTCTTTGAGAGCTTTTTGATTCAGTCATTATCAAATCGATTTTCATATCTGCAATTTTATTTGCAATTTTTGCTAAACAACCAGGTGTATCTCCAAATTCAAGTTCAATTTTTATCAAATTTATTTTTTTTCCATAAATTGGACTTATTGTAAGGGTATCTGTATCCTGATCTAGACTTATTAAGACTTCATCTCCTTCTTTGAGATTAAGTGTTTCTCTAAATTCATTTGGTATTACCAAACGTCCTCTTGTATCTAATTTTATTATCGAATTCATTTTTTCACTTGTGGGAATTTTGTGGGTATATATTATTTCTAGTATATATAATTTTTGATTAATAATTATGATTTTTTTATTACCAAAATTATTTAAATTAATTACATGTTATAAATTACTTATAGGGGGAATTAATTATGAAGAAAAAAATCATTTGTCTAAGTGCAATTATAATAGGAATGTTAATAATTTTTGGTAGCTTATCACCCGCTGTTTGTTCAAAAGATATAGATACAATTACAATAGAAGTAAACCGATATTATGAAAAAAATTCTGAGACAATTTATACTGATATAAATCTTGAAGAATCAGAAGAAATAAAACAAATACTTATAAATTTAAATATTGCAATAAAACAAAATGACGAAGAAGCAATATCTCAATATGAAAAAATATTAAATGAAAAAGGAATATTTGGAGAAAAAAATCAAAAATTCTACTCAAATAATCAATTCACTGAAACATTGAAAAAAACAAATTTAGATAAATATACAAAATACTTTGGAAGCACAAATGTAGATAATATATCAAATTCATTGTGTTATTTCAATGCTATTGGTGAAGGAATCGTACTTTGGTGGTTAAGTTTACAATTATGGGAAGGAATTATCGAAGCATTAAAAAATGTATCAAATCCTATTGCGGCGTTTATTCTGTTTCTTGCATTAGTTCCATTTTTGTATTTTGTCATTTTACTTACTAATTTAATACCATTTAGGATTCTAGCTCCTAGAGGGGCAATGGCTTTGAGAAATGGTTCGATATCTAGTTTAGGTCTTAAAGGACTTAAAAGACTTAGTGTCGGTGAAGATTCAGTAGAAGTAAATATTAGTGGATTTACTGGTGTTACTGTAAATCTTGGTACATCGTTTTTATTTATCTCAGGCATTGCATTTGGAGTTAAAGAAACTGGTACATAATCTATTTTTAAAGAAAAACTACTGTCTTATCCCGAAATTACTTTCTTCTAGAAAATAACAAAGATGATTCAGCATATATGAAAAAGCTGAATCAGAGAAAAGTCAAATGGATAA
>SMTZ1_10003790_pt1 | contig 26176 bp, 25 predicted proteins | sample DeeMarSWOR136_30_FD_25667 | JGI IMG/M metagenome (IMG submission 25667)
CCATTTCGCTCTCTGAAAAGAATTTTTGACCATTCTAAAGTTCGCTTCACTGCAACCTCAAAACTCGCCCTTCGGGCTCAAACATTGAGTTTGCTGCCGTTTCGCTTCACTAAGAATGGTTATCAAAAATTCTTTAATGTTCGCTCCAGGGATTTGGGCAACAACCCGTTGAATTATCAGTTTTTGGCAGTATTACTTAGGTCTATTCCATCAAAGCAGTATAGTAGATTTTCATAAAAGATATTTTCCGTTCCAAGAGGCGTTCATCCGTTATTTCGAGCGCAATGAGGATGCAAGCCTTTTATTACCGTTTCGGTAATTTCTTCTGTTCCAGCCGTCCCGCCAAATTCGTAGGGTACCAATGTTCCATCGGCAAAAGCGCGCGTGATAGAATTGTCGAGTAAGTCGGCAGCCTCAGCCAGAGCCATAAGCCCGTGTCGCTCGGATAACCAGTCAAGCATCATTACGGACGAAAGAAACATGGCGGTTGGATTGGCCCTGCCCGTTCCGGCAATGTCCGGTGCGCTGCCGTGACAGGGCTGAAATACGGCGTGGTCATCTCCGATGTCGGCCGATGGCGCCATGCCCAAACCGCCCATCAGCCCGGCTCCTAAATCGGATAGGATGTCACCAAAGATATTCTCGGTGACGATGACATCGAAATCCCATGGTCTTTGAATGAGGTTCAAGGCCATGGCATCTACATAGGACCAATCGGCCACGATGTCCGGAAATTGCCTCGCTCGCTCATAAAAAATCTTACGAAAAAAGACAAAAGAACCCAGGACGTTGGCCTTATCGACGCAGGTTACGCGCCCCCGATACCCGTTTGCTTTCCGTTTCCTGGCCAGCCGAAAGGCAAAATCAAACAGTCGCTCAGCCCCCAATCTGGAAATCACCATGGTATCTCGAGCTACGTGGTCATCTTCCAGGTCCACTTGAGACCGAGAATAAAAGAGCCCTTCGGTACACTCCCTCACCAAGACAAAGTCCAGATCCTTGGCTCTGGGATCAGCCAGCGGAACAGTCAGCCCGGGGAATGTTCGAACGGGTCGAACGCCGGCATAAAGCTCAAGGCGTTCGCGTAAGTCCAACTGGGGTGAAATTTCACGTCCGTCCGGATAACGGATATTCGGCATTCCCATGGCTCCGAGCAAGATGGCATCGGCTTTAGACGCCTTAGTGTATGTCTCCTCAGGCAGAGCCACTCCGGTTTTCCGATAAAAGGTGGCCCCCGCCTCGTACCTTTCATATTTCAGGCTGAAGCCGCCTACGATAGTGGTTACTTCATCAAGGACTCTTAAACACGGCCCCATGACCTCCTCGCCGATTCCGTCTCCCCCGAAGACCGCAATGCGAAATTCACGTTTGTTGCTCATGCTCCTCATTCCCTTTTTTGGCGTTTTGAAATACATTGTATCCGGTATGGGGCGTTTCGCAAAATGGTTTGAACCCACATGCGATACGCAAGGCGTTTAATCATGCAGCACTTTAGCGTTTCCCTGAACGAATTGGTTTTTATCGGTAAGGACTTGCACCGGCCGGAATGCGTCCTGTGCACCAAATCGGGTACTACGTACGTCTCCGATTGGCGTGGCGGCGTTACTCGTATATCCAATGATGGACGCCAAGAGTCATATTTGCTGAAGGACACATCCATCCAGATCAAGCCCAATGGAATTGCACTGGACCGTGATGGCACGTTTCTGATTGCCAATCTCGGCGATGATGGTGGAGTTTGGCGTCTCCTCAGAGACGGAACCCTTCAGCCGGTGCTTCTCGAAATAGACGGCGTTGATTTGCCCCCTTCAAATTTCGTTTTGATCGATAACCATGGCAGGATCTGGATAACGGTCAGCACAAGACGGATTCCGCGGGCACTTGGCTATCGACCCGACGCAGATGATGGATTTATCGTGTTGCTTGATGCTGAGGGGCCGCGCATAGTTGCCGACGGACTGGGGTATACCAATGAGATTCAGTTTGATGCCTCGGGCTCTTGGCTTTACGTCAACGAAACATTTGGGCGTCGATTGAGTCGTTTCCGTGTGGGTGCGGACGGTTCTCTCGCGGGAAGAGAAACCGTGGCCACTTTCGGCTACGGGGTCTACCCAGATGGTCTCGCCTTCGATCAGGAGGGCGGGATCTGGATCACCAGCGTCGTGAGCAACCGTGTGATCCGAATCACCCCCGAAGGCAATCAGCATGTAGTTCTCGAAGATGCGGACCCTGAGCATGTGAAAAATGTTGAAGCAGCCTTTCTGGCCGGCCGAATGGATCGTCCCCATCTGGATACGATTCAGAGCAAAAGGCTTCGCAATATTTCGAGCTTGGCTTTTGGGGGACCAGATCTAAGCATGGTTTACCTCGGTTGTCTGCTGGGCGATTCGCTGGCTATCTTCCGTTCGCCAATTCCGGGTCGGCCCCCCATGCATTGGGAGTTCGACTCATAAGAATGAGGAAGAGGAAAGCTCTGGACTTCTTACAAGACTACGGGCTCGTTCACCTGAGCTTTCTGGGTAACCGGGAAAGCTAACCACTGCTTGGGACGTTACATCATTACCGTCTAACCCCCCTATGGGGACTATTCCCCATTCAATCTATCCCTTCACTGCCCCGGTCATAGCACTGACATAATGCTCGACGAAGAAGGAATAGACAAACGCCACCGGAACGGAGCCTAACAGGGCTCCGGCCATGAGCGGACCCCAGAAGAACGTATCTCCCCGGACCAGTTCACTTACCACTCCCACGGGTATCGTCTTGTTGGTGGCACTCGAGAGGAAGACAAGGGCATAGAGAAACTCATTCCAGGAAAGGGTAAAGGCGAAGATCCCGGCCGAAAGGATTCCAGGCATTGCTACCGGGAAGACAATCCGAACCATGGCCTGCAGTCGTGAGGCGCCGTCGATCTGGGCGCACTCCTCCAGCGACCCAGGTATGGTGCGAAAATAGCCCATCATGAGCCACGTGCAGAAGGGGATGAGGAAGGTCGGGTACGTTAAGATAAGAGCCCACAGGCTATCACTGAGAAGAAAGCTCCGGATAACCTCCCCCAGTGGTATGAAGAGCAGGGTTTGCGGGACAAGATAGGTCACAAAAATACCGGTCCCCAGAGGACCACCCAAGGGAAAGCGAAGCCGTGTCAACGCATAGGCGGCCAGTAGCCCGCAGAACAGGGAAATGGCGGTCGCAAGGGTGGCGATGACGAATGTATTAACGAGCCAGCGGAGAAACAGGGTCTCTTGAAACAGCAGGCCGAAGTGCTCCAGAGTAGGCCTTAAGGTCCAGAAGGGGGCGAAGTTTGGTCGATTCCAGGGGATGTACATTTCCCTGTCGGGGCGTGCAGCGGTCACGGCCATGTAGTAAAAGGGAAAAAGTGTGATGATGATAATGGCTCCGAGGGGAAGGTAAAGAAAGAGCCATCGCTTCCACCGTGCACCTGCCACCGCAGCCATCACGCACCTCCCTTTCCGCCTTGACCGCGGCGAATGTACCATAGTTGCAGCAGCACCACCCAGAACAGGAAGGGGAACATGGCGAGAGAAACAGCCGCTCCCTCGCCGATCTTCCCCGTGGCTATCCCGACCTGATATGCATAGGTAGCGAATAAGTGGGTACTGTTGGCAGGCCCGCCACCAGTGAGGATGTAGACAAGTTGAAAATCAGCGAACGTCATGATCACGGAGAAAAGGAAGACGACCATCGTGATCGGCAACAGGAGGGGCCAGGTTACGAACCAGAAGCGTTGCCAGGCATTTGCCCCATCGATAGTGGCGGCCTCCATGACTGCGGGGTTGATGGTCTGAAGGCCGGCCAGAAGCGTAATGGCGAAGAAAGGCATTCCTCGCCAGACATTAACAAGGATAACCGAGCACATGGCCGCTACCGGACCGCCTAGCCAGTCGACCCGGAATTGGATCAGACCGAGGTGGTAGAAAATCCAGTTCACGATACTAAACGTGGGGTCGAACATCCACTTCCAAGCGAGCGTAGACAGCACCGTAGGAACGATCCACGGTAATAGCATTGAGGCGCGAAGAATACGTTTGAATTTTATGAGGCGATCCATCATGAGGGCCACAGCCATCCCAATGGCGAGCTTCAGGATTGTAGCAGCCCCAGTGTAGATGAAAGTATTAAGGGTGGTCCTCTGGAAGATACTGTCGTGCCAAAGCTTGATGTAGTTCTGGATCCCGATGAAATCTCCCTCCCGGCCCACCACGGAATTCAGGAGAGACAGCCAAATTCCCCGGCCGAAGGGATAGGCCACGAAGAGGCCCAACATAAAAAGGGCGGGAAAAAGCAGCCAGAAGGCCAACAGCCACTCGCGGCGTTCCCTCGAACTGGCCATACGAAATCGGGAGAAGGGCCTGATTCGCGCCCGGCTCAATTCAGGGAGTGGCCCCGCAGTGGCCGTATTCGTGCTCTTAGTCTTATTCATAGACGAAGCTCGCGGGAATCACATAGGGGAGGAAGTGACCGTAACAGCCACCCCCTTCCAACAGAACGGCTCGTACCGGCCAGGTAAGCCGCTCCTCGATCAATGACTGAACGATGAGCGTTCAAGAGTGTGTTGAGTGAAATCATCGAGAAGGATCAGGCTCTGCGGATGGGTTTAAGGATGAGATTGTGGGGAATCTCATCAGGGAAACCCTTTACATCAATGGATACGCACCAGCCCGGATGCCTCGTGGTGAAGACATCCGGGCTGGGCGACTTCGATCTTAGGCACCGTAAATCTTCCTGAGCTCGTCGGCGGCCCATTTCAGAGCTTCTTCGGCCGGCGACCCCTGGATGGCCTTCACAAACATGTCAACGATGATGTATTTGGCCATTGCCTCGGAAGCCTTGCGTCCCGGAGGTCCGGCGTAGCCGATCTGTCGGGCGCCCTTGATCACGTCGCGGAACACCGTCATCTTGGGATCTCTTACCCAAACCGGATGATCGTACCACATCTTGGTGGGCGGAATCGCATAGGTGTCCATGACGTCAAACCACTTCTCGTACTGCTCCTTGGCCATGTACCAGCCGATGAACTCCTTGGCCAGCTTCTGATTCTCGGAGTATTTCATCACCGCGCTGCTCAGTGAGGGAAGCTGGTAAAAGCGGCCTGCCGGTCCCTCGGGCATGGGCGCGTGGTTCATGGCCTTGTAGATGTCCTTGAATTGATCCTTCCTACGGGCTACGAAGTAGATGCTGGGAGAGTTTCCGGTCACCGAAAGGCTTCCCGCCAGGAAGGCCCGGTTGTTCGAGCCGTCGTCCCACGAGATGCCACCCTCATCCATACCCTCCTTCCAGAGGGTCGTATTGTATTTGATCGCTTCCAGGGTGCCCTTTTTGTCCAAGACAACGGTCTTGCCATCCTCAGCCACTTCGTATCCACCGAAGCCCCAGATGAGCGCATAGCAGTAGTTGTTGGGGTCGTTCTCGCTATGGCCGAATGCCTGGCCGGCTGGGCGCCCCATGGATTTCAGCTTCTTCGCCATTTTCAGGAAATCATCCCAGTTTTCCGGAAACGTGGAGTATCCTGCCTCCTTCAACCAGTCTTCGCGGTAGTTCCAGGCCCAGGAGTAGACAAACTGGGGCACAGCGATCCAGCGGTTACCGGAGTATGCGTTGGCCACCGGCAGATCGTAGTAGCCGCCTTGTGCTTTGCCGAGCGGTTCGGCCACATCACTGACATCCGCTAAGCCGTCCGCGAAGAGGTGGGGAAGGTTGTTTGCAATTATGATGATATCCGGCCCCGACCTAGCCTCAATAGCGGCGGTGGTGCGGGTACGAACATCGTTCATACCGATCCGTTCGACCTGCACCTCGACCCCCATCTGCTTCCCGAACTCCTCGGCCTGGGCCAGGAAAACTTTGTCGCCCTCAGGCACGAAGTTCAGCCATTGCAATAAGTGAAGCTTGGTCCCCTTGGCATAAGCTGGAGCCTGCCCGACGGACAGGATTCCAGGAATTCCGCCCAAGGCCGCAGCGCCAGTTCCCGTGGCCATTCCTTTCAGGAAGGTTCGACGGGAAATCATGGCGTCTCCTTTACCTTTTTTCGGTCTTTGCCTCTCCTTCATGGTGCCTCCTCCTTTCTTCGTTCAAAGAAGTTAATGATCTTGATTTCTATCCTTTTCCCCCTCGTTTCCCTCCTTTCTTTTCTTTCGTTCGAGCCTCTCGGCGAACTCGGAAATCCATATCCCGTAAAGCTTTCCGAGTCTCCCCCCTTTATCCCTCCCCTCCATCTCTAGAACGCTTGTCTGGCGCAGAGTCCAGAGGGCCATACATTCACTTCACACAAAAGCCTCCGGGGACATATCAAAATCCCCCACTATCCTTACCACAGTGGTGGTGAAAGTCAACCCCTTTTTTGAATTGGACGCAGGCTTCCCGCAGAGGTCGTAACCATCGTAGGCCGCCGCGCTCATCAAGATCGGATCGTCCATAGCCCAGCTTACTTGAATCCTAAGAGATTCGTCTCAATGAATCGCCAGGTTTTTAGATAGTCGGCTTGGGCGATCAGGCGTTCCATTTCACCGTCGTCGAGGTGTTCCAGGCGTTCCCATATTCTGTTGGAGATTCTGCTGTTAGCTTCGAAGGTACCAATGATGTCCCATCGGGTCGGCGAAGTGTCAGAGGTCAGGTAGTCGTTGTACCCGTACTTTTTCAGATAGTAGAGGAACTCTACATATTCGAGAAGGTGCTTGGTTCCGCAGAAATAGTCCCAGTCCCATTTGCCATCGTTATCGTTGATGTGAATGTAGTATTTGAAATTGCTTTCTGCCACAAGTGTCACGGCCTCGGCCGGATTCTCGTTCCCATAGAGAGAATGTCCGAAATCGAGGGTCACCCCCATCTCCTCACACTGGATATCCTTGAGCAGGCATAGCGTCTTGGCCGCCGAGTCAACAAAGCAATGCCCACGGGTCTCGCTCGGTTTGTACTCAATAAAGAGCGGGACCTCCGGTCTATATGATCCGGCAGCCCCAAATGTTTCCACCAAATGTTTCCAAGACTGGGCATAGTCATACTGGAAAGCGAACTCGTATCCGTCGCCGAGCGGACAGCAGGTGACTTTGTCCGCCCCTACCGCCGCCGCAAAGTCTTTGCCGTCTCGAATGAATCGGACGGCCTTCTCTCGAACCTCTTTCTCTCGGGAGGTCAACCCGCCACTGCGGAATTCGGGTTCCGCCTTGACATTGACGTTGATGGCGGCCACCTTCAAACCGTACCTGTCCAGAAGTCTCTTGGTTTCAGCAGGGTCGTTGACCTCATAGGGGTAGACGATCTCAACCCCTTCGTAGCCATCGATCTCGGTCATCAGTTGAAATTTCTGCTCCAGGGTGAGAGGCTCGTTGTACTCGTGGAAACGATCCTTCGTCCTGGACAAATATCCCGTAATAATGGCCATATTTAACATGGAGCTTCCTCCCTTTTCCGATTTTTCCACGGTTTGGTTCATTCCGCGTTTGGGCCCTCCACGATGCGTTGGATAAACTCTCCGGTAATGGGGTCAGGTCTTGAATTATCAGTTTTTTTCGTGATATTGTGCTCGACATGGCGAGACCACTTCGACTGGAATTTCCGGGTGCACTGTATCATGTTACTTCGCGAGGGAATGCCCGGCTGCCTATATTTGAAGACGACCAGGACAGACAGCGGTTCTTGACCATTCTCGGAGAGGCAGTCAAACGGTTCAACTGGCTCTGTCATGCCTATTGCCTCATGGCCAACCATTACCATTTGGTGGTGGAAACGCTTGAGGGGAATCTCTCCCGAGGGATGCGGCACATCAACGGGGTTTACACCCAGGATTTTAACCGTCGTCACAATCGGGTGGGGCATGTTTTCCAGGGAAGGTTCAAGTCCATTCTCGTGGAGCGGGATAGCTACCTGCTGGAGCTTTGCCGCTACGTGGTGCTCAACCCGGTGCGGGCGGGCATGGTAGAACAACCGGACCAATACCCTTGGAGCAGTTACCGGGCCACGGCTGGATTTGGGAAAAGGCCCCTCTTTTTGACGGTGGAGTGGGTCCTGGGCCAATTTGGCCAGAAGCGGGTGGAAGCCCAGAGGGGATATCGGCGGTTTGTCTTGGCTGGTACGAAGAGACCCTCTCCTTGGAAGGAGCTCAAGGCCCAGTGTATTTTTGGTAGCAGGGAATTCATTGAGAAGATCAAGCCGGCGCTTAAGGACAAGGCCATGATAGCGGAGATTCCGAAGCGGGAGCGGTTCGTTTTCAGACCATCCTTGGACCAGCTACTGAGCGAGGGAAGGTGGAAAAGCAAAGAGGGGAGGAACGAGGCAATCGTGTCTGCCCACCTCGAATATGGATACAGCTTGTCGGAAATAGCAAGACATTTGGGACTTCACTACACAACCATCAGCAAAATAGTAAGGCAGGGGTTATCAAAAAACTGATAATTCAAGACCTGACCCCATTTCTGACCCCATTTCTCCTAAAAAACTGATAATTCAAGACCTGACCCCATTTCTCTTTTCTCGCTTCCCGGGCAAAACCCTCATTTATCTCTTAAGGACCTTCCTTTTAACACCTTCCTTTTAATAAAGGTCCTGATCCAGCCAATCTGTGATGCTCCCATGAGGATCAACCCAATAAAAAGAACGAGGGCTACGGGTCTGGTGAGAACAGGCATCAAGCCTCCGTGAACCCAAAAGGCCCTTCTGAGATTCTCGTCTATCATGGGTCCAAGGATAACGCCTAACACAAAAGGGGCAACGGGGTATTTTAGCTTAAAGAGGAAGAAGTAAATAATTCCAAAAATGATCATTAACCGCACATCGAATATTCTGATATTTATGGCATAGGATCCTATGACCGAGAGGACGGCAACAATGGGCATTAAGATCTTTGGGGGAATATCGAGGGCCTTTATAAAGAACTTGGCGACCATGAGGCCGCATACGAACAGCAGTATGGCTACGAGAAACATTATAGCTCCCATTTCCTGAAGGAACCCTGGGAATTCAAACATCAACATTGGGCCAGGTCTTATACCATGCAGCAGCAATGCTCCGAGGAGAACTGCGGCCGGTGGACTTCCTGGAATGGATAGCGTCAGAAGCGGTATGAGTGCTCCACCAATTGCGGAGTTATTGCCGGTTTCCGCCGCAATGATCCCCTCAGTGGACCCCTTGCCGAATTTTCCCTTTTCCTTGCTCGTGGCCCTTGCTGCAAAGTAGGCCATCCATGCACCTATGTCCTCTCCTGCACCGGGAATGATCCCTATGCCCGTTCCAATGAGGCCGGATCGTAGGGTGAGGGGAATGTACCTCGAAAAGTCTTTCCACTTCGGTATCAGGCTGCCAGTTTGTTTTATCCTTGGGGGTAAGACGAGCCTTAAATTGTCCAGCACCTGGGGAATGCCGAAAACCCCTATCATAACGGGCACAAAGGAAATACCCGCCATCAACATTTGAATGTCATAAGAGAACCTAAAATAGCCGTGGAGCTGATCAATTCCTATACAGGAAACGAGCATCCCCAGAAAGGCCGCAATCCACCCTTTGATCTTGAGATCTTCCGCCGCCACAAATCCCGAGACGAGAACTCCGAAAAGGGCCAAGAGGGCCAGCTCTACCGAGGTAAAGAGCAGTGCTATCTTGGCAAGCATCGGCGCTATGGTGAGGAGCATGACCAGCCCGAATAGGGTCCCGATGATGGAAGCCGTCCGTGTCATGCCAATTGCAAAGCTTGCCTGACCTTCAACACCTAACGGGTATCCGTCAAGGGCGGTAGCGGCAGCGGACCCCGTTCCCGGTATGTTGAGGAGGATGGCGGTTATTGATCCTCCATAGATGGCACCCACATAAACGCTCATAATGACCGTAAAACATAACTCGCGAGACAAATTGTAGGTGAGCCCTACCAGTATGGCTATGGACATGGTAGCGGTGAGGCCTGGAAGGGCGCCAACTATGATCCCTACCGTAATAGAAAAGAGCATTACGAGGATGATCACAGGGCTCGTGGCCAAATGGACAACGCTCGACCAAAAGGCTTCCATACCTTATTTGCCTTTAATCATGGTAAGGGTATCTTAAAGAGATTCCCAAACAGATATGCAACTGCTATGGAGACTACCCCGGATATAGTTAAGATCTTATACCACGAGATAGCCCTCACAATTACCATGGCAAGAACCAAGTAGATAAAGCTTGCCACGGCGAAGTGGATATTCCCGATAAGAACGAAGGTGTAGAGGAATAGGAGTCCAATCTCGGCTGCCATGATAAGCTCATCTTTGGATTTGAAGTAGTTTCGGAACTTCTCCCAGCCTGGAAAAGCTAGTTTGCCGCCTTCTTTCAAAGCGATTGATATCATGATCAGGGACATAACTATCAGGCCAAGGCCTAAGATGAGGGGAAGGAAACCGGGGGCAACAAACCATCCCTCTTTTTCCACTCCCGGTATCTTAACGAAGAACGTCATTCTGGTGCTATCGACCACCACGAATATACTCGTTGCCAATAGGACTAAGGAGGCAATGAGATCATTTCGCCTTAACTCTTTCTTGTCGTCCATGATTTACCCTCTCCGTTTCATGGTCATAAATGTGCTGGAACCTCCCTCTCTTCGTTCGAGAATGAGTGGAATTCCAGCGGGAGACCCTGATGGTAATGGTACAATCGAATTGGCTGGAGAATAGGTCCTCCGGCACTGAAAGGAAGATAATTAATAAGCCCCCCGCCCGCAAAGGGCGGGGGGTAATGCGTTACGGCCTGGGTATGCCAAATTCTGCCGGAGATTTTTTGGCGATACCCTCGTCATAGAGCAACCAGGCAAATACCTTCTGTTGGTTTATCGCGATCGTTTTGGATTTTTCTCCGTAATATCCGTAGAGTTCAGAGTACTTCATCTTGCCGTAATCCGCGACCGCCTTGTGCTTCATCGCTACCTTGAAGGCATCTGTGGCCTTAGCCAAAATATCCCTCGGTGTATCGGATGGCAACGCAAAACCAACGAACTGCTTAATGGAGTTGGTGATTGGGGGGATGGTGAGTCCCGCAAATTCCAGTGGTTTCGTATCGTACACAGCGAGAGGTTGCAGCTTTCTGCCCTTTACGAACTCCGACTGTTCGCCGAGTCCTGTCCAAGCAACTTCAATTTCCCCTGCCATGCAAGCAGTCTGGGACGGGAAACTTCCCCCATAGGGAACGAATTTCAAGTCGAACCCGCCATATTTCTTCGCGGTTAACCACTGTATGTTCCAGATACATCCAGGGATTGAGGTCGCGATCTTTATCTCCCCGGGTTTACTTTTGACATCATCATAGAGCTGCTGGAAGTCCTTGTAGGGAGAACCGGCTTTAACGGAAATCAATCCAGGTGTCCCCCCAACCATGAACCATTCCCAGTCTTTCGCAGTAGTGTGGTGAATCCCGAGGACACATTGACCGAGATAGCCCTCAGACACGCCAGCAAATACGTAACCATCGTGCTTTGAAGTCCACACATAATTTACCGCAGTTCCCCCCATCGCGCCCGGCATGTTTGATGCGACTACATCAACACCAAGGGGGCCTTTCAGCCCTTCAGCTATGGCCCTGTTGCTCAAATCCGTGGCTCCACCAGCTGCCGCGTATACAATGATATTTATCGTTCGTTCAGGCCATTCACCCGCATACACGCTTGCAAAGGACAGAACCAAAGCTACTCCTAAGATAATTGAGAGAGCCCTTTTCATAACGTCCTCCTTTCAATTGTTTGCGACCATACAGCCTAACCCTCGCCTTCCTTACTATCGATTTATTCCTCTCACCACCCCCTTTCTTTGAATAAAGACGCCTACCTCAATACGTGGTCCTCCAGATAGTGCAAGGTTTCCAATATTCGACCTTCCCTCATCATGGAGAGAATTTTCCCCGAATCCAGACGATTGACGATCTCTATCGCCTTCTCCGTGGTGGCGATGGTTCTCTCAAAGGCTCTCACCGGATCAACTCGCATGGGGCTCATGTCCGAGGTAACCCAACCCTGGTAGTTAAATTCCTTCAGATAGAAAAACAGTTCCAGATAATCCCACAGGTTTCGCGTTGCGGGGATAAGATCCCAATCCCACCTCCGGTTGTTATCGTTGATATGAATATAGTATGGAATCCCAGTTCTTTGGAGCAAACATATGGTCTCCGCCGGAGTCTCGCCGACCAGAAGGGCATGACCCACATCCATGGTCACACCGAGGTTTGGCTCATTTATGGCCTGAATCATACAGATGGTTTTGGGGGCAGAATCCAAGAAGCACTGCACTCGAGGTTCTGACCCCTTGTATTCAAGAAATAGAAGGATATCCCCTCGGTGTCGAGCGGCTTCCTTAAATGTAGAGACCATGTTCTCCCAGGCATGGTGGTAGTTTACCTGAAAGAGATAATCGTATCCGTCACTCAACGGGCAGCAGGTCACCTTGTCCGTGCCAAGCTCCGCCGCGGCATCCATTGCATCGCGGATGAATTGAATGGCCCTTTTCCTGATGTGGTTGGACGTAACACTGGAGGATCCGCTCGCAAATTCGGGTTCTCCCTTGATATTTACATTGACTGCTGCAACTCCGAGATCATGTTCATTCAGGGCCTTTTTTACCCCTTCCATGTCCTCACATTCGTAGGGAAATACAATCTCAACCCCTTGGGCTCCCCTGACCTGCGCAATGGCGGCGATTTTCTCTTCGGGGGTCTTCAACTCATGATACTCACAGAAGCGGTCCCTCAATTTCCCCATAAAAGACATAATGATAGCCTGTTTTATTTCCATGTCTTTGTCCTTTCTCTCCATTGCTTCGAAAACGAAATAGCCCGGTCCTTGTGTTTTTTATGCAACGCCTTGGGATCTTCGTCGTTCTTGCTGCTCAATCTCCCTTCTCATTTTGTCTATACTTTTCTTTAAGTGCTTACGGGCTAATTCTTCCGCCTTGACGGGATCCCTATTGGTGATGGCATCAATGATGGCCCTGTGTTCATGGATTGTTTCCATAGGAGGTCTCACCAGCCCTTCCTGATCGACAAACTGATATCCTAAGGTGATAATGTTGTAGGTCTGCAAAATACTCGATAAGAGTTCTCCCCCTCCGACCTCAAGCAGGAAATTATGAAATCGTCGATCCTCTGCTCGATACTTTCTTAAATCCTTAGGATCGCTCGATATGTTTAATCCTTTAAAGAAGCTTTTTAACTTCCCTATCTGGGCATCGGAGATTTGCATTGAGGCCTTTCTCGCTGCTAATCCCTCCAAGACCTCCCGGAGTTCGAAAATGTGGACCATTTCCTCCTTGCGAAAAGCCCGCACATAGAAGCCCCTCCGCGGGATGGCCGTTATCAATTTTTCATGTTCGAGTTTCTTGAGCGCGCTCACCAATGGGGTCCTGCTCACCCCCAACGCATAAGCCAATTTGTCCTGGTATATCTTCTCACCAGGCACAAGCTTTCTCTCGATGATCATGGATTTGAGTCTCTCGTAAATCATACTGTCTAGGTTTTTACGTGTGGTCCCTAATTTCTCCATGTCGTTGCCTTCCCCGTTTTTATGAAAACGCAATCACGGTCTCCCTTACTATGTTCAACAGCAGTGCCTGCCTACGTCAGGACTATGAATAAAGAAAGAACCAAAGAGTGATGGACGTAAGTATGGTAATCAATCATTCGCTCTGTTCAGACCAAGGGCGTCATTTTTTTGTTCTTACTAATTCCCTCGCCTCCTCAGGTGTAGCAACTTCAAAGCCGATACAGCGGATGAGAGAAACGATCTTCTCAACAAGCTCACTATTTGTTCTGGCCGCTTTGCCGGGGGCGTAATAGACGCTATCTTCAAAACCGACACGAACTACAGAGGTGCCCATCCCTATTGCCGTTGCCAAAAGTGACAGGTCGGTCATGTCATCATGGATCACGCCCCATGGATACCCGTCCGGTAGCATCGATTTGAGGAAGAGCAGATTTCCAGGATGGGCCGGCATGGCCCAATGGAAACCGAGACAAAGATTGTAGTAGACCGGGGGACAGAGGGACTTTTCCCCAAGAAGCGCTTGCACGATGGCTACCATGCCTGCTTCAAATATCTCAAGCTCCGGTATCACATCCGTTTCCCTCATTCTCCTTGCCCAAAATCTAATATCAGGCAGGGTATTGATATACACAGTTTCCCCCAAATTGGCTGATCCCATGTTGAGAGAGGCAACCTCAACACGCGGATCATTGAGAGAAACGCATCGCTCCTCAAGGGATAGGCTGGAGAGACCTCCTGTGGAACCCTGGATGATAATATCGGAACCTTCACGTATGAGATCGAGCGTCCTTGAGAATTCCGTTAAATCCTCAGTCTGATTTCCCTCTCGATCCCGGACATGGAGATGAACCATGCTCGCTCCAGCCTGGGCGCAGGAAATGACTTCTCGAGCCACATCTTCAGGCGTTACGGGATTTATGGACGGTCCAAAGATATTTGTTCCAACAGGGGCTACAGAGACGATTATCTTCCGGTGTCCTCTACTATTCACTTAGCTACCCCTTAGTGCTCCTTCGATCCTCTTTTGAGCCCCTTGCTTCGGACGGGTGAATGAAGGTCTCTGCTTCGCCCGAGGAGAAGTCCTAGATCTGAAGATCCTTGGAAACCTTTTTAGGATGATACGAGGCGGAAGATTGAATATTAAATTTTAAATTCAAAATTCCCCTTATCACAGGCGAGAAGTACTTGTCAAGAAAAATCAACATCCTTTTCTGAAGACCGGGGCTCTGCCCCCGTTGGAATAGGGGAAGATTGGAAGCTTTTTTCCATTCGCCGCGGCTCCCCCATGCCCCCTAAGTCGCCGAGAATTTGTGAACGGTGGTTTGTCTGTAAAGATCGCCTGGCCTCAGAATTGTTGAGGGAAATTGGGGTTGGTTGACGGAGTTGGGAAAATGCTGTGCTTCCAAGCACAACCCATCATACTTATTGAGTATGATCCCACCTGCTCCCCTGTAATTCTCGAGAAAATGTCCGGTGTAGAACTGAATGCCAGGCTCGGTGGTGTGGATTTCCATGATTCTCCCACTTTTGGGCTCGTGAACTCTTGCAGCCAAACTCAAGGAGTCCTCTTGCTTATTGAGGACATAGCAGTGATTGTACCCCCCGCCCTTGATCCGATCAATTCGCGCGCCGATCTTAAGGGGACGGGTAAAATCCATGGGTGTGTCATTGACACTCTGTATTTCACCGGTGGGAATCCGATCGTCGTCCGTAGGGAGATAGCGATGGGCATTGAGCATCAATGCATGGTTCAGGACATTTCCAGAGCCTGCCCCTTGCAGGTTCCAATAGGTGTGGTTGGTAAGGTTGATGGGCGTTGCCTTATCCGTCTCTGCCAGGTAGGCGATGATCAACTCGTTCTGGTTATTCAGGGTGTACGTGACCCTTGTGGAGAGGTTTCCGGGATATCCCTCCTCCCCGTCCGAGCTCAGGTAGGAAAAAACCACACCAATGGAATCCCGATTTGTTTGCGTTTCGGGGTGCCAAACGACTTTATTAAAACCCTTGTTGCCGCCGTGCAAATGACTGGGGGGACTATTGCGAGCGAGCTGGTATTCCGCCCCATTCAGGCTAAACCTGCCTTTAGCGATGCGATTTGCATACCGTCCAATGGTTGCGCCAAAATACCAGATATCCGACATGTATCCCTCCAGAGTATCAAACCCCAGCGTTACCTCCTCCGCCTCGCCGTTCCTATCCGGAACGTTTAGGGCAGTTAAGATTGCCCCGAAGTTGATAAAAGACGCCGTGACTCCATGGTCATTCGATACGGTGAATTTCCGTATTTCAACCCCCTCAGGCGTTGTGCCGAAGATTTCTCGCTGAAGGTCCATACCCTCATCTCCTTTCCAGAGGCAATTTGTCGACCGCGACAACTTATTTCCATCTGGGAAAGACCATATCCTTTTTGGAAGGACATCGCCTGCCGGAGTCCTGATCCCGGGATTGAGGAGCCCTCGACTGGGGGTTAGGAAAAATACGTTGACTTTGTATTTTGAATTTTGTATGCGATATTAAGTTGCCCGCAAAAGGTTGTCAAGAAAATAGTGTTTCCAAGATTCTCGACGATCAAGGGTTGTTCCAACGGATATCCATGCGTGGATTATGGTTATGGTGCTTGCGGACAGGATCCATTAAGAATGTGTTAGGGAGGCTGAGAAATGATAACGAGAAAAGAGTTAGAAGAGGCTCAAAAAAGGACGGGGGAGATGATCCAAACAGCCGGCATCGTACTGACGGATGAGGAGAGAGGCAAAATAGCCGCCGCTGATTTTGGACTGAGCCATTTGGAAAAAGAAGGCGCCCAAATACTCACCTTATTGGAAACGGAAAGGGTAGCGTTTAAAATTCTCACGCTTTTTCCCCGCCAGACTGAGCCTGAACATTGGCATCCTCGAGTCGGCGATGATCCCGGCAAAGAGGAGACCGTCAGGCTCGTTTATGGAACGCTCTACTTCTATGTTCCGGGCGAGGACACCATGCGCTATGGCTTCATTCCGGAAGGCAAGGATTCCTGTTATACCATGAGACATGAGATTGTCATGAAGCCGGGCGATCAAATCACCTTAGAGCCCGGCACGAAGCACTGGTTTCAGGCCGGCAGTGAAGGGGCCATTATGTACCTCGTATCGAGTTGCGTCAGGGACATCCTGGATCAGTTTACAGATCCTGATGTTGTCAGGGAGATCAAAATAGTTGATTGCGATGCGTATGGAGAACAGTGATACAAAATCATACAAAGGGCGTCGCTGAAATGGTCATTTTTTTCGGGTGAGGAAGAAATGGTAACGGGGCACTTGATAGGAATCGATGTTGGGACATCTGGATGCAAGGTTCTTCTCATTGATAATCGAGGAAACATTGTTGCCAGAGCTGTAGAGGGCTACTCCTTTTCTAGTCCCCACGCATCATGGGCAGAGCAGGATCCAGAGGAATGGTGGAAAGCACTAAAAAGAGCTCTTCCTCAGGTCTTGAGAACTATCCCTTCCGATTCAATACGGGGAATAGGCCTCTGCGGACAGATGCATGGACTGGTGGCGCTGGACAAGGAGCGCAACGTCATTCGACCGTGCATTATGTGGAATGACCAGAGGAGCGAACCTGAGTGCAAGGGAGTGTATGAACGAGTGGGGGGGGTAAACAGACTAATTGAACTGACAAATAACCGGATGCTTCCCGGTTACACCGGGGGAAAAATCCTCTGGGTGAGGGATGAAGAGCCTCAGCATTATGAACGAATACGGGTTGTGCTGAACCCGAAGGATTACATTCGATTCCGTCTGACCGGAGATCTCGCCACCGAGGTGTCCGATGCCTCGGGAACCGGTCTGTTCGATGTCAAAAGGAGGGCCTGGTGTGACGATCTCCTGCGCCTTCTGGACATTCCAAAGGAGTGGCTTCCTCGATGTCATGAATCGCCTGAAATCACGGGGAGGGTAACACAAGGTGCAGCAGAGGAGACCGGGCTTGAGCCCGGGATAAATGTTGTTGGTGGGGGAGGCGATGCGGTTATCCAAACAACGGGGACTGGTGTGCTTGAACCCGGTATCATGGGGACAACCATAGGCACGGCGGGCAATGTAACCATGGCCCTCGATCGGTGTTACAAAAACCCCGAGGGGAAGCTTCAGATTTTCTGCAATAACGTGCCCGGGCGATGGCATGCCATGGGTGTCACCCTGTCAGCTGGAGGGTCATTGAAGTGGATAAAGGATGTATTAGGAGGCACGGAAGGGGAAGGCTTGAGCGATTCAGGTGAAGATTCATACGAATTCTTGACCCGGGAAGCAGAGCAAGCGCGGCCAGGATCGGAAGGCCTCATCTTTTTGCCCTATTTGACGGGAGAGCGATGTCCCTATTCGGACCCCAATGCAAGGGGGACCTTTATAGGGTTGACCAATCGCCACAAGAGATCGCACCTTATCAGGAGCGTCCTTGAGGGGGTCATTCTTAGCCTCTGGGACGTAACTCAGGTGATGAGGGAAATGGGCGTCTCCATCACACAGGTGAGAACGTCCGGAGGAGGTGCCTTGAGCCCACTGTGGCGACAGATCCATGCTGATGTCTTCAACCAAACGGTCTCCACCGTCAGCGGAAGCGGCGAGGGTGGGGCTTATGGGGCAGCTCTGGTGGCAGGAGCCGCAGTGGGCGTTTGGTCGAGCGTTGAGGAGGCACTATCTGTTTTGGAAATTGAGACCGAGACACACCCCGTTGCGGAAAATGTACCGCGGTACGAGAGGCTATACGATATCTATCGGAAACTCTACGGACGGCTCAAGCCTGCGTTCGATGAACTATCCTCCCTCACTTAGGCCGCGGAGGCCTACCCGATCCCGTGAGAACTGTCTATTCCTTTCTCCCTCTTCCGCCACTGTGTTGCGGTGAACACTCGGAAGGGGGCGAATGTCCATCGTTTCTCCCTACTATTTCATCCAGAAAGACGTATTGAAGTGATTTGATACGTGAGTCCCCGGTGGAACCAGTGAATCGCAGAACCTCAAGTCGGACTCATCGAGCCCAATCCCTAGCGAAGGCAGCAGGTCTTCGAATTGCTCGATATTCCTCGGCCCAATAATGACGCCCATGATCCGGGGTTGGTGTAAGACCCACGCAACGGCGAGCTGCGCAACGGTGCTTCCCTTCTCAGCTGCTCTCTTGGCCAATTCGAAGCTCACCTCGATTCCCCTCTGCGTGATGCGTTCTGCATACATAGCCTTTTTAGTGCCCCTGCTCCCTTTGGGAAGGTTGGATGCATCCCTATACCCGCACGCCAAAACTCCTTGGGCAAGGGGTGACCAGGTGATGATTCCCAGGTCATAAGCCCCGCACATGGGGACGATTTCATTTTCAATACGCCGGTCCAATAAATTGTAAGGAGGCTGCTCACAGATACATTTTGGGTAGCCGTATCGATCGGAAATTATTAACGCCCCAACGCTCCTCCAGGCGGGGTTGTTGAGCAGGCAATGTATCTAACCTTTCCCGGTCTGACCAAGAAATCCAGCGCCGCAAGGGATTCCTCCTGAGGCACATCGAAGTCGGTCCGATGGAGGAAATAGTTATCGATGTAGTCCATGTTCAACCGCTTCAAGCTGTTCTCACAGCTGTGGATAATTGTGGATAATATGGTATTTTGAATTACCCAGATCATTTGGACCTGGATCCGATCTCATAAAGACCTTCGTTGATACAAAAACGTCTCCTCTCTTCCCATCCCGGGCCAGGGCTTCGCCAAGGATTCTCTCGCTCTCGCCATCAGCATAGATATCCGCACAGTCGAACATGTTCATTCCAGCCTCAATGGCTGCATCGACTATTCGAGAGGCCTCGCCTCTCTCCGTCGGATTCCCGAAATTCATCGTCCCCAGAACCAAGGAGGAGATCTTTAGACCCGATCTTCCAAGACGCCTGTATTCCATTGTTTCACACCCGTTTCCCCTTCACCCTTGTCCGGAAACGGTTTGTCCCTTGTCGACTGCTTTAACCATGGAGTTTAGTGTTTATCCCTTCTTGAGATTTCTTTTATCACGCAATACCTTGTGAACTGCCCGAGCTATAGATTTTGGCGAAAGTCCATAATGTTCTTTTATCTCTTCCCCCTTGCCGGATTCGCCGAACTGATCTCTGACCCCAATCCTCCTCATGGGAACGGGATACGTTTCCGATACTAACTCCGCTATTGCCCCGCCTAAACCCCCTACTATGCTTCCATCTTCGACGGTTACGATGGCCCCCGTTTCCTCCGCGGCTGCTCGTACTGCTTCCTCATCAAGGGGTTTAATGGTTTGAATATCGAGCACTCGTGCTCGAATACCCTCTCGTGCGAGCTGTTCCGCAGCTTCAAGGGCGTCGCTTACCAAAATACCCGTAGCGATGATCGCCACATCGTCTCCGTCGTGGAGGTGGAGGGCTTTTCCCATTTCAAATACGAGATCATCCCGATAGAGGGTAGGGTACGTGCCCATGACGTACGGCAGGCGGATAACCACTGGACCAACATGCTCCGCTGCGGCAACCGTCGCCTTTTCCGTGGAGATGGCATCTGAGGGTGAGAGGATGGTGAGGTTCGGAATAACCCGAAGCGCGGCAAGGTCTTCAACAACCAGGTGAGAAGGGCCAATGTCCCCCCAGATTATTCCCGCATTACAGAGCACGACCTTGACATTTCTCCTATCATAGGCCACGTGGTGTCGTATCTGATTGTATCCCAATCCCACCCCGAATATACAATGGCAATGGGTAAAGGGGATAAACCCCGCATTTGATAGCCCCGCCGCGCTCGAGATAAGGTGCCCCTCTGCGATCCCGACATCGATGATTCTATCCGGGAACTCCCTTTGGAAAATCTCTCCGATCTCCCCGGGTGGGAAATCCCCGTAACAGGATATGATTCGGTCATCCTTTCGAGCGAGCTGGATGAGCGCACGATTATGAGCCGAATACATATTCTCATAATCATCCCTGACCTCTCGTAGATACTGAGTTTTCACGGCATTACCTCTCTTGCTGACCATGTTACCGGAAAGGCGAAGATGGTCTTGTTCAAAGGCTTTGGGGAATGGAAATGGGAAATCTCATGTTTTGAGAACCTCGAAAGCCTCTCGTATCAACTCGTCCGTTACCTTAACGAAGTGGCAATTCGTCCCCTCAAGCCATGGGATTCCCTTGCCCTTGATGGTGTGCGCTACGATGGCCTGAGGTCTCCCGACAATTGTTCCGGTCCATTCGAGGGCATCTACTACTTCCTCGAGGTTATTCCCGTCTATCGCTCGCGTCTCCCATCCAAAAGCACTGAATTTCTCGGCCAAGGAGAACGGGTTCATCTTCGTTTCCACAGCCCCGGTGGATTGGTACTTATTGTGGTCGATTATGGCGGTTAAGTTATCCAATCTATAGTGCGAAGCGTTTTCGGCCGCCTCCCAAATCTGCCCCTCGTTACACTCGCCATCTCCCACGATGCAGTACACCCTGAAACGGGCAGCTTGGCTCCGTGCGCTCGCCGATAAGTTTTTCGCATCTGGCATAATATAAGCGCCCATAGCCGACCCGACCGCGAAAGAGAGTCCCAATCCCAGGGAACCGCCACTACATTCAGGCCCGGAGGCCTTGCAATCAACATGAACATGAAGCTTGCCCCCCAAATGGCTATAGGTTTTAAGATCCTCCTTTGGGAAATAACCGGCTTCGGAAAGTGCGGCATAGTAGAGCTCGCACGCGTGCGCCTTTGAAATGATGAGCCTATCCCGCTCGCCCCATTGGGGATTTCTTGGATCGTGCTTCATACGGTGGAACAAAAGCGCCGTAACGACATCCGCTGAGGAAAATGTACCTCCCAGCCAGCCAGCCCCCATCTCCTTCATGAGCAGCAATGCCTCTCTTCTGAGATGCGTTGCCTTGGCCTGAAGCTCTCTCACCAATTCTTCTTTCCTCATGCCCTTTGCCTCCTCGTTCGCCTCCTCTTTGTGCGGAAAGAGGCTTTGTATCCCTCACCAGAGAAGAGTTTCTCCGGTTGAGGGAAATCGCAAATATTCGGGCCCGACTCCGGTAATCTATCTCCGGGAAGTAGCGTGCTTCGCCTACGGTTTGAACACGATCTTACCGGTCTTGGCGGATTCGGCAAGCTGTAAGCCTTTATCGTAATCCTTCAGGTCGAAATGGTTGGTGATGACGGGACTCAAATCCATCTTTCCGGAGAGGATCATGCTCTGGGCCGTCCACCAGGTATCCCACATGATTCGCCCGGTGACGCCGTAAACGTTGGCCTCCTTGTATATGACGTTATTGACCAGGTCCCACTCCACATTCCCCGCATACAACCCCACCAGGACAATATCGCCGCCCCGCCTCAGAGTTCTTGTTGCATCGTTGACGACCGCCTTGTTGCCCGTCAGCTCAACCACAATATCGGTACCGAATCCCTTGGTGATTTTATCCACTTCCTCAACTACATCTCCTTCCTTTGCATTGAGGACGAAATCCGCCCCCATTTTACGAGCCAGATCCAGCCTCTCCTGAGTGATGTCCACCGCGATCACATACTCTGCCCCGCTCAGTTTGGCGACCATCTGAGCATAAATACCAATGGGCCCGCAGCCGAATACAATCACCTTCTTGCCGGCCGGTTTGGTCTTGGACATAGCGTGGACGCCTATTCCGAAAGGCTCCATGGTAGCCCCAATTTCATAGGAGATGGCAGGATCCAATTTCCAGGCACACACCGCCGGAAGAACCGCGTATTCCGAGAAGGCCCCATCCACATGCACGCCCAAGATCTTCATGTCCTCACAGATATGCTGAAGGCCGGTGGTGCACTGGTAACAATGGCCACAGGGAACGTGGGTCTCGGCGGCAACTCGGTCTCCCTTTTTGAAGTTGGTGACGTTTCTTCCCACCTCAACTACTTCGGCGGCATATTCGTGGCCGAAAAGGAGGGGAAGCTTAATCCTGGATGCTGCGTATTCGTTCCATTGGTAAATGTGGATATCGGTCCCGCAAATGGCAGCGGCCTGCACCCTGACCAACAGGTCGTTATCGCCGATTTGGGGTGTGGGCAGGTCAGTGAAGGTCGCACCTCTGACGGGTTTATCTTTGATGAGGGCTTTCATGGTATTCCTCCTTTTGGGGAATAGTATTTCCCAAATCTTTAAAAAGGTCGATAAATTGAGTCTTTAGGGTTTACAACGCACCCCTTTCCAGGATGTCCACAATCTTCTGCAAGGCATTTTCCCTTCCAAAAGCACCGGCTTTGGTGATCACGCTCAGGCCGGACCAATCTCCTCCCATCAGATGGCCCATTACGATCCCATCCAGTATTTCACCCTCGATTTCAATTCCCTCGGCCCCGAGAAGATCAAAGAGAGCCATGGCGGTGTCTCCGCCGGTTACTATCACGGCCAAATCACCTACGCTAACGTTGGATTTTGCCAATGCTGCGAGGGCAATGTTACCCAGCTGTTTTGGAATCTCGAGGTGGATAGGAGGAGCACCTGAATCCTCGGATAGGAACCTTTCGGAACACGTCTTGAGGATGACATGGCCCCGGGCCAATGAATGCCCAACGGAGGAGGAGAGCCTCTTTTCCCCCGCTTGCCTGCTTTCCTTATCGCTCGTCAGCAACGACTTGCCCAGCTCGAAGGAGGCAGCTGCTTTTCCGTGCTCAACCCGTTTCAGCTGTTCATGGGTTACGCTGGATCCACTTCCACTTACAATGAGGATATGTTTGCAAGGCTTTGCCCCTCTCCGCGGGCGGTGAGAGACCGTTTTCCCCTTTGATGGCATTACCTTCTTCGCCACCTCCTCTGCCAGTCCAGCCGACCCGATAAATAGAGGCTTCCTCTCCATATGGAACGCCACATCGGCGATATGCGTCAGATCACTGCGCCGAACAGCATCGAAGGTGATAATTCGATGTCCCTTTTTCCGCTCCCTTTCCACAGCCTCTCGTAATCGCTCACTGCTCGAAGTCACATGAATGAGATCAATCCATCCCACCTTATGTCGGGACTGCCCCTCCAAGAGTTTATAGACGCAGGATTCCCTGACAGGAGTAGCCGCGTCGGACGAGGCTTCTGTCAACGAGAGGGGTTTCCCCCTTACCATCAGGATGCCGTCGACCACCTTCCTCCCTTGTTCGGGATATGATGGGGTCATAAAGCCCGTCGAGATATTCGTCTTGTTTAAGATCGCATCCGTCTCATATCCGATGTTCCCCCTGAGGGTGGAATCGATCTTCTTGTACATAATGGGGAAGAGTTCCTCGTCATAGCCGCGCAGAAGACTCGATACTAAGCCAAATGCCTTATCAGGGCTTAATCCCCTGGAATCGGTGTTAATCACTAAGACATCCCTATCCACGTGTTGAGAGAAGTCGATACGGGAGCCTTCCTTGAAGGTAATTAAGAGTGTGCTGAAACCCCTCTTCGCGAATTGGGCCCCAGTATCTGCCCCGCCGGTCAGGTCATCTGCAATGAGAAGGCATCTCAGGGGGGTTGGCTTGTCCACGCTTTCAGGGCACATATCAAAAACCTGTTGAGGATAACCAATGAATCATTTCAATCTCTTAGCCTTCCTTAGTATATTTCTTCCTCAGGTCCACAATTAACCCGACCCTTCCCTCGTAACGAGCTCCATGATTCAATTTCCTTTCCCTTGTTTGGAAGATTCAAATCTTGTTCGGACGTGCTTAAGCATAATACAACGATTTTCGCTGTCAAGTGGGACCGGAGACGCCCATCCCGGGCTTGAAAAGGGGACGTGTCACCATGGGATCAGGTTCTCAACCCTTGTGGAAAATCAGCCGATACTATATATATTCTTTGTGCGCCAAGGCGATGGTGCCTCGAGGGATTGTATCTATTGAACGAGAACTATAGAAGCGAGGACAGGGCTTTCATCCTCCTGGTGTCGGTGTTCGTCGGGGCGCTGGTGATTTCCTCGGTTCTGGCGAGCAAGATCATTACCGTACTCGGCCTTTTCGTTCCGGCCGGTGTACTGGCCTATTGTATTACCTTTGTGGTCACCGATGTGATCAGCGAAATTTGGGGCAGGGAGCGGGCGAATCGCGTGGTTTTCAGTGGGTTCATCACTTTGCTCGTTACGTTCCTCCTGATTCGGCTTGCCCTGGCCTGGAATGCGGCCCCCTTTTGGACGGAACAGAAGGCCTTCTCGGCCGTTCTGGGAAGTACCTCCAGGATTATCATCGCCAGCTTCATCGCTTACCTGGCGAGCCAGTACCATGACGTCTGGGCATTTCACGTCTGGAGAAGGGTGACTGAGGAGAGGCATCTCTGGTTGAGGAACACCGCCTCGACGGTGGTTTCCCAATTCATCGATACGTTGGTTTTCATAACCATCGCCTTTTACGGCACCATGCCCGTAATTCCCCTGATCAAAGGACAATACCTCATCAAGGTACTCATTGCCGTTTTGGACACCCCCTTCGTGTACCTCGTGGTTAGGCTTATTAGGAGAGGGTACTCCATGGGAGGGGCGATGGTCAGGAGATAGCGCCAAAAGGAGGGAGATATGGAGAAGAACGAAGAATCCCTAGAGAAAGAGAAGAAGGAAGAACCCGTGGAGCAGAACGAGAAATCCCCGGAGAAGGACGAAAAACCCCGGGAGAAGGCCGAGAAACCCCTGGAGGAGGAAGAGAAGCCCCCGGAGGAGGAGGAGAAACCTCCGGAGAAGAAGGAGAAGCCCCTGGAGAAGATGACGGCCAAGGAACTCAGGGAGATTGCCCCCCTGGAGATTCCCGAGATCAAGGGCGTCCATGCCATGAAGAAAGAGGATCTCCTCGCGGCCATCAGAAAAGCGCGTGGAATCGAAGAGGTGGTGGAGAAGGAGAAGAGGGTCAAGAAGGAGGCCGAGGTGAGCACCGCGAATCTCAAGAAGCGGATTCGCGAGTTCAAGGCCCTGAAGGAGGAGGCGCTCACAAAGGGGGATGCTCGGATGGCGAACATCTACAAGCGCCGGATCAACAGATTGAAGAAGAGAACCCGGAAAGCCGCATAGGGGATGAGGGGATGGCGAGGGTTTCGGTGGTCATACCCACCTACAACAGGTTTCCTCAGGTAAAACATGCCATCGAGTCCGTCCTGAGTCAAACCTACCGGGATTTCGAGCTGTGGGTAGTGGATGATGGGTCGACGGACGGAACCGGCGAGGCCTTGCGGGCCTATGGCGATAGGATAACGTATGTTTGGCAGGAGAATAACGGGGTTAGCGCTGCCAGGAATGTGGGATTGAGGGTTTCAAGGGGGAAGTACGTCGCATTCTTGGATTCCGACGATCTATGGATGCCGAGGAAATTGGAAATCCAGGTGAGGTGCATGGAGGAGAATCCCCAGTTCCCCCTCTGTTATACCGATGAAGTCTGGATAAGGAGGGGGGTGAGGGTCAATCCAAAGAGGAAACATGCCAAATATTCGGGCTGGATCTTCGAGAGGTGTTTGCCCCTGTGCATCATTAGCCCGTCCTCGGCCCTCATGAAGAGGGCCCTCTTCGATGAAGTAGGGGGCTTCGACGAGACCCTTCCGGTATGTGAGGATTACGACTTTTGGCTGCGAGTGACCGCTCGTTATCCCGTCCTGTTTATCGGCCAAAAGCTCATCGTGAAAAGGGGGGGACACGAGGATCAGCTCTCGGGTCGCTCATGGGGAAATGATCGATATC
>SMTZ1_10001383_pt1 | contig 26170 bp, 31 predicted proteins | sample DeeMarSWOR136_30_FD_25667 | JGI IMG/M metagenome (IMG submission 25667)
TTAACAGAGCTCAAGAGGAGGTAGATTTTTACAAGAGATATCCCGAGCGTAATAGCTCTGTTTGCTTCGTGATAAAGAAATATTAGCTAGTACATGTAACAGCAGCCAGGATTGAACCAGCGACTAAAAAGGAGTAAGAAGAATTATTTAATTTTACTCCCAGATAAAAAGCGACATTATCATTAAATAAAGAACATGTTGAACCATAGCCCAGTAAACGGTTTTATCCCTCTGAACTTGCCACCCCCATACAACACCACCAATAAAGGTCACTATTGTAACAGCTATAGCACCCGGTAGTGGAGCTTGAATAAACGCCAAAGGAACATGCCAGAGTGTAAATAATACCGCGTGTATGAACACAGCTACTAAACGCTTTTCTTTAAAAACATAAATTACAGTGGGTAAGAGAGAAGAGCGAAAGAATAGTTCTTGAGATATACCGCTTGCCGGTGCATAGATTAAACCAGGTAACCAACTCCATCCTATCCATTTACCGGTCATTAGAATTGGAATAAGAGCCAATGTGAACACAATTAATAACAATAAACCTCTTTTGGAAATTGGTGCTAATCTTAAGTAGCATTGTTCTGTCGTAAAACCAGCAGTTAACAATAAAGCAATGCCAATAACACCCGGTATAAACTCAATAATTGCTGAGATAGTATCATTGGGATGGAAAGTGAAGATTGTGGTGTAACCAGCCCATAATAATAAGATAATAATGAAAATATATACAGGGTTATTCTTGCTTAATTTTTCCATAATATAATTCTACACAGCGAAAAGAGGAAATCAAGTTTTGGGAATTGAGAGATATAAAAAAAAGTGATAGTAGCTGAGATTGTACCATGTGAGAGGCACAATAACATTTCCCTTCCTAATATCCAACACGATGTGGATGAAAGGTTATGCGGTATCAGTGGATGAAGGAAGGTAAAGATAAGGTTACGGCTACGGCAATAATGTTTTTACTGATAGTTGGTCGCAGGGATAATTTTGGGGGCTGTAGCCATAGACACAGAAATATTTAATTGCCTGAAAAGATTTTAGCAGCAGATGACGTTTTACACCCTTGGCAAATATTATGATGGTAGATGCTGATAATGTCATTGGGTTTTAAGTACAAACGCCCACTTATAACGACGCATTCTTCCAGAGAATCTAAAGGGTATTCTGGATAGTCATAGAAGTAAATTACTACATAGTTTTCTTTAACCTCTCCTAGAATCCCACTATATTTTTCTTTGTCGGCTGTGGTTATGGATATTTCATGACCGACCAATTCCTTGAGTCGCTCGTATATTTTCATAGCATCCTCCTTCGATATTTATTTTCCCGTGGCTATGGCTACTGACACTCCCGTCGATTACCACTTGATATCCCTGTGATATAAAAAAGAATATTGAAGTTTTAAAGTAAGACTTCCGCACTTTAGTATCCCCCTTATATTTAGGATTAAACCTACTTCAACACTTTACTTTGTTTAATCATTATTTCGGTTTATCATCGCTGTTGTCTTTAGCGTCATCACCCTCTTGTGTATCCGGTTTTTTAGCCTTCATCAGCTTTTTAACCTCGTCATAAGCTTTCCAAGCTGTTGTATAGCTAACGCCAGTTTTTTGTACAGATTCCTCCACTTTCTGGCTTATTTTGGGATATATAAATTCACCCCAATGTTCTCGGATATATGTCATAGCTATTTCGAGTTTGGTTTCTTCATCATCACTGCCAATAACCTGGAAATCCTTCGTGTATGTGATTGGGTCAATCTCTCCGTAATTCGAAACCATTTCCAACTTACGAGCGTCTCTCCCAGCTCTCTGAATAAAAACAACTGTATCAGCCCAAGCAGTTAATAAACGGCTGCCAAAAGGCAAGTCAACGAGATCACCCTTCCAGCCTTTAGGCGCTTGGCATATTACCAAGTAAGTTAGTGGGGATACTCGGTCTACCTTATCCAAAGTGTCAAGCCATTTTCGATTAGGATAGTCTTCGCTCTCCTTACCAGCAAAACATGCAGACTTATGGTCAATAATAACGAGTAGCTGACCATCCCCATACAAATAGCCCTTGAAAACGCAAGATAATAGGAATTTATATCCCTCTTCATCATTTAATGGCATAACCTGTGCTGAAATTATGCTCATATTATTAGTGTGCTTCCCTTTTGCTATTTCATGAATAGGGGCGAGAAGAAATCGACGGTCGAATTCTAAGAATAGGACATAGGAGGGATTAGTTTTTAAACCCAGTACAGGTTCTCCTCTAGCCACTGAAAGCCCAATTTTTAAAGCAAGCCAGCTTTTACCCGTTTTAGGCTTCCCTACTAATACGGTCTTGCCATGTTTAAAGAGTAGAGATTCCATCAGGTATGGTTGTGGAGTATTGGGCATCGCCAGATATTCTGATATTGAATAAGCCTTGTATCCGAATATGTCTTTGGGCATCTATAAATACCACCTTTCCTTTTTTTCTTCACAGTAGCATAATGACTATATGTAAAACCCTTGGTAAAAAGGTGTAAAAAGATGAATGGCAAAGCTGTTGGCAAAAAAGCAGAACCTACTGGTGAAGAACTTGTGTTTATATATAGCAAATTTCAAGAAAAACTATCAGACGAAGAAGTATTGGAGGAAATGCGAGACCAGCCATTTCTTCGCCGCAGTATAGGATTTTTAAAAAGACGAAGAAAGGAATTTAATGCAGCCAAATATGTCCTTAGAGAATATTTCGAATCAAATCAAGACGAGTTAATTATTGATGCTAAGAGGAAACATATTAGGGATATTAATAAATTAATCCAAACATGGAAAGACCAACTTGTATTCAAAGTTGCTGAACCTCTGGGAGGGTATGAAGTAGTGTTTCCAATGAGATTTACTAAAGAAGATAATATGGGACCAGGCAAATATGGACCTAAAGGCAATCTTTGTTGGGAAATTAGGAAGGATAAAACTATCAGAGTTTGGTTTCTAGTAGAACATGAATCCGGATTCTCCTATTTAAAAGAACACTTGACGAATGAACAATTATGGAAAGATTTTAACGATATGAAAATGCTTCTGTCACAAGAAGTCGCAGAAGTTACCGAGACTAATGAAACAGCTTTAGAAAGAGCTAGAAACATACAAGAATTAGCCTACAACTTAGTTATCGCATTAGAAGAAATACTCGCAAGAGGTATACCTCCAGGCAGTTGTTCTATCTGTAAACAAGGGTAAATTAATCATATATCCGAGGTATAAACTCACATTTCTTATTGACCTCTTATTCGTTACCATGTTAATATTACTATTATGTAAACCTGAAAATTATCATGTACCAAGGGGGTTATAATGACAATAGATGTATCTCAGGATTATAGATTAAAGAATGTAATAAACGGCGGTAAGATTACCAAAGCGCAATTAGCTAGAGAGTTAGGTGTATCTAGGGCTTATATTACGATGATTGCTAATGGTAAGAGGAAGCCAAGTCAAGATATCGCGCGAAGATTACACGAGTTCTTTGTTAACAAAGTTAACACTTTTGAATGTGTTTCTGAATGGGGTTCAGAAGGTCCCCGGTTCAAATCCGGGCGCCCCGACCATAAATCGTTAGTCAAAGCTCTTATCTTACCCAGCCATTCATATGCACATATAAACACCCCTGTCATGGCAAGAGCTATTGCTCCAGCTTGAACAACGAGGAGGGACAACACTATTACCAGGAATGTCGGTAAGGGTAAACATAACCCGTTCATGTTAACCCCCGATTTATTTATATACCAAAACAAATATATCAATAATCCCGCAACATGGGAAAATAATACCAACAATTTAAGTTGCAGAAAATATTCAAAAGGAACGTATAGTACAAATTATAATTTTAAGCTATAATTAAAAAAATTACTAAAGCGAAACTAATACATCCAAGCAATAAACCAATGAAATTTTCTAGTTATCAAACTGAGTCACACTACGATGAATACTTTAAAGATAATGGAATTCCACGGTCAGCAATGGCACCTTTTGTAAAAAGGATTGACCAGCTTTCAAAAAAAGAAATATTACGTCGAAAAAGCGCTGCTGAGTCAGCCCTGCTTCAAGCGGGAATCACGTTTACCATCTACGGAGAACAACAAGGACAAATTGATCGCATATTTCCCTTCGATATAATTCCTCGAATCATTGCCCCCGATGATTGGGACGTTATCGAGCGTGGTTTGAAACAGAGAATCTACGCACTTAACCAGTTTATTAACGATATTTACAATGAGAAAAAAATAATCAAAGATAAGGTTATTCCAGAAGAGATTGTAATGTCAGCAAAATCCTACCGGCCACAGTGTACGGGACTCCATCCTCCCAAAGAAATCTGGTGCCATATTACCGGTACGGATATCGTTAGAAACTCTGACGGCCAACTCTATGTCCTGGAAGATAACCTTAGATGTCCTTCCGGCGTGTCCTATGTGCTGGAGAACCGGGAAGTCCTCAAGCGTACCTTCCCCGTAATATTTGAGAGAATGAGTGTCTATCCCGTTGATGATTACCCAAATATGCTCTATGATACACTCAATTATCTGGCACCGGAAAATGTAGATTCGCCAAATATCGTGGTGTTGACTCCCGGTATCTATAACTCGGCCTATTTTGAACACTCTTTTCTCTCCCGTCAGATGGGGGTCCAACTCGTTGAAGGTGCTGACCTCGTGGTTATCGATGGATTTGTTTATATGAGAACGATATACGGTTTTGAAAGGGTAGATATCATCTACCGGCGTATCGACGATGATTTTATCGATCCCCTCAGTTTCCGCAAGGATTCCGTTCTCGGTATTCCTGGAATCACTGAAGTCTATCAGTCCGGGCGTATCGCATTTGCCAACGGTCTCGGGACAGGGATTGCCGATGACAAGGCTATCTACACCTACGTACCCGAGATAATTAAGTACTACATGGATGAGGACATTATATTACCCAATGTCCCGACTTACCTGTGTGTAGATGAAAAGCAACGTCAATACGTTATCCGCAATATAAAAAAACTAGTTGTAAAATCGGTCAACGAATCCGGTGGCTACGGTATGCTGATTGGGCCTCATTCCACCAGAGAACAACGGATTAACTTCATTGAAAAGATAAACTCCAATCCACGGAACTACATCGCCCAACCAACGCTGAACCTTTCTTGTGTGCCGACGATAATAGATGACCATTTTGAACCCCGGCATGTGGATTTCCGTCCCTATATTCTTTACGGCGAGGATATCTGGGTCATGCCCGGTGGACTGACAAGGGTAGCTCTTCCCAAAGATTCCCTGGTGGTCAACTCCTCCCAGGGAGGTGGTAGCAAGGATACCTGGGTACTCCAATCCCCCGAAAGGAAATCTAAAAGCGTACCGAGCATTATAAAACCTCGTGAAGTGACGGCGGTGGAAAATGCTGAGTAGAGTTGCTGAATCCATATTCTGGATGTCAAGGTATATCGAGAGGGCAGAAAATATCGCCCGTTTTCTCGATGTGAATTTCAGGCTGATTCTCGATATCCCTATGGATATCTCGTTTCAGTGGGCACCAATGATTCGGGTTACCGGTGACAGTCATCTGTTCCACGAACGGTACAATAAAACCAACCAGGAAAACGTAGTCAATTTCCTGGTATTCGATCAAACCTATGAGAACTCAATTGTATCCTGTATCAACAAAGCCCGAGAGAATGCCCGCACTGTACGCGAGATTATTTCTACTGAGATGTGGCAGTGTATCAATGAATTCTATCTTTTCCTGATAAACCCGATGGCCGTTGGTGAAACATTCATGAGCCCGAACAGCTTCTTCGCCAAGATTAAGAATTACAGCCTCTTACTAGCCGGTCTAACAGAAAGCACGATGGCCCATACTGAAAGCTGGCATTTCTCTCAGATGGGCCGATTTTTAGAAAGAGCCGATAAAACTTCGCGGATTCTGGATGTAAAATACTTTGTAATACTACCCAGGGTAGATTACGTGGGTACAGCATACGATACATTACAATGGTCAGCGCTCCTGCGCTCCGCCAGCGCGCTGGATATGTATCGCAAGCAATACCACCAGATCACTCCTTCAAGCGTAACCCAGTTTCTTTTCTTTGATCCGGATTTTCCACGTTCGGTTAAATACTGCCTCCGGGAGTGCGACACATCCATTCACGATATCACCGGGGCTCCCATCGGTAGCTATTCCACGATGGCGGAAAGACATCTGGGTATGTTACGGGCAGAGATTGAATATGCTGACGTGACCGAGATTATACAGGCCGGTCTGCACGAATATATTGATATATTCCAGTTGAAACTTAACAATGTTGGAGACTCAATTTCGAGTTCATTTTTCGCGACGAAGCCGCCGGAGACATTGACTTTAAAGAAGGGTACAAGATGACATTTTGTATTGGAATCAAAGTTGCCAGAGGATTAGTCGGTCTATCGGACACCAGGGTTACCAGCGGCGTTGAATACTCCAGCGCCCCCAAGACCACGGTCATTCAGAGGGAAAATCATTCCATGTTCATCATGACCAGTGGCTTGCGCTCCGCCCACGATAAAGCCCTTACCTACTTCAACGAGGTACTGGAATCTGAAGATAAATATTTTACACGATTATACACTGCCGTAAATGAGTTTGCTGACCAGGTACGTCGTGTAAGAGGAGAAGACCTGAAGGCGCTGAAGGACGGAGGTTATAGCTTCGACCTTACCTGTATCATCGGCGGGCAACTCGAAGAGGATAAAGAGCATAAATTATACATGCTTTATCCGGAGGGTAACTGGGTCGAGGCATCAGAGGATAGCCCTTTTTATATTATCGGTGAGTCTGCCTTCGGCAAGCCTATACTACGCCGTGTTCTCACCTACAAATCGAGCCTGAAAGAAGCCCTTAAATTAAGCTTTCTGGCCTTCGACTCCACCCGTGTTGCCGCTAACGATGTCGATTATCCCATTGATATTGTCTACTATAAGAAGAACTCATACTCACTTGTTGAGAGCAGGTTTAGAGCTGAGGAACTCCGTCCCATCAGTAGCTGGTGGCAAAATGTATTGAAACGCGGAGTTTCACGTATGCCCTCGGAGTGGATCCGCACCATTACGGACTGATATCATGCATTTGAGAATAGAACATACTCTTTCTTACCGCTACTCACCTCCAGTTACGCTTGATATGCAGATTATCCGTCTCAGACCACGTCCTGATACCAGACAGCAAGTCCTTAAATCTAGTATAGAGATAATGCCATCACCATCCTTTGTCACTCACTATACCGATCTCGAAAACAATGCACTAGTTACGGCATGGTTTGAAGGAACTCAGGAAGAACTGCACATCTCCACCAACTCCGAGGTGATAACGGATGAACGCAATCCCTATGATTTCGTCATCACGGAGACAGAAATGAACCAACTGCCCCTTGTCTACCGGGAACCAGGCAGGACTTTACTGGCTCTTTATACTACAAATCAAAGAGAAAGCAGCCAAATGTTAAGTAACTTCCTTAAACCAATTCTTGTTCAAGCTAAATACGAAACAGTCCCGTTTCTGAGTGAATTGGTCACCTATATTTCCAAAACGTTTAAGAAAGCAGACAGGAAGTATGGAAATCCCTGGGCTACGGAAAAGATACTTAGAGAAGGGAAAGGGGCATGTCGTGACCTTGCTTGGCTCTATTTAGTATCCTGCCGCTCATTAGGACTGGCAGCGCGATTCGTCAGCGGTTACCATTTTCCTTTCAATCCCCGTAAAAAACCAGAACTACATGCCTGGTGCGAGGTTTTTTTACCTGGAGCTGGGTGGCTTGGCTTTGATCCAAACCTGGGTATAGCTGTATCGGAGCGACATGTCGCCATAGCTACATCATACGACCCTGTCATGACACTACCAACCAGCGGCACATTCTGGGGGAGAGGCACTAAATCAGACCTGAAGACTTCAATCACGATGCGGTCTCTGTAATAATTCTGAGTCTAAAAAGCAATATATGAAATAAATAAGTGGTCTTTTTGGATAAGCGAATTATTCACCTCATAGATTTGAAAGACAAAGAAAATCAAAATAAAAGTAAATAAAGTTACTATCAATTCAATATAACTTTTCACTTTTATTTGCCCCCCTCTCCTCGTTCATACTATAATTATCAGGTAAATCAACCCTCATAGCGTTCTTTGATTCATTTTATGTAGTTCTAAGGGGGGCTTATGCTGAGCTGCTACCGGGTGCTCGACCTGACCGACGACAAGGCTTTTATATGCGGTCGTGCGCTGAGTGACTTCGGGGCGGAGGTGATAAAAATAGAGAAGCCCGGTGGTGACGCATCACGACTCAAGGGACCTTTCTACAAGGATGAGGTCGACCCCGAGAAAAACCTGACCTGGTTCGCTTTCAACTCCAATAAAAAGGGCATCACGCTGGACATCACCACTTCCACAGGCAAAGAGCTATTCCTGAAACTCATAAAAACGGCGGATGTGGTTATAGAGTCGTATGCCGTGGGCTACCTAGAGAGCATCGGACTCGGTTATAAAGATCTCAGCAAAGTCAATCCCAGGATTATCCTGACCTCGATAAGCGGGTTCGGGCAGGAAGGACCATACAAAGACTACAAAAACCCGGACATCGTGGTGCGGGCACTGGGGGGTCTCATTTACACCGCTGGCTACGACGACCGCCCGCCGCTGGGCGTTAGCTACGAGCACACCCACTACCTCGGCGCCATGAACGGAGCCGTCGGTACGATGATTGCCCTCGCCCAGAGGGTCCACATTGGCCAGGGACAGCACGTCGAGGGAATTACCCAGCAAGCCCTCGACATCGTCTGCTCGGCGGAAATCGAGGGGCCGTACGCCTTCTTCGGCGAGATACCCAAGCGGCACGGTCGGGCGCGGGCGGCGGTAACGCTCAAAGACGGCTCGACATACTACAATCCCCTGCTCTGGTCCTGCAAGGATGGCTTCATCGCCCTGAACCTCCTCCTCAATCCCGCCTCCGCCAGGAACAACCTCAGCATGATGGAGTACATCAAGAGAGACGGCATCGATATAGGGTCGTTCGAGAACTGGGATTGGCAAACCAAAAGCTGGGAGGACATGAGTCGCGGGGAAGCCGACAAGCTGATGGAGGTGCTGGGTGAGTTTTTCATGAACCACACCAAGGATGAACTGCTGGCGCTGGCTACGGAGAACCGCTTTCAGCTGGGGCCGTGCAACAACGCCGGGGACGTGCTCAAATACCCGCAGCTGAACGCCAGGAACTTCTGGAAAGATATCGAACACCCGGAGCTGGGCACCAGCCTGAAATACCCGGGCGGGGCGGTGGTGACGACGCAGGGATACGTGGGCATCAAGCGAAGGGCGCCCTTAATCGGCGAACATAACGACGAGATTTATAAAGAGCTTGGACTTACCTCAGTTGAAATCCAAGATTTAAAAGATAAAAAGGTTATTTAGTCGAGGAGAAAAATAGCGTGACGAAGAAACCCTTCGAAGGAGTGAAGATAGTACAGCTCTGCTGGGCGGGGGTGGGCATTTACACCCTCAATTACCTCAGCCATTACGGAGCGACGACGATTCGGGTGGAGACCGCCACCAGGCCCGACCCCGTAAGGCTCTTCGCGCCGTTCGCCCCTACCAATAAAGAGGGGGAGCCGGTGGGACTGGAACGCAGCGCCTTCTTCTCGATAACGCATACCGCCCCGGAACTGGGCATCAGCCTGAATTTCAAGCAGCCGGAGGCGATAGAGATATTTAAAAAGCTGGTGGCCTGGGCGGACGTGGTGGGAGAAGGATTCCCGACCGGTGTCATGGACAAGCTGGGGCTGGACTACGAGGGATTGAAGCAGGTGAACCCGGAGATTATCATGTTCCGCACCTGCGGCTACGGACATACCGGCCCGATGGCCGACCAGCCCGGCTTCGGGAGCATACTGACGGCGGTGACGATGATGGACACCATCACCGGCTGGCCGGACCGTCCCCCGGTGCCGCCGTCCACGTATTATACCGACCAGCTTTCCCCGATGTACGGCTCGCTGGCTATCATGGCCGCCCTCGACTACAAGAGGCGTACCGGCAAGGGGCAGTACATCGACCATGCCCAGATAGAGGCGGGACTGAACTACATGACGCCGCTGATTCTCGACTACCAGACGAACGGCAGGGAACTGGCTTTGAAAGGGAACAAGTGCGACTACGCCGCACCACACGGAGTCTACCGCTGTAAGGGCGTTGACCGCTGGGTAGCCATCGCGGTGATGAACGACGAGGAATGGCAGATTTTCGTTAAGGCAATCGGCAGTCCGGAATGGGCGAAGAAACCCGAATACTCAACGGCTCCGGGCAGGATTGCCGACAGTGACGAGCTGGACCGGCGGGTGGAGGAATGGACGGCCAATTACCCACCGGAGCAGGTACAAAAGTTACTGCAGAAGGCGGGAGTGGGTGCAGGCGTGGTTGCTAACGCTAAAGACCTCGATGAAGACCCGCAGCTTAACCACTACAACTTCTACCGAGAGCTAGAACATCCCTATATGGATAAGCTACGATACTATCACCCCGACCCGATAAAGCTTTCTAACGCTGAGCCCGACGTTCAACGTCCCGTGCTGCTGGGCGAGCATACCGACCACATCTGCACGGAGATACTGGGAATGACGCAGGAAGAGGTGGACGGGCTGCGGAAAAAGGGCGTTTTCGACTAGCGACTTTTACGGGAAGGCATTAGTTTGACAAACTTACCTGCATACGTATAATAAACATACCTGAGTTCACAACAGAATATCTCTGGTAGTGATGATGTTCGGGGATAATTATAGGGGCACCAGTACTCGTTAATATTGCGGTTACTGGTGTTTTTATTTTCATGAATATAATGAGAAGGAGTTGGTAATGAGTATATCAAGTAGAATCATAGCAAAATTATGCAAGTTGCCTCCCGCTGAAACCCATGATATTGTCGTTGAACGTGGCCTAGAGATACCTATGCACGATGGGGTTATCCTCCTAGCTGACCGTTATTATCCTCGTGGGAGTAATAAGCTTCCCACAATACTATTTCGCACCCCATACGGCAGAGCGAATATAAATGGGCTAACTGGGCGTTTTTTTGCTGAGAGAGGTTTCCAGGTATTACTCCAGAGTTGCCGGGGGACTTTTGGTTCGGGTGGTGAATTTAATCCTATGCATACAGAAAAAGATGATGGTCTGGCAACGGTAGAATGGATGAAGAAGCAGGAATGGTTCTCAGGTGAATTTGCTACCGTAGGAGGAAGCTATCTCGGTTACGTTCAATGGGCAATTGCTGGTAATGCGGGACCTGAGTTAAAAGCGATGGTCCCTCAGATTACAGCTTCGGATTTTCATGGCAAGATATCTCCCAACGGTTCGTTTACCCTTTCGGACGGCATAACCTGGGCAAATATGATCTGCACCCAGGAAAATTCAGCATTAAGCCTTTTCACCTCAATGTTTTCGAGTCGAAAACTTCAACCTGCTTTCACGCATCTTCCCCTGTGTGACGTAGACTCATTGGTGATGGGTAAGAAGGTCCAATTCTGGCAGGATTGGATTGAACATATCGAACCCGGTGATGAGTGGTGGGAATCCATTGATCACAGTGGTAAAGTCGCTGAAGTGACTGCTCCTGTAAGTTTTGTCGGTGGTTGGTATGATGCTTTCCTTCCCTGGATGATGAAGGATTACATTACTCTCAAGAAAGCCGGACGAAAACCTTATTTAATGATAGGACCATGGCCACATATGAGCATGAATATGATGTTTAAGGAAGGTATAACAGAGCCTATTGCCTGGCTGAAAGCACAGATTTTGGGTGATCGCAGTCAATTACGAGAAGCTCCGGTACGATTCTTTGTAATGGGTGCGAAAGAATGGCGTGAATTCCCGGAATGGCCTCCTCCCGGATACAAACCACAAAATTGGTATTTACACTCACAGGGTGGGTTATCTATTGATACACCGGTTGAATCCGAACCCGATCAGTACCTCTATGATCCCGCTGATCCTACACCTAATGTCGGTGGTGCTATTCTGAACATGAAAGCTGGCGCGAAAGATAATCGTTCGTTAGAAGCTAGAGCAGACGTGCTTGTCTATACCAGTGAAATACTTAAAGATGATTTGGAGGTAATTGGTCCTGTCAATGCGGAGTTATTCGTGAAGTCCAGCCTGGAGCATACCGACTTCTTTGTACGGTTATGTGATGTATATTCTTCAGGCAAATCAATCAATATATGCGATGGCATATTACGGCTAAGACCTGGTCAGCCTGCACGTGAAAAGGATGGTATTATTAAGGTTAACATTGAGATGTGGCCTACAGCTTACCGATTTTCTAAAGAACACCGTGTAAGACTTCAGGTTTCAAGCGGAGCCCATCCACTATTTGCCCGGAACCTCGGCAGTGGGGAACCGCTTGCTACCGGTACCACACTCAAGGTAGCTGATCAGATGATCTATCATGATCCAGCTCATCCATCGGCTGTTATATTACCGGTTTTAGAATAATTATTAAGAGGAGGAGACTAAATGGCATCAGAAGATAAAGTCTATCGTGATTTACAAAAACATCTGGATAAACAGGCCGTAGGATTTCCCGCGACAAAGTCCGGGGTTGAACTCCGTATCCTGAAACATTTATTCAGTCCGGAACAAGCAAGCCTGGCTCTTCACTTGAATTACAAACCGCAGTTAGCTCTGGAAGTCTTTAAAGGTGTCAAAGGCAGCGGCATAACTCTTGAAAAAGTGAAGAGTCTCCTCGAAGAGATGGAAAGAAACGGAGCCATCGGGAGCACGGTTAAAAATGGGTCCGTACACTATTTCACGATACCTCTGTTAGTGGGCATCGTAGAATGGCAATCACTCGGGAATAAAGCGACACCCCAGTTCATGACAGATTTTCGTGAGTATGTGAGTGGCGAATTCGGCAAGGCATATGCCAGCACCAAGGTATCACAGATGAGGACAATTCCGGTTGAAAAAAGCATCCAGGTAGAACACCATGTGACTACTTATGACCATATCAGGGAAATAATTAACAGTACGGAAGGACCGATCGTGGTTGGCCCATGTGTGTGCCGAGAAGGAGCAAAGCAAAGAGGCCAATCCTGCCGCGTAACATCGCGTTTAGAGACCTGTATGGCCTTTGGTGATTGGGCCAGGCATTTTATCAAAGCTGGAATTTTCAGAGAGATAACCCGCGAAGAAGCCCTGGAAATAATCCGTCAGAATGAAGACGACGGGCTGGTCCTGCAACCGACCAACTACCAGAAAATCGATTTCGTCTGCTCCTGCTGTGGCTGCTGCTGCGGAATCCTTACCAGACAAAAGATGTTGCCCAAACCCGCAGAAAACTGGTCCCATAACTTTCATGCTACAGTCGAAATTGAGATGTGCAACGGCTGCGGCATATGTGTTGAGAAATGCCAGATGGACGCAATCACACTCGACGAGCAAACAGGATATGCAGCGATTAACCTCGACCGCTGTATCGGTTGCGGTAACTGCGTGGTGACCTGCCCATCGGAGGCTTTAAAGCTTGTTAAGATGGAAAAAGAGACAGTCCCACCCGAGGATTGCACCAGTCTTTATGAATTGCTAGCTGAGCGGAAATAGTTATCGTTTGCATAATCAACTATATAACAGTTGATACTAAAGAGACACCAATATAATTATCATGGCTTTAAGGAGGAAACAAAATGGACATCAAAGTATTCGCACGGAAATTCATCGAGGCTGAGGATGAGGCCTGGAAAAATAGGAACTTTAACCCCCTGGAAGCATTAGAGACTCCCGATGTGGCATATCATATACCTCCAGTTCAAGAATCGAAGGGGTGGGAAGCGCATAAGCAGTATATCCAGATTGCTCGCCAGGCTGTTTCCGACCTTCATCAAGAGTGGGAGTATGTAACTGGAGACGGTAATGTCTTCTCCCTCTTGTACAAGAGCCGCGGCTTGTTCACGGGTGAAATACCAGGAATGCCCCCGCCTACCGGCAAAGAAGTAACCAGTGATTATCTCTTTGTTTTCCAATTAGAGAACGGCAAGATTGCTGAAGCATGGGCAAGAGGTAGCGCCACAGGTTACGATTTATAGATGAATAGGAGCAACTACCATATCCATTGAAGAAGAGATCAAATCACACCATCGAAATCATTTGGGTGCACACCAATAGATGACAAAACTAGTCATTTGGGAATCGTTTAAAAAGTGTGGGATACGAGGAGGCAAATTATGGAACCTATCAAAAACACCGAAAAAGTAAAAAGAATGTTTGAGCAAGGTCAATCAACACTCGTAGATACCCAAACTAAGTATAAATATTCAATGGTCGCCAAATGTCCGAATGACAGTTCGTGGTCTTCTGTAGTCAGAATTGAGAAAGCAGGGCAATCCTTGAGCAGAATAATATTTCACTGCACTACATGTTTTATTGATTTTGAGGTAAATCAGGAGGACATATCTATACGATAAATATGCTTGTTTTTTCCCCACTACATTCTTTGTAATTTTAAGAATTATTAGATGTTGTTTGATGCAGCAGCTTGGGGCTATTCCATCACAATGAACGAAAGGATACCATATGGAAATCAGAGAGTTCGCCGAGAAATATATTGAAGCCGAGAAAAAGGCGTTTAAAGAGGGTAATTTTGATGCACTTGAAGCAATCGCTGCTCCCAATATCGTCTACCATTGGGGTGGCCCCAGGGATATGGTGGGACACGAAGACCACAAACAGGATATTATGAACTATCGCAAATTAACGTCAAAACACACCCAGGAATGGGGTTACGTTACCGGTGACGGTGATGTTTGCGTGTTATCTATCAGAGAAATGATGACGTTTATTGATGAATATCCGGCTATCTCAGCACCGGCCGGAGCAACGATTGATTTTGATGCCTTTTTTATCTTGCGTCGCGAAAATGAAAAAGTAGTTGAAGCCTGGATAAAGGGTAACTCCAGAATTCTTAAATGATAAGGAAGAACTATGTCCATTGAAGAAGATAACAAGGCTAGACACTATCAACTTATTGAGGAAGTATTCAATAAGAAGAATCTTGATTTAGTACCTGAGTCTTTCGCACCTGGTTTTATAGACCATATGCCCGTAGATGAACTGTATGGCGAGAAGGGTACTAATTTTACTGCCATGTTATTTAACGCTTTCCCCGACCTACATTGGAAGGTTGAAGATATGATTGCCGAAAGTGATAAATTGGCAACTCGTATTACAATGGAAGGCACCTTCAAAGGAGAATATCTAGGTAATGCTCCGACAGGTAACAAAGTGACACTGAGTATGATAATTATTACAAAATGGCAGGATGGCAAAGAAGTAGAAGAGTGGGCGGTATACGACCAGCTAGTCTTATACCGGCAGTTAGGCATCACGCCTCTTACCCCATAAATGATTCAACAGCTTGGGGTTATTCCATCATAGAGAGCAGGAGTGTGGAATATGGATAAAGAAAAGCCTCCTCCGATATTTAACTTTGTATACGACACTTATGACAATATGCTGACGTTTAAACGGCCTGTCGAGAGACTCGTGGATAACGCAAAACTCACTAAGGGGCAGAGGGTCCTCGATGTAGCTTGTGGTACTGGATGGGCAACGATAGAAGCAGCAAAAGTAGTAGGTGTTGGGGGAAAAGTGGTTGGTGTAGATATTGCCGACAAGATGCTGGATATAGCCAGCAAGAAAACACATTCGACGGGACTCCGCAACGTCGAATATGTAATGGGAGACGCTGAGGCACTTGAATTAGACGATGCTTATTTCGATGCGGTTCTTTGTTCCTTGTCTATTTTCTTTCTCAGGGACATTCCCAGAGCTTTACAGGAATGGCACCGTGTTTTAAAAGTAGGGGGTATGTTAGCCTTTTCAAGTTTCGGACTTGAGTTCATGCAACCCTTCGCCAAACTTTTTTTTGAAGGCTTGTCGCGATATGACGGTCAGCCATCACCGAGTCAGGGTATCGCTATAAAGACAGATACCCCCGAGGATTGCCAGATATTACTTGAAAACGCCGGATTTATAGATATATCCATTGCCACAGAGCAATTGGGTTTCTATCTCTCGGATTTATCTGACTACTGGAAGGAAGTGTCCTCTGGAGCTGCTAGGTTACGCCTTGACCGTCTTAGTCCAGCTGACCTTGAGAAATTCAGAGCGGAACATCTTTCGGAAGTAGAGCCATTACGTACAGACCAGGGAATATGGATAGATGTTCCCGTTATATATAGTGTGGCTAAAAAGTGACAATTGCTTAGCTTGGGGCTATTCCATCACACAAAAGCAAGGAGGAGGTTTATAACGATTAAACAAAAGTTACTTCTGTGGTTGGTGTTGTTTTGTGTGGCTTCTGTTTACGGTACCATTATGGAGTGGGCGGTGGGTTCTTTATGGGACAGGTTAGGAGATTGCCCCTATATTTACCCGGATTCACCCTTCACTTACTCATCGCTCATCATGATGCCTTTGTGGGGGCTGGTTGGACTTCAGGCTGCGGTGATATATCTTGCCATTGCCCACAAGAAGCCGAAGATGTTGCTATGGCTTCTCGGGTTAATAATTCTTACTGCTATCCTGGTGGTAATTCTTGCTTATACGTAAGATGAGGTAACCTGGGGTTTCCCAGTATTGTAATGGTAAAGAATGGCTTCACAAGTCAGTTGCAGTCACCCCCTTTATTGAGTAGTATTAAACCGTGGATTTCAATGAACTTCTGGATTTCGCGGTGCCCTTTGCCCAGCAGTTTCCGGTACTCCGGGGAATAATGGGATTTGTCGTCGTTTTCTTCCTGCCGGGCTTCGCCTGGACATTCGTTTTCTTCAGCAAGGTCAGCGTCATTGAGAGAATCGTCCTCTCGATGGGGCTATCGATAGCCATCGTCACGCTGGGAGTTCTCGTATTGCACGTCCTTTTCGGCATGAAAATAACCGGCTCAACCTCGCTGATAACCATCGCCATCATAATCGTCGCCGCCGCGATTACTTACTTCATCAAAAGGCACATCACGAAACGAATGAGGGTTTCCGGTGGGTAACAGATGTACGACGTAACCGTGGTCGGTGGCGGACCGATAGGTAGCTATACCGCTCGCAAGCTCGCCGAGAAGGGTCACAGCGTGCTGGTGGCGGAGAAGAAAGCCCGGGCGAGGGAGGCGGTCTGCTGCACGGGCATCGTCGGCACGGAATGCGTCGATGCCTTCAATATCGAAGACAGGCTGATTCTCCGGAAGGTTAACGGCGCCAGACTCTTCCCGCCATCGGGCAGGCCGCTTTTTATTCAGCGCGAAGAACCGCAGGCTTGCGTTCTCGACCGGGCGGCATTCGACATCAACATGGCGGAGCGCGCTATGGCAGCCGGTGCCGAGTATTCCTTCAACAGCAGGGTGACGGATATCAGCATAACCGGAGAAGGCGTGACCGCAAGCGTTGCACGTAAGGGTAATTACACGGAAGTGAAATCGAAAGTGGTGGTAATCGCCAGCGGATTCGCGCCCAGCCTTCTGCAGAGGCTGGGACTGGGTACCTACGGCGATTTCACGGTGGGCGCCCAGGTGGAGGTAGAGACCAGCGGAATCGAGGACGTCGAGGTATATTTCGGCGAGATGGCGCCCGGATTCTTCGCCTGGATAGTGCCGACGACACCGCCTCTGGCACGCATCGGGCTGCTGATGCGCAGGATGCCCGGGATGTACCTGCGAAGGTGGCTGCAAAAGCTTGAAAGCGAGGGCAGGATTCCTGCCAGCACGGCAGAACCGGACTACGGAGCTATACCGCTCAGGCCGCCGCCGCGCACTTACGGCGAACGCCTTATCGTGGTGGGAGACGCGGCTGGACAGGTAAAGCCCACCAGCGGCGGGGGGATATATTTCGGTTTGCTCAGCGCCGAGATAGCCGCCGCAACCCTGCACGAAGCGCTAGAAGACGAAGACCTCTCCGCCAGGAGACTGGCGCGTTACGAGAGGGGCTGGAAAAAGAAGCTGGGGAGAGAGCTTACCGTGGGCTACTGGGCGAGGAGGATATTCGAGCGGCTGGGTGAAAAGCAAATCGACCGTATATTCGAGATAGTAAAGTCGGGCAATATCGATGAAACCATGTTGAAGGCCAAAGATCTCTCGTTCGACTGGCACAGCAAGACGATAATACGTCTGCTGCGATACCAGATAATAGCCCGAACGATGAGAATTTTACGAATGCCTTTTAGGTCTTCAAGCGTTGACGTGTAACACGATTACTTACTAGAATAGAACAGCATCGATACGGGGAGAGACAGATGGTAAACAGCAGCCAGATTCACAGTCTGGGCGAAGCCGCCACCAGGTTTCTGGCGACGCTCCCGGCGGAGAAGCGGGATATAAGCCAGCCGGAGGTATACAAATTCGCCCGTTGGTACGGCTGGGATAGACCCTTTTCCGGACTGGTACCTCCCGATGTCGCCGGCTATGCCGAGCAGTTATCTCTCTCGGATACCGACTATACCAATAAACTGGTACTGGTACGGGCTTTCCTGGCTTACGGCAAGAAAGCGGGTTGGAGTAAGACGAACCTGGGTACTCACCTGAAAACGAAAAAGTCCAGGACCGTAACTAAGCCGACGGGTCGGCAAAGCCAGCGTGAAGTCATCTCCCTGACGCGAGAGCGTTACGGGGAAATAGAGTCAGAGATTACCAGTCTCAAGAAGAGGAGCCGGGAGCTGATAGGCGAAATACAGCGGGCGGCCGCTGACAAGGACTTCCGCGAGAACGCGCCGCTGGCGGCGGCACGAGAGGAACGGGGCCACGTTGAGGGGCGGATAAAAGAACTGCAGGAAACGCTGAAATCGGCGACGGTGCTCGAAGAGAAAAAAGAACCCGCCATGAAAACGGGGGTTGGCGATACCATCGTCCTCAACGACCTTGCCTCCGGGGAAGAACTGCGTTACATGATAGTGGACCCGCGGGAGGTAGACCCGAGCCGTGGCAAGATATCGATAGCTTCACCGATGGGTAAAGCGCTCCTCGGGCGGCGCAATGGAGACACGGTAGAAATAACGGTGCGGGCGGGCAAGCTGCGGTATCGTATCGAGCGGATAGAACGCTGATATATGGTATAATACAGAGTCACGGGGATATAGCTCAGCTGGGAGAGCGCCGCGTTCGCATCGCGGAGGTCGGGGGTTCGAATCCCCCTATCTCCACTTAAGTGTACGGAATAAAGAACTCCTGACCCATCTTTAGATATATTCTCAGGCGCAATTGGCATTGTATAGGTTAGAAACACATCGTTCCCAGTCACCTTCACTTCTTTTACAAAGCTCCGGATAAACGCCTTCCTCTCTATCAATTCACTTTCTTCCAATAGTTCCCTCAGGTCTTTGACACATCTTGTAACTGTTTCCAAGTCAGCAAGCTCCACCCGTCTGTCCGATAATGACATCTCCAATTCCCGCTTCCTGTTTTCAAGAAGGTCCTGCTTCATTCTCAATTGCTGGATTCTCGGGGCCAGATCATCAATTTCGATCTTGCCCGTCTCCAGTGCGTCGTATAGCCTTTCCAGGCGGTTAATTATTCCTGCAATCTCCTCAGATATCGTCTCTAGTTCTTTACTAAGTTTGTTGGCTGTGCTGTTCGTCTCCTCATTGACAAGCCGGGCAAGTTCCCTCATGTTCTCCTCAGTCAGGATACACTTTTTTATCCTGTCTATAACCAGCCCCTCGAACTTTTCCCGGTTGAGATAACCAGCCTGACATGAACCAGCTCCCTTTTTAAGTAATGTCCCACAAACGTAATATTGAAACTGTCCTCCCTTAGCCTCCTGACCTATAAGAGCCTTGCCACAATGACCGCACCGGGCAAGTCCACTCAGGAGGTAACGGCTGGCAACCCTCCGCGGATTGAGCCGAGACGGTGCCCGGTCCCTGAGCTTTTTCTGGACTGTCACGAAGGTCTCACGGTCAATTATAGCCGGCCAGGCTTTTTCCACACGTATCGGTTCAAGGTCTCGCTTGCTGGTTTTACCCCAAACGAGTGTTCCTGTATATGCTTCGTTGGTCAACATCTTATGTAGCGTCGTCTTGCCCCAGGTCTTTCCTGAAGGACCGGCAATGCCTTTTCCATTAAGCTGTTTCACTATCTCCTTGAGGCCCTTACCGGCGTCAATCTCCCTGAAGATTGACTCGACGATCTGCGCCTGGTGCGGTTCGATCTCAAGCCTGGGACGTTCCTTACTACCATCCATTACTTTATATTTACGGTATCCATATGGGGGCCTGTTGTGTAGATAGAAGCCCCTGGAGGCGCTCTCCCTGAGACCCCTGACGATTTCTTCCCCCAGGTTGGCAGAGTAGAACTCATCCAGGCTCTCGATCATCGCCTCTAGCAGTCTACCAGTGGGTGTATCCTCAAAAGGCTCTGTAATACTGATGACCTGGACACCGTTTCTACGCAGCATAGTCTTATAGACTATCGAGTCTTCCCGGCTGCGGGCGAAGCGGGAGTACTTCCACACCAGCAGGGCATCAAGCGGTTTCTGGGAACTACGTGCGAGCTTCACCATCTCCAGGAATGCAGGACGGTCTACAGTTCGGCCGCTCTCAGCCTCATCGACGAACTCCCTTACCACCTTATATCCATTCTTCGCCGCATATTCACGTAGATGTTTTAACTGGGCTGAAATGGATAAGTCCGTATCCTGTTTTTCGGAAGAAACCCTGGCATAAATTGCGGCGCTTTTGTTTTCACTGTTCATGATAGACCCCTTATAAATATGACTCTAGGCCGGGCAGTATTTACATCTCCCGGTAACAATTCTGCGTAGGATTATAACTAGTAGATCGTCGTGGAGACTACCCTGAACTCTCTTCAATTGAGTAGCCAGCCGACTCATTTCTAATTGTTGTTCCCAAGTCGTGACTTCGGAAAGCAGGGTCAGGACGAGATTTTTTACTTCTTCCACCCGATCGTTGGGTACGTTACCTATAGTAAAGGCTCCGTATTCGATATGGGTTGTTTCCTCGTCCGCGGACGTCTGTCGAAAACTTGCCCTTTTATCCAGGCCCATTTCACCCCTTGCGGTGACTGCGACGTGAAAGGAAAGCGCGTCAACGATACCAGAGCATATCCCGATTTTATCGCCTGATACCACGGATTTCAACTGGGTCTCTGACTTTACCGTCTCCTCCAGCGATTCTCTCAGTTGAACATCCAATTCGCGTATCTCTCCATGCAGAGACTCCCATCGTTCGAGGTTTTTCCATATTTTTGCCCGTGATTGATGTTCTCTTAGAGCACCCCACATGGGATCTTCCCGGAGCATCTGAAGAGACCCCGATTTGCCAATAACATGTGAGTCCAGTTTCTGCGCGAATGTACAAAGATCGGCGTAATGGTTCTCAAGGGCTTTACGCAATACTACAGCCCTGGCTTCTTTCTGCTCTCTTTCCCGGACTTCGATTTCAAGCTGACTCCGCACTGTACGCACATCGTATCCGTCGGCCGTGGCAATTTGAGGTGGGGATTCCCCTAAGCTTTCGTTTCGATAGAGCCACTGTCTGCGTAATTCCGGCTTCACTGCTGGTTTTTTTATCCTATGAGTCATATATCCTCCTTGGGAGTTCAAACTGGTATTATTTAAGAATTATACCACACGTAAAGTATGCAATCAAGTGTTATTATATCATCTGTATTTTAAATATTGATGTATTGTTGTTGTATTTTTTTATGTTATTATTTTAACACAAGTAATAAACAATGTAAATAGGAATATTTCACTGGGTATGAATGAAAAAGTCGGAGAAGGGCTGAGGACCCTCGCTCGAATTATCTCACACCACCTAGAAAAGGAAGCCGGTATCTGGGATGGTGATGCTAAACGAGAAGAATCCTTGAAAGCTCCTGAAAACAAATATGAAAAAGATAACGAAGATTACGGTGATGAATAGATCAAAGATACAATCAGGCAGGCCGAGGGTTTTAGTGGATTTTGCGATAGTTTTGCGCTTGCGTGATGTGGATAATTTGGGCTGGACCCGGATGGCTGAAGCTTATCGGGAAATTACCGGCCAATATATCAGCCGAGACACCATTAAGCGCAGATACCTGGAAGTAAAAACCCAAGAAATTACCACAACAAACAATACGGATTAATAACGATCAAAAAACACCCTATTATTTGAACTAACGAGAATAGTATAAATATGGCATTTATGATGAATATTCCATATATGGCGAGTATGAAGTGTATGAAGTTGATGGAAAATATTCTTACTTATATAGAGTGTAAATTCTATGTAATTTCCTACTTCCTTTTAACGAATGTCGTCATAATTATTAGTTATCTTAGAAGTGAGAATCGTTGTAATGACAGTACAATTATCGCCACATAAAGTAGGTAAAATTTTAAGGTGTTACTTCCTTGGACTGCCCCAGATAAAGATAGCGAAGGAGACAGGGGTCGATCAGAGTAGCATTTCTCATTATACCGCCAGATTTAAAGAGATGGTTGCTAAATATGATCTAACTGCTACAGGAAAGGAGTATCGGGTGTTAAATGAAGTCGACTCTTTACGGAGTCTCTCTGTGGAGTTATATCAATCCAAACTCACCGTGGAAGAGGCAAAGCAGGGACACAACATCATAAAAGCCTTTTTGAAACTGGGTATCAATCCAGAAAAACATCTTAATCTGATAGAAGTCTGCAAAAAAGTGGAAGATCCAGGTTTTACAGAGGCTGCTCTTAAACTTTCCCAGATCGAGATCAAAACTGGTATGGACTATCACCAGATTATATCTGGTTTTGAGGAGGCACAGAAACAACTTCCCCGACTGGAAAAGAAGATATCCGAAAAAGAGGCTGAACTTAAATCCGTAGTTGAAGGGATATCTCAAAATAAAAAGGAGCTAGCTTCTCAGGGAAAACACCTCGAAGAATATAAGGACGAAGTGAAATCCAAAATATCTCAGATGGAGAAGAACCTGTCAGAAAAAATGAAGAATATGGGAGTAACGTTTAAGGAAGTAGCAGAAGCCACCGCCTTGAAAGCGGAATTAAAAAGGAAGGGCTTAACAATAGAAACAGTAATGAAGATAGTGAAGGAGTTTTAATTATGGTGAGTAAGAAAAAAACTATCGTCGACGTTAATAAACTCAACGAGGCGTTGGATAAGTTCGGGTCGCTACAGAACGCAAACGACCAGATGGGGAAAACCAACCAATCGTTAAAAATAGAAAATATACAGCTGAAGCAGGAAAAGGACATATTATCCGAAAGCGTGAAAAAGCTGGCAGTACAAACCGAGGAAATGAAGGTGAAGATAAGGGATTTCCAGAGCCAGTATCAATCCCTATCCAAGCAGATAATGGAACATCAATATCAATATGAGCTGTTCTGCGGGTTTATGGCAATGTTGGCCGAATCCCCCTCGGTTACCGATTCCGTTGATAATCTTATTAACCTCTTTCTGGCACTCAAGGAGCCGGGGATCTATTTACCGAAAGATCCGAATGTAATGAGGAGCCTGTTTATCAATGTCGTGATGGGAGATTACCTCAAGTGTTACCGCTGTGATAGCTGCGGTGCCAAATTCATCACTAATAAAAAGCCCAAGGATAAATACTTCGGTACTGGCTACTACTGCCCGACCTGCCACAACTGGTATGCCATTAAGGAAGACGATTCGTTCCTCCAAGCGATGGTCTCAGAGCAACAACTTGAAAATACTATACGTCTGGATAAGGTACTCGAAGAATATGAGGCACTGTTACCATTTAAGGCTTTCCTGAAGGAACCATGTGAAATATGCCATGAACCAGTCAGCGAGTGGGATGAATATAACGTCAAGCTGGTTATACAACAAATAGGATGCGGGCATACATCGTGCTGGAAAAGTGATTTGGGACGAATGAAAGAATTAGCCAGGGCGATAGATAAATATATAAAGTAACAGTCTAACACAACTTCGATGGGTAAGGTTACCGGAGAATGAAAGTCTGTATTTATAGCCGCGTAAGTACAAACGAGCAGGATGCAGAGAATCAGTCTGCGGAGCTTGTCGAATGGGCGGGACAACGCGGGTTCGATGTCGTGAGCATCTACTCGGAGGAAGAATCTGCTTGGAAAGCTGGTCATCAGCGGGTACTGGCCAAATTAATGGAAGATGCCCGGAAAAGAAAATTCGAAGTTGTGCTGCCCTAGCCATATTGACCCTGGTTAACAGGTTGAAAATATGCGGGGTAAGGGTATTATCTTATCAGGAAAGCTGGACCGAGGCACCCGGTGAATTGGGAGAATTGTTATTTGCCATTGCTGGATGGGTGACCAGGATGGAGTCGCAGCGTCGATCAGAGAGGACGAAGGCTGGGTTGGTGAGATTAGTGGCGCAAGGCAAGAAACTCGGGAGACCTAAAGGTTCTAAAGATAAACGCAAAAGAAAGAAAAGAATTTCTTTTAGTAAATAATATATTAACGTTCTTTTTTAGGTGCTAATTAAGCCTTTTTAACTAATACACAGGACTTATATGATTCACTCATCAAACATTTTACTAAGAAATTCTTTCATCACCATTGTTGTTATTTAACCTGGTGAGTAAAGTTTCGATATCCTCTTTTTAAATCGTCTGTCACCACGAACGTTAATCTTGTATGGTTTCAAAATACCTCGATCACTCCATCGCCTCACTGTGTTTTCATGAACATGCAACGTTTGTGCAGTTTCACCTACTGTAAGAATAGATGTAGGCATTAGTTTAATGATCATATACTTCTCTCCTTTATTAAAAGAATTGGCTTTAACTGATTACCTGTAATATATAACGGACGACGGATAATAATGTCAGTGAACATGATTCACCGGTTAAAAAATTGATTCTGGATTAATTTAGCTTATTTTAACACCTGGTAATGTAAAGAACACTAGGTTCATTAACCGGCTGCCAGCAAGATATGACATTAATACCCCTTTTTACTACTACGTGAAATGCCATGATATTTAAAACTGATATGGGACAAACTCTGCTTATCCTTTAAATTACCATATTGACATATGTATTACTAAACCAGCACCAAAATATTCTGAAGGTTGCATTACCAAAGGAGTATTACCAGAGATTTTTACATATTGAGACTATTTAGCTATATCCCACACACAAAAAACAACCTAAGATAAAATTAGGAAAACAAAATATTGATGTAAAAAAGAAGGAGGTGATAATTAGCCAAATCAACCAAGTTATGTTTCAACTAATTTCTAATAAGGGGAACACAATATGAAAAAAAGTATATTAGTAATAATCGCGATAGTTACGCTTATAACAACTCTGATTAGTACATCAGTTGTAATGGCAGCTAAACCACAGAAGCCGATTGAGATGAGTAACGGTATGCCAAGCGGTGAGCACGAGACACTACTTGTTCACGGCAAGAATGCTTCGTTTGTTTGTGAGGAATCAACAACTGGCGGTAATGTTGTTAATGTCCCTGAATATACTGTTGAAGGCATTGATGAAACAATCACATATGTATCAGGGAGGAAAGTTAAGGTTGACCACCTGACTGTTTTTGACACATGCACTGAAAGCCTCGATGGTAGCCCCGCGGAGGTATGGCTTCCTTATGAGCAAGAAGGTTACTGGGTTTTCGCTAGAGCATTGGGAAAACCAGGTAAAGGCGAGGATGAACGATATATCATTCTCCAAAATAGTTCGCTTGAGGCTTATACCCTACTAGAGGACGCTTCAAATCCTGGTGAGGTGATTATTGGGCTTGGCTTGATCACACAGCAGGGAGAATTCAAAGCTGATGCTTCTGGTGAACTCTATAGATTCGATGGTGATTCGGATAAGGGTAAAGGAAAGTCTCAGGGGCATGATATTACCGATATGTTCTTTTGGTCTGGGTTTGTATTCAATCCTGTCCTGGATATCAATGGTGACGAAGTGGTGAACGGTCTGGACGTGATTGCAGATTCATGTCCTTATGACGTAAACCAGAATGGTATCATTGATGTTGATGAACTCGCTGCATGGATCGCAGATACAGGGGGTCCTGATGTAGTTATTGACTCTGTTATTGATGCTCTGGACGTTATTGCTGATACCTGTCCTTATGATACAAATCAGAACGGCACGATTGACTATGACGGGGTTTATGACGA
>SMTZ1_10001139_pt1 | contig 26160 bp, 25 predicted proteins | sample DeeMarSWOR136_30_FD_25667 | JGI IMG/M metagenome (IMG submission 25667)
TCTTGATCCCATTAATTTCTTTTCAGATAAATAATCTAAATAGCTTTTTATTGTAAAATCTCTCTCATTTTCAGTCATTTTTCACACCTCTATTGTTCAAAAATAGTCACTACGCATGTAGCTCCTGAACCACCTAAATTATGAGTCATCATTCTCTCTACATCAAATTTTACCTGCCTATTTCTTTCGGCAGTACGCCTCATTTGTTTGAACACTTCCACACAAAATGCAGCACCAGTAGCACCTACAGGATGACCTTTACTTTTCAAACCTCCACTAGTATTTATTGGTAATGATCCATTTCGTTTAGTCTCTCCATTTTTAATTGCTTCAACAGCTTTCCCTTTTTCATAAAATCCTAAATCCTCTAAAGCAACAATTTCAGCAATAGTAAAACAATCATGAACTTCAGCTACTTGTATATCTTTAGGCTTTAAACCTGACATTTCATAAGCTTGTCGTGCAGCTTCTTTAGTAGCAATAAAACTAGTTAATTCATTTCTATCATGCAAAGACAATGCTGCACTTCCTTGACCAGTACCTGTAATCCAAATTGGTGTATCAGTAAAATTTTTTGCTACATTTTCAGCCGCTAAGAATACACATGCTGCACCATCAGTAATTAAGCTACAATCGAATAACCTCAAGGGATATGCAATTATTGGGTTTGAGCTACTCTTAAGATAATCAAACTCATCCTTCCAGTCTGGAATTTCTCCCCCAGATTTTTCAATTTTTGCGATCTTACTATCCATCATATCTTTAATAGAACTTTGCATTTGCGCATAGGGATTTTCCTTTCCATTTTCATGATTTTTTATTCCAACTCTCATTAAGTCTTCAACTGTTGTTCCATATTTATGAAAATGAGCCGATGCTAGGGTTGCATATAATCCTGGAAATGTTGCTCCAGCAGGATACTCAAATAAGCTATCTGATGCCGTAGCTAATACGTCAGTGACGTTCACAGTAGGTTGTTCTGTCATACATTCAACACCACCTACAGCAATGACATCATGAACTCCTGATGCAATAGCCAAAATTGCCTGTCTAAGTGCAATACCGCTGCTAGCACATGCTCCTTCAAAACGACCCGCTGGTTTTGGAGTTAATCCTACTAAATCTGCCATCTGCGGTCCTAAATGTCCTTGATGATTAAATAGATCTGAAGAATAATTACCAATATAACAAGCGTTAATATCTTTAGGTTCAATACCATTATCAACTCTATTTGTTGCATCAAGCCATGCATCAACCCATAAATCTGGGTTTCTTTTATGAGGAAAATGTGCTCCAAATTTACTCATACCAGCTCCAACCATAGCTACTTTTCTTGCTAATTTTCCCATATATTCATCATTTTATTTTTTGATTCAATTTATAATTTTTAAGACATTAAATTTCTGAGTTAAGGAAAAATTTTAATTGTTTTGATTTTATTCTTTACAATTTCATAATAAATGAAAAGTAAATACTAAGAATTATTGTAGAATAGAAAGATTATTCATGAAAAAATTTAAGTAGGAATAAAAGCTCAACTATCAAACCTATTGTGCTGAAAATAAATGGGGCAATGTAATGAACATTTTCTACAATTAAGCCTGCTATAAATCCAGTAGGAATTAATCCAATACCTCTAAAAAACGAAATAACACCATAAGATTCTGCTTTCTGATTTTCACTTAAGTTTGTTAAAATTATTTGTTCAGCAGGGATAAATGTGCAGACTGATAGAGAAAATAAAAGATAACCTATACTCAATATTATAATTAATGAATCCCTAATAAAATTCATCCAAAGAATGACAGATAATATATTAATGAAGAAAAAGCCAAACCCAAAGACTTGACTCAAGATTAATGCTTTTTTATTACCAATTTTGTCTGTTATACGGCCGGCAGGAATTTGAAAAACCGCATTTCCAATATTAAACCATAATATAATAAAGGCAATATCTTCTTTACTGAGATTATAATAATCATTTAAACCTCCAGAATAAATAGAAAGAGAAATACTGTATACAAAAATATCCAATGTAAAGAAGATTAAAATTGATCTTAAACTTTTGGTTTTGAAGATCTTTACCCAAATATTCTCTTTTTCATTATTGAATTTATTTTCTGAAAATTTCTTATTTTGATTATTTTGGATTTTGGTAGAAATAAAAAATATGAAAATGATTTCTTCTATTACTAATAATAAAATGAAAAGAATTAAATAAAATCTGGAATTGAGTCCTTGCCCAAGAATTATGAAAACTGATCCTGCTATTGTTCCGCCAAAATAAGAAAAAAACATGAAGCCAAATGTAGTTCCTTTAGATTTACTACTATTTTCGGTTATTAAAAACTGAGTGTTTAAATTATTAAGAATGAAACCTAAAAAGTAAAATATAATTCCAAAAATAATGAAATATAGGCTAGTCGGGCTTGTTGAAACTAAAAATGAGAGTCCTATTATATAAATTGGAACACTTGAAACAAGAACGTATTTACGATTAAATTTATCAGATAACCTCCCTACTATTGGCATTGGTATAAATTGTATTATCGATCCTATCGAAATAAATAAACCTGTCAATACAATTGAATTTGTAAGTTCCAATAGAAATGGTTGATAAATCACAATAAACATACCTGTACCAAATCCGTGAATTAATTTAGTAATAGCCAGAGCTATTAAATTTCTGTGCATCCTTTTTTCTATACTTTCAATTTCCATCATTCTTGCTAAATTAATTTAATTTGGTTATAGGTTTTTAGAAATTTATTATAAGATTTATCAGATAAGAATGAATAAACTCAAAAAATTAAGACTTATTTTCCTTCTTTTTCATTCTTTTAAGATTATTTAACGCGACAAGATATCTTTTACTTTTAGTTACTCGTTCCTCTAATCCCTTGCAAGGAAAATCTTCACACTGATAACAATAATCCAATTTTTTTTCTGTTACGCAACAATATCGAATCCAGCATTCTTTAGTCCAACAACGTGAAATTTCACCCCTACATGTGCTACAATGAAAATCTTCCGGCTTAACATTATCCCACATTTTATCAAAAATCTTAACTAGTCTTTCAGCTATCTTCGTACTATGTGGAGCGAGATAGATCTGACATTGAGCACAATCCAATCCACACACAGAGATATCTTTTTTAATTTGAAAAGTTTTTACTTCTTTCATGATTTTGATATTCGTTACTTTTAATAAAAATTTAATCGCTTTCTCAATAATGTGTCTGAATAATATTAAATTTCCACTTTACTAAAAGAAGTTTTAACACTTTTTTTGATAAAAATCTGTTAAACTCTCTTAAAAGACTAATTTAACTTATTTTTCTTTCTTTTCCTCTAGGTCTGTCCATTCTTTATAGCTTTCATCAAGTAAATCTAAAATAGCAGGCATCTCATCCTTATTAAAAATAATAAATTCATCTTCAGTAACAATTCCAAATTCAGATTGCCATCTCTGAATTCTCTCATTAATCTCCTTTTTACTCAGTTTTAATACATTTCTCAACATATCTATTCTAATTTTGTTTGATACATCCATTAATTTTTGAAATTTCTCACGTTGAATTTTTATTCTCTTGCTTTTCCATTTCTTATAGTATCTTGTCAATGGAACAATCGAAATCGCTTCAATACCAAAACTTACTGCTATTACTATGATCCCTATAGTCAATCGTTGATTAAAATCATCAATAAACTCCGGAAAAGTCCGATCTACAAAATAAATATTTTGTATAGTCCCGAATGATATGAATTGCCCATTATCCGACATAACTATAGTTGAATCTGGATATAATTCTCGCTGCCAAATCTTTGAGAAATCTCTATATATAGAGACTGCCCCAGACCCCTTAACTGCCATGTATTGTCCATCTAGCGAAATATCTATTGCTGTAATTACTTCATATCCAAATGATTTTGATTGAATTAACGGAGAAATGGAATTTGTAGTGTTGAACATATATATTTGATCTCCTGCTGCATAGATTTTTTGTCCATCTGAGGTTATTTGGATATTCTGATGGCCAAAATGAAATTCAGAATGTCCGATATTATAAACCCAATAAGGTATTGGGGTTGAATTGTTAAATGAAAGAACAAAACTGTCTCCATTAATTGCCAAATATCTCCCATTTGAAGATAACGCAACATTAGGATTATTTAACGAGAAACCAGGTTTATAAGTCCATAGGGGATTACTATCAAAATTATTAAATAAACTAATATTCCCATTGAGAGATGAAGCTAAAATGTAGCTTCCATTATCTGAAATTGCTACATCTGAAAATCCTATATCTTCAGTAGATGGATTTACATGAACCCAAATTGGTGAAGAGCTAGCTTTATTAAAAAAGAAAATTCTTCCTTGTTCTGGATAATTAGCTGCAGCTATATAATTACCATCTTTCGAAATCGCAACGGATAACAAGCCAAGACCTGTAGAGTTCGTCCAAATAGGTATAGGACTCGATCTATTAAATAAATGTACATCACCATTTACCCCACAAGCAGCTATATAGTACCCATCGGATGAAATATCAACATAAAAAGCTTCATTTCCTGATTGAAATCGCCATAAAAGCTCTTTTTCAGTTTGTTTAAATAATAGTATTTCTCCTCTAGAACCAACTGCTAAATAGGTTCCATCAGATGAAATCGCAATTGAATCTGGAATACTTCCATATCCATATTTCCAAGATGTAACAGGTTTAGTTGGTATTCCAAGTGCAATTACAATAAAGACAGAAGGAATTAAGATTATGACATTTATCACGATAATGATACTAATTTTGATAGTTCTTTTCATTATTTAGTCACTTCCAATTTATATTAAATTATATTTTATCTATTTTCGCTTCAGCTGTTTTTTCCCATTTAATATATTGCGCATCTAATGCATCAATGAAATCTGAAATGGTCTCCTCGTTTATTATAATTTCATCCCCATCTATTAACAATGAAAATTCTGTAGCCCAATCCAATAATTTTCTTTCAAAGGATTTTTGCTTTACCTTTAATAATACCATTAAATCAGATATATTGACTCTGTCTGAGCTTGAGATAATTTCTTCTAGTCTTTCTCTTTGAGCTCTCTTTGTAACGACCTCAACTTTTTCCCTAACTTTAAATGATATTAAAGTAAATTGGAAACCTATAAGTAAACATAGTACGACGATACTATAAGGGAGATAATATATAAAACTCCGATATTGAGTGATATTGTTATGAACGTAAATCATGAGAATGAATGGAGTTAAGTATAGAATAATAATAATTGTTCCAGTTATAATTGCCCACTTTATTAAACGTTTAAAAATGAAAATGACAGGTATAAAATAGAGAACTACTACAACTATTATCCAAATCGTTAAAAAAATTGTAAGCCTATTTCTAAATTCGATAAGTTCTAGTGGAGGATTATCTGTTGGAAGGGAATATCCCATCTTCGATAAACTATCCCAGACTAAAAAGAAAAGCACAATGTATACAAGAATTATAATATAGGAGTCTTTCTTTTTCATTATACACCTGAAGTTTTTTTAAATTTATGTCTTAAAGTCTTGCTATTTAATCAATTTTAAAATTTATAAATTTATAAGTTTTAAAAAAATAGCATTTAAAATTCAATTCCATAACGAGCAGTGATTCCGTGTGATGAATAGTAATGTTTGATCATTCTCATTTCAGTTACAAGATCGGCCATTTCTTTGATCTTTGGATGCATTTTTGGTCCGCCTGTTAATATCAACTCCACATTATCTGGTTTATTTTTTAAGAGTTCTAATACAGGCTCAATATGTATCACGTTCATTGATATGGCAACACCAACTTCATCAAGAATGACAATATCATATTCATCACTCATAATAACTTTTTCAGCGAAATCGAGTGCTTTCTTACCTTCTTCTTTGTCAAAATCATTTGGTTCTGCAATAAGTTCAGGACTTCCAAATTGCTTTAATTCAAAATTAGGGATATTCTTGATAGCTTCAGTTTCACCATACTTATAATTACCTTTCATAAATTGGATCATATACACTTTGAATCCATGCCCCGTAGCACGAATACCTTGTCCTATTGCTGCTGTTGTCTTACCTTTACCTCGTCCGAAATATACTTGGATCAAACCTTGTTTTAACCTTTTTCGAGTTGTACTCATTGCTATTCAATCTCTTTATTCAACATTTGAAATACTCCATGATTGAATTAAAACCTTTATATTGAGGATTAACTAAATATATTAATAAGGATAAAAATTCTAAGGTGTCAATAATGGAAAAACTCAAAATCTTGTTATTTGAAATAATTTATGTCTCTTTCCTTTTCATATTCGTGATTTCTGCTTTTTTCCCTTATTTTTTATATACTGGTAATCCCCAACCACAAGAAGTGCATTTTTCAGGAATAATGTACTTGGAGTTTGGTGGGTGGTTTGGGATAGTTTTTATTTTTATTTCAATCAAAAAGGTTCAAGATCTATATTTAATTAGAGCAATTGAATTTGGTATAATCGGATGTATATTGATCGGAATTAATTGGATTCTTATTATCATATTTCCATTGAACAGATCCCTTATATTAACAAATGCTTCATGGTTAGGCATATTTATGTGGATTGGATTCTGCTTTATTAATTTTATCCTATTAATTTTACACCTATTTCGACGTAATTTAAAATCTGAAATGTTGATTAGAAAAACTATATTAGATTTGGGTACAAAATTCTCCCGATTAGAAGTTCGAGAAGTATCAGAAGTTTGTAAAATTGATAGAGCTACGATCATTGATATCATAAAGGAGATGATAACTAATAATGAAATATATGCAGATTATTTTTCAAGTAGCAAAACAGTTGCTTTCAATCAGCTAGCAAATGTAGACGAAATTGACAATTTAATATCAATATACAAGAAATGGGAAGCTGAAAAATTTGATAAAAAATAAAGATATTAATATTTTAATTGAATATTTACATACAAATTATCATAAAAGATAAGAATTCAAACAAGAATCAGATTTTTGAAAAAAGGTGTATTTTATTAAGCGAAAATTATTTTTACTCTTGAAAAGATTGTATATCATTTTATTTTGTATTTCTATTTCAATATATTATCTTCTATTTTTTAATTTCATTTTTTATGGAATGATAGAGTTAGTTTTAATTTTGAATTCAATTGTTTTATTAAATAAATTAAAGTTTCGATTAGCTTTTTTTTTTGGATTACTTGGTTGGATAGTCATGGGAATTAATTTAATTATTTATCTTATTGGTTTAGTAATATCTCCTTCTGATTATCTATTTACATTTATATTATTGCCTTGGTTGATCTCAATAATAGTAATTATTTTGTTAGCTGTACCAAAACAAAGGGAAAATAAAGAAAAAAGAGAACTTTTAAAGAGAGAAATATTAAATCTTGGAACCCAATTTACCAGATTAGAAATCAAAGAGATATCGGGGAAATTGGGAATAGATATTGAACTAATAAAACGAATAATAATAAATATGGTTCATAATCAAGAAATTTATGGAGATTATTTTAATAGTACTAAAACAGTAGTTTTTAATCAACAAGTTAACATTGAACAATTTGAGATATTAATGTCTAAATATAAAGAATGGCAAGAAGATGGAATTTAGGTGGAAATGAAATTAAATATAAAACTTTGAGATACATTCGAATGATGTTAAATGGAATGATAGTACTCCTATTTCTATTACAGCTCTTTTACTATTATTTTAATGATTTATCTGATATTAGTCACGGCTTTTCTAATTTCATGAATTTGTTCCCTGAGGGATTTATAGGAATGATATTAATTTTGTATTCAATTAAATTAATCAATTCATTAAACATTAGAAAAGCATTTATATTTGGAATTATTGGGGCTTTGCTTTTAGGTTTAAACTATTTACTAAGTTTTAATAATTTGGAAATAAACCTGATTAGGTTCAAAACAGCTATAGATGTTGCTTTCACAGGATTATTTTGGCCAATTTTTTGTGTATTATATATCATTTTAGCTTATCAGTTTCTTTACAAAAAAGATATAAAAGATGAAGCTAAGGCAAGAAAGACAATATTAGATCTAGGTATTAATTATACACGGTTAAAAATAAGTGAAATTGCTGAAAAAGGCAAAATAATGCATAGTACAATCATTAGTGTTGCTAAAAGCATGATTGAAGATAAAGAGATATATGCGGAGTACTTTATAACTACAAATTCAATTGCATTTGATTTACAAGCTAATATTGATGAAATTGACAAATTAATGAACTCCTATAAAAAATGGGAAACTGAAAAATTAAGTAAAAAATTAATATGAATTAGATCATAAATCAAAAGTCAAATGTAGGGAATAATATGAAATTCTCAAATCTCATGATAATATATACAATCATAGTAATCTCATTTATAATTTCTCCTGCTTTTCCTTTTATTTATTATAATATTATTGCTTACGGCAATTACGAACCATTAGCATTTGGTTCTAATGCTTATATTTATGGAGGGTGGGGAGGAATAGTAGCAATTGGGACATCACTCATTCTTTTTAAGTTTTATAAAACCAAGCAAGCAATTATCCTTACTATTATCGGATGTTGTTTAATTGGATTTAATTTAATTTATATTACAATCTTCATAATAATTCGTTTTCATCCTCCCGATTTTTTAATTGAGTTTGGGTATTATGAAGCGATGATCGCTTGGATTTTGCTGTGTGTAATAACCTATAAACTATTCAGGGTTATATTTGAAGAAAAAGAGACAGATTTGTTACTGGTTAAAAAGACAATATTAGATTTTGGTATTAGGTTCGATCGATTGCAAGTTCGTGAAATTGATGAAAAATGTCGAGTAAATAAAAGTATTATTATTAAAGTTATAAATGACATGATTCAAAAAAATGAAATATACGCAGAATATTTCAAGAACACTAATACCGTTGCTTTTAATAAAAAAGCCAACATTGAGGAAATTGATGATTTAATGAATAAATTTAAAGAATGGGAAGAGGATAAAATTTGAAAAATTCAAGAAAATTAAAAAAAACAATTTTAGAAAAAACTAGAAAAATAGGAATTTGGGAAAATACGAAAAAAAGCTTAATTATTTATTAATCAAATTAACTTATTAATTTTCTTTCTAACTCTTTCAATTCTTTTTCAATTCTATTGACCCGAGTATTATAGACGTCACTGGATATTTTTCCTTCTGTTAATAAATTATCGAATTTATCTAATTTTTCTTTTAGTTCAGATATCTTTTCCTGTATCAATTTTTTTTCACTTTCCTCTAAACCTTTTTTAGCTTCGATTATTTTAACATCACCAGCAACCTTAGCTGTTTGTTGCCTTTCCAATAGATCTGTTTTTACATCTCCATCTATCCTTTCGGCTTCTGCATCATATTTGGCTTTTTCAGCTTTAGATTTTGCGTCTAACAATTCTTCTTTACGCTTGAAGTCTTTTTTAGCAGCCTCAAGTTCCAATTTTTGCAGTTCAATATCTTTTTTCATCTTTTGCATTTCTAACTCATCAGCAGTTCTTTCTTGCTCTCTATCAACTTCATATAATTTCTCTGTTCCTTCAGGAAGTTTCAATCCAATCAAATTAAATGATTCAAGATTTAATCCATATCTTAGAAATTCATCTGTTATTTTTGAAGTTATTCTGGTTATTATTCTTTCTCTTTCTTCTAAAAGTACTTCTTTTGCTTTGTAATTTTTGAAAATATCTCTCAATGAAGTATGTAAAAGGCTCATTATCCAGTCTTTAAGGTCAATTACAGTCCACTCCTTCTTTCCAGCAGCAATATCATTATAAAATATTTTGACATCATTAATCTTAAGTTTTAAATCACCGTGGAGACCTATTAATCTGCCATCCTTAGTGGGAATGCCACTTGTTTGTGGCACTCCCCACTGGATGGAAATAATTGAGGCATCAATCCAAACGATCTCTGTCCCCTTGATTTTTGCCTTTTTTTCGAGTTCGTACACTCCTCCGCCTAAAACCCCTACTAGTTCTCCCTTATTATAAAAAATAGCTCTTTCATAATCTTTCACAGCAAAAAATTTCTTATTTTTGATATTATCCTCTGGTTGAGGATACGAATAAATTAAAGGTTGATTACCTCCTTTAATCTCTTCTCTATTCCATGCTATTATTTCAGGATCTATATCCTTTACAATCTTATCTTTTATTTCTCGATACATAATTTTCAACTTCTTTTTTATAAATTTTATAATTTTTATCTATTACAAATAATATACCATTGTTCTCCATGTAAAAGTGATTTTGAATGTTTTAAAATACCTAAATCTGTTAACCTATTAAGTAAATTCATAGATTTATTTGTAGACCATTTTGTTTCATCAATTAAATCAGCAAGTGTAAGTTTTTGGAATTTAATTGCAATTGAAACTAATTTAATTTCATCTTCTGAAATATCATGCGCTTTTAGTTGTATTATTTTTAAATAATGGTCTTCATCTTCTTGTATTATTTTAATGCCGGGAATATAACCATCATCGGCAAGTGAATTAATTGCTTTTTCAAACTCTTCAATTGAAAAACTCAAATATGGTTTTTCATCCAAAATAAAATCATATAAGACAACCATAGGAAAATTATCCGTTATTTCGATAGTATGACTCATAAGTTTTTTTTCTCCTTTACTTAATTTTCCTAATACATCTAATACAGAATCTTTTATACTTTGAGTAATAAGCTCAGCGCTTAAAGGAATTTCTATAATGTTATCTAGAATGCTTGCATCAATTTTTTTATTCAATATTTTTTTTATGTTGTCTTGTGATAGTTTATGATTTTGTATATCAATCTCATTTAATTGATATATTAAATTACTTAGTATCCTTATTTCATCTCGTAAATCTGTCGCTATAGAATATGCTTCTGAAATAGCTTTATTCTCTATATTTTGTGATAATTTCGATATGAAATCTATAATACGATTTAATTCATTGAGGATTAAAGCAAGGTAGAAATTTAATTCTCCATAAAAATATTGCCCTTCTTTTAAAGAGATTTGAGGTTTCTTTTCCCCATATTTACTAATTTTTAGAACCTTAACTGGATCTTTTGGAATATATGATACCTGAGAACTAAGGTACTTTACTCGTGTTATTATAAAACTCATTAAATCTTCAAATACTGGATTGTTAACATCAAGAATGGGACCAAGATTTCTATTTAATTGAGATTGGACTGTGTTTAATTTTGCTGAAATTAATTCAAGATTTGCTTTAAATAAATCCTTTAATTCATCTTTTTCCTTTGGGATATTAATATTATAAATGAGTTCTTCTTCTCGGCTTGGAAATTTAATATTATTCTCTAATCCCTCTGCCTCTTTTAATACTCTTTTCCCAAATTTCGTTATTCTCCATTTTGGTAGAATGTTGTTCTTTTCAAGTACTCTTTCCACTTGATTAAATTTTTCTAATTGCAATAGAATATTTTTTACAACACGCATTGAAAGGTCAGTTTTTTCACTTATTTTTCGAATACTTGAAGTAGATTTATCTCTTTCATTTAAAAATAATAAAATTGTTTCAATACCCTGTAGACTTATCGGTAATTCTCTAGTTAAATCTTTTTTACTCATTTAATTAAATTCTAATTTCATTTTATATTTATGATCAGAATATGTTAATCATATATATAAATGTTGCACTATGGAAACATTTTTCAATCTTTTTAATAATTCAAAATTATTTTATATCACAGGAATCTTAATATTATTATTAATAGATGAAAGGCAAAAATGGAATTATTAATAAAAGAAGCTCCTAAAGGTGATATGGGAAAAGGTATTGTAAGAATTAATAAAGATTTAATGAAGAAATTGGATCTAAATAGTGGAGATACCATTAAATTGATCAATCCGAAAAAACATAAATTAGCTGGAGCTACAGTTATTGCTACTAAAGAAAAATCGAATATAATATGTGTTGATTTAACCTTAAGGAGGAATTTAGGCGCTTATATTGGGGATAAGGTTTTAATTGATAAAACTGATGTAATTTTAGCTCAAAGTATAACTTTAGCACCAATAGGTAATTCAATAAGGTTAAATAATTATTCATTTTTGTTAGAAAGACTAATAAATCGTTTAGTAAGTAAGAATAATATTTTTAGTTTTTATTCTAGAGCTAGAAAAATTGATCTGATTGTAGAAAATTATACTCCAGATGTGGAAGTAGCAAAAATTCATCAAGAAACAGAAATCATTATTTCAAAATTATATCATAAAAAATATTTAGAAAATGTTGAATTAATAAAGAAATTAAAAGCTGTCATGAATGAACATTCACAGATAGAACTGGAAAGACTGAGAAAAATCGTGAATCTCGGGCAAGCAGAATTTGATAGGAAAATATTTGAATGGGCTCAAGAATTCAATTTCAAAATTGATGGAGATCTCTTAATATTTAAAAGAGACATGATGATAGAATTTATAAATATGTTGGAAAAGAAATTTTATGAATGGCAAATAAAAGAAGCAATAAAGTTTAAAAAATTAAATGGAAAATAAAAAATGAGCTTTAAAAATGTTTTAAAGATCACTGAAGCACTTAATGAAGACATAGGTAAAGATATTGTAAGGATTGATCCTGAAATTATCGAGGGATTAAAACTAAAAATTAATGATACTTTAGAAATCATTAATCCTGCAACTTACTATAGGACAGCAGCTACCTTAAAGGAAGGTAGATCAGAGGATAGAGGTAATAAAGAAATAAAACTTGATAAATATTTAAGAAGGAACCTAGGCGCGCCTATTGGAGCTAAAATTAATATAAATAAGATTGACACAGAAATTGCAGAAGAGATTATTGTTTCTTTAATGAATAAGAAAGATATATTAGAAAACACTCAAGATTTATCAAAAAATTATTTAGATTTTGTAGTAATAAAGGATGATATTTTAAGTTTTTTTCAAAATAACAAAAGATATGACCTTTTGGTCGAATATTTCAGCCCTGAAGGTTATGCAGCAAAAATTTCACAGCACACAAAATTTCTTATAACTAAGTCGAGTCATACGGAATTTATGGAGAGCTTAGTTATAGATGCCCAGGAAGAAGATGAGGAAGTTAGAATAATTGAAAAACTAAGAAAAGTTGCCGAATTATCATCAGAAATCAAAATTGAGATGCTGAGAAATATATTAAATATGGAAGAAGATATTTTTAAAAAGAAGATTAACGAATGGGAAAAAGAATTTGATTTTAAAATAATTGGAGATTATATTAGATTTGAACATGATTCAATATCTAAATTCATTGAAACTCTAGAAGATAAGTTTGCTGAATGGACTTTAGTTGAAAAAAGTAGTTTTTCAAAAAAAGAACCATCTAATAAATTTGTTTCTCACCGGAAAATATCAAGGATATTTAAAGATGAGACTAAGCTTGATGCTAACTTTCTTCCTGATAAATTACCTCATAGAGATAAAGAGATGGCAATTTTATTTCAGCTTTTTTTAACTTTAGTAACAAATCCTAAATCAATGTCTAGACAACTTTTAATAACTGGTCCAAAAGGATCAGGGAAATCATCAACTATTAAAATGAACATCGAAATATTAAAAAATAATGCATTAAAAAGAGGAAATCTTATTAAAACTGCCTTTCTTAGCTGTAGATGGGAGAATACCTCAAGAAAAATTATCGAGAGAACACTTAAACTCATAAATGTGAAACCTCCTAAAAGGGAAACATCCAACCAGATTTTATTTAATTTTCTTATAGATTCTTTAAAAGATTTAAATACCTATTTAATTGTTGTTTTAGACGATTTGAGTTATCTCTTAGACAATAGTATTCTCTTATTATGCCAAAAACATTCATTAGAACAGGATACATCGAAATTTTTATCATTAATAGGCATAGTTATTGATCTTGAATCTGCTGATCATCTTGAATTAGATAAAACTCAACTTCAGCGAAATATTGTAAAATTTTCTCACTATTCTAAAAATCAATTCTTTGATATCATTAAATATAGAGTAAAACTCAGTCTAAAAGAAAATATTATCTCAGATCGATTAATGACAATAATTGCAAGTGTTGCTTTTGACACCAAGGATTTAAATTATGGATTAGGTGTATTATGGAGAGCGTGCCGTATAGCCGAAAGCATGAATCTTCCTTCTGTATCTTATGAATGTTTTAGCCTTGCAAATCGAGAAATAGACCCATTTTTAACAAAACATCTTATAAAATTATTAGATCCAACTGAATTGGTGATACTCCTCACATTTGTAAAGATCTTAAAAGAATCGGAAGATAATAAAATTATTATGCAAAAATTTTATCATCGTTGTAACTTAGAACATCAATATTTAGCAATTGTTCCTTCTTATAATAATGATTTTACAGATTTTCTAATAAAGCTCATGGAATTTAAATGGGGAGGAGTAATTACAATACAAGGAAATGAGAAGAATAAGACTTATATGGCAATAGATAGACAATCCTTGGCACAACTGGAAGAAAACTTCATCTTACAACTTATTGAGTTAAAGCTTCCTTACAAACTTCGCAGAAGTTTATATTCAAAATATTAATTTTATTATTTTAGGTTCTCTTATCATATTCCATAATGATTACATTTTGCTGGGCAGCCCACCATACCCAAACTTGACGTATAAAAAAATGCGCTATACCAAGCTTTTCATTCCATGCGTGGGTATTCGACATATGTTCATGACATATCATTACATACCTCTTTCCATCTTGTTCCCAAATATTTTTTAAAAATATCTTTCCGCAATAATCCACTATTTTTTCTTCAGCAAAACATCGTGGACACACATTTGGATATTCAGAAGTTAGAAGGACTTTAATTTCAAAATTAATTTCGGGACGTTCTGGAACAAGTAAGTTACCTGTCCAAACTAAATAATTATAACGAGGATTTTTCTCAGGATAGAGTTTAAACCAAGGTCTGTTTTTTGTGGTCCTGAGAAAGTTTATATATTGCATAATTTTTTCAATTTCTAATTTAACTCGATCTTTCCAAGCAGGATGTTTTGGTCCAACTTCCACCCATTTTTCTGGGAACTCTTGAATTATTTCATCCAAAATTGACCTTTGCCATCGTTTATTTGCTTCACTCACCCAACAATACCTCGATCTATAATATCAAAAGTATTTCCAAATTTTTCAACTAATTCTCTCACAGGACTTAATAAATCCGTATAGGTTAAAACCTGCCCACCCATATTAGCAATACATATGTTTTGAGAGGATATTCCAAACTTTTTGGATATTTCTGGTACAACATCCATAAGTTTTATATTTGGAGCAATTGGAAAAGGTATTTGTTTTTTTTCTGAACCAAATTTATTTACAAAATATATTGTATTCAATTCTATTGCCATTTTATTATCAACCCTAGAAATTTTACCTTAAATATATTATACTAACTTTATTTTATATAACTTATTTCTTTTGTTTTCTTGATTTATTTTTAAAATTTATATTCTTTTTTTAAACTTAAGATTTTTTTTTTCAGTTTCTTTTGCCATTGAAATTTAATTGAGAAATTTTCGATATCAGTTAAGAATTTAGCTATATACTCTTGAAATCTCTTATCTAATTGCACACTTGCAAAATTCTCAATTAGAGATATTAATTTATAGATGAACTCAAAATTTTTTGAAGAGAGCTTATTCTCATTCATCTCAGGATTATCAAAATATAAAAATCTTATATAAAATTCAAAAAATTTAATATAAAAATCATTTGGGAGTAATATGGAGCTTTTATTATCGGATAATATACTAAAATAAATTTTTTGAAGAATATTATTACTCAGTAGCTCTATTTTAATTGCTTGATTTATTTCATAAAAGTATTTTTTCTGATCTACAATATATATAGGAGTTTTTACACCTAACTTTAACTTAATGTTATTTTGAAAGATACTTTCTGTTGTTAAATTATCAGAAATTAAAATATTCAAATTGTTAAGATTTTGTGGAATCTTAATATGTATTGGCTCGTCAAATAAGTTATTGGCAAGATAATTATCTATAGAATCTTGTTTTGCAATTTTTGTATTCTGATAGTAAAATCCTAGATTGATCCAAATTTTTTCCAAATATTCTTTTATTCTGTTTAAAATCTTAATTTTTAATTTTTTATCATAATTCTCATCAGTTAATAAGTTTGAATCTACTTGAATTTCTAAGTCAATATTCATTGATACTAAAAGAAATCTAAGTGATTGTGGATCATTAAATTGGGCTCTTATTTCATTGATTTGCTGGTTTTTGCCCATTTGATAATAGTTAATTTCTTTTCCGTTTGTTACAAGTGAAACACAATTAGAGAATTGATTACTTAAACTTATCAAAGTTTTATCATCTGTATGACTATGAAAAATATCACTTGAAAATGGATGAGAATGGTATATTCCAATAGGTCCTATCCCTTGTGGCATAATTGTACTGAAATCTTGAAATTCTTGGGCATTAGGAACAGCACTAATGAGAGTTTGTTGCTCAAATTTATTACATTCAATAATAGCAATAACATTTGGTATAGTATTCTTCTGATATCCAATTAACCAACCATAAATCTCATTTTCACTTAATCTTGCTTGATTCTTAATAACATCAACAATTATTTTTGGTATATTGAATGTTGAAATTGATCTTCGCCTTTTACTCTTTTGATAGGTCAATTAAATTATCTAAATCTTTTTTTGAAATTTTTGATTTAACAAGATTTCTCTCTTTGTCAGACCTGTTTCCACAAACAGAACAATTTTTATCTCTTTTAGTTTTATAATTGTAGAATTTTCCCTTAATCATATCATACATAACATAGTCAATCATATCTCCAAAATTTAAGAGAAATTTCAACATTTCTTGCACTTGTATACTTGCAATAATAGCCATTGTTGATGGAAGAGATGCTACGCAAGGTTCACCTCTTTCATTGGGAATATCAATCGGAATGCTACTCAAACATTTAGCACATGCAGTTTTATAGGGGATAATTGGATGGATATATCCGGATAGTCCACTTCTCGAAGCACCCGCATCGATATAAGGAATATTAAGACGCACACATTTCATATTTAAATATTCTCTTGCAGGAATATTATCAAGGCCATTTAGAATTATATCCATTTGTTTAATTTGTTGTTCAAAATCATATTCTATTGAAGGATCCATTATATCATAATCAGAAATATTTATGTGAACATCAGGATTAATTTCTTTTAAAACTTTTTCTGCAATTTTTACTTTAGGCTGGCCCACATCTTCTACCTTGAACATACTTCGATTTAAATTGACAATTTCTACTGTATCAAAATCAAATATTGATAATTTTTTTACCCCACACCTAGCAACCATTTCTGATGAGATACAACCTATTCCTCCAATACCTATAATTCCAACATGTTTATCTCTTAGGTCTTCCCAATCAAGATCATATCCAAATTCTCTGATAGCTTTTAATCTTGTATATCTATCTTCATTCACAAATTATCACTCAAAATTATTAAGATATCTAATATCTAAGAGCTTTCGGTATTTTTGAGGTTGTGTTGCAGTAAATACATTCTACAATTCCCCTTACATCTATTTTTTTAGTAGGAAGATTTCCTCCACATTCAGGACATTGAGCAGTAATTGCTTCAACTCTTTGTTCGAGGTCTTTTTGTAATTGAGATATCCTTTTATGATATCTGTCTAAGGTATCTGAAATAATCGATAAATCTCTGCCTGTAACCCATAATATTAAAGCGCCTGAATTTCCACTAGACGTGATTTGAACATCAATTAATTGAAAGTTATCATTTCTATTCAAATAAACTGCTGAAGCTAAATATTCGTGGCTCTCTTCATCGAAAGTTTGTTCAAATGGAGCTTCAATGATTTCTAAACCTTCAAAGACGGTTATTATGGAGGCAAATAATTGTTTAGGGTTTGTTGCTTTAAATTGATATTTTTGACCTTTATTGGGAAAATTTTGGTGTTTTATTTGTCTAATTAATTGAATAGTTTTATGTTGTATCTCTTCTTCTAAAATACTAACTCGATCTTCATGGAACTCTAACTTTTCTTTTTTAATTACAGAAAGGTGCTCGTTAGGAACTTTATCTATTAAAATGCGAGTTTTATCCCCAATAAAAACTGGTGGGTTCGGTAGTGTTGAACTTATAATCCCTGTTCCAACAATTGGAGCACCACCTTCCCAAGGTACAGCGAATGAAACCTCTTGTCCTAAATCAATAAGTTTGCTTATTAAGGAAGGTTTTATATTAGCCGTCCAATCCCCTTTTGAAATAGCGCTATAATCTGAGGAGATATCGATGTAAATTTCTATGGCTTCTGCAGGATTATATTTTAAAATAGAAACATCATCATTTTCTGCAAATTTACCTAGATTTCTTTTATCAATAAAAATTTTAGGTTCATCTGAAAAACTTATTTCTTCAATCTTAGAGATCATTGAATAAGTTTTTGTAGGTAGGTTTGAAATTAAAAAGATTGTATCTCCAACTTCAAAATCTGATAAAAATTCTATTTTTCCTTGTATAATACAATTTTCTCGAAATTGAGGAATTATTTTAAAAGAATTCATGATATTACAATTAGTTTTTGTCTTAATTAATATTTAAACTAATAATACATATTAAAGTATCTATAAGCAATTTCTAATGGTCTTTATATTGGGACTTTACAAGTTTATACTCATAAATAAATATTTGATAAAATCCTAAATTTATTTGATTTTTTTAAAGCTACAATGTGAAGATAAACATTTATTTACTATTTAATTCAACTATTATTCATTGTTAACTATATTAGGTCAATGATATTCTAATATAGGGAAATTCTGCACAAATTATGAGAATTATTCAATGTTATTTATGGAAAAAGGGAGGAAGGATTTCAATGTCCACTTTTTGTGATGGTGTGTGTGCAGATACCATATCAAATAACTGTTCCAGAATTCTTTGTACAACTGAAAAAACAAATAGATAAGTCCAAAAGTGACTAAATATTAAAATAATTTTTTTTTAAAAGGAATTAAATGCACTAGAGTAACTTAGAAAAAATTTTAATTAATTTCGTTCAATGTTTAAAAAAATAAAAAAAGGGCATTAATTATTTTTTTATATGTTTTATTTTTTACTCTTATACAATCCTACTAATTCAGCAGACATTATAGTGTGATCTTCCATTTCTTCATAAAAATTCTTTTTATTAACACCTTTTACTTTATCAACATCTAATGCATATAACTTAAATATATATCTATGTGTGCCGCTTGGGGGCGCTGGACCACCATAACCAGATTTACCGAAATCTGTTTGTAGCTGTTCACCCGGAATTGGCCCTCCTTGATGTATTTCAGTGATTGTTTTCGGAATATTTACAACTAGCCAATGGATCCAATCACCAGCAGGAGCATCTGGGTCATTACATGAAATAGCAAAACTTTTAGCATTTACAGGGACTTTTTCCCACTTCAAATGAGGTGATTTATTTCCTCCTCGCAATGAAAATTTGCTATCTAATAATTGATTGTCCTTAAAATCATTACTTGTTAGTTTCATAGGGATAAATAGGATCAATTTCATATTTAATTATATCTTTCTATGATTGTATTTAATAAAAAAAGGAGTTATAGTATTATTATTCTGATTATCAAACATAATAATTTTATTTATAAGACTCATATAGATAAATTAAAACTTAAATTAGATATAGGAATTATCAAAATTGAATAATATTTTAGAAGTCTATTCCAAAATTACTAAAAATGGGATTCAAATCGAGTTTCAAGGAGTTAATTATCCTATCAATTATGGAGAGATCATTTGGAATTCAACTCCTGATCAAACATGCGAGGCTCTAAAAGATAATTTAGCTCTCGCAACAACAATGCATTTACCTCTTATATATAAAAAGAAGAAAATCATTTATTATTCTGGAAGACCTCTATTAGAACCATACTTCTTACAAAATTTTTTGAAGGATATTCCTTCTTGTACTGATGTTGATGGTCTTAATACAGACGAAATAATTTATCAATTTTTAAATACCGAATTTCAATTTATTCATCCAGAAATTATACATCCTTCTAATGAACCCGTGGAAGATGCATCTAAAGCATTAATAGGGATGAGTTTTGGAAAAGATAGTCTCTTAACCTATGCTGTAGCGAAAGAGATTAACTTAGAACCCGAAATCATATATGTTATCGAACAAAGTCTGACATATGAGGAGAAGCATAAAAGAAACTTAGCAAAAGAATTTAAAAAAGAATTCACAAAAGATCTTTATATTCTTAATCATGAAACAGGAAAGTTGAGGGATTATAATTATTTAAATTTACCGAAATCTGAATTTGGATGGGGTTTACAAAATACAGAGTATGCAGTAGAATTTATTCCTTTTGCATATGCACTTCATGGAAAATACATCTTTTTCGGTAATGAACAAACAACAGCGGCTTCTTACATGGATAGTAGAAATAGATGGAGAATTTATCCAGCATATGACCAATCTCATCTCTGGACCGTCCACGTAAATCAAATAACTCAAATATTATCTGGTCGTTCCGTCTTTTCGGGGAGTTTAATAGAACCCCTAATGGACATGATGATACAACGTATTCTTGCTAATCGATATCCCGAGATTGCTAAATATCAAATGAGCTGTTTTACTGAAAATAAGTTTGGTAAAGATTATCATTGGTGTCATAATTGTTTGGTTTGTGCTAAGATGTATCTTTTATGTGTTGGGAGTGGTATTAATCCAAGATTAATTGGGTTAAAAAATGATATGTTGAAAAAGGAATATCAAAATTACTTCACAATATTTGGAGGTAAATCAGATCTTACGTATGCTAATACAGAAGTAGCTAGAGATGAACAATTATTTGCTTTTTATAGTGCCATTAAAAAAGGAGTCAAAGGAGATTTAATAGATGAGTTTATAAAAAGAGGTTTATTTGAAGAAGCAAAAAGTCGAGAAGATGAGCTTTTTAATAAATATGGCTCAATTTATGAACCAGTTTCGTTACCTAAAGAATTGAAAAATGATGTATTATCCATCTATAAGGAAGAATTATCTTTATTTGAATTATGATAATGATTAGTAACTATATTCTAAACCTTTTTTTATCTAAAACTCTAATAAATATTTGAAAATAAAATGAAAATTGCAGTCATATTAAATACAAGAAAAAAAGATTCCGAATTCGAAATTGAGTATGATCCACCACATACTATTCAACTAATAAAACATGGAATTGAACAAACTGAGAATGATTATGAATTTATCGAAGCTGATGAGAATGTTTTTGAAAATTTGAAAAAAATTAAACCTGATTTGGTTTTTAACAGAGCAGAAGGAATTAGAGGAGAAAGTCGAGAATCTCACATACCAGCAATGCTGGAAATGTTAAAAATCCCTTACGTAGGTTCAAATGTGCTTACAACAGCAATAGGATTAAATAAAACCTGGGCCAAAAAGTGTTTAGCATATCATAAAATTTTGACTCCTAAATTTGTAACAGTTTCAGATATTAGAGAAATTGCTGATTTTGATGTAACTTTTCCTGTCATCTTAAAACCAAATGAAGAGGGTTCTTCCATAGGGATAAATGAAGATAATGTGGTTTTTGATATGCAAAATTTAAAAATTAAACTTCAGACTTTACTAGATACTTATAAACAGTCGATTTTAGTCGAACAATTTATTCAAGGACGAGAATTCAGTGTAGGTTTATTAGGAAGACAAGGGGAAAACCCTGAAGTCTTTTCAATTTTAGAAATAGATTATTCTAAATTGCCTAAGGAAATAGGTAACGTTTTTGGACAACGAGCAAAAACTAAATATGGTTCATTAGATCATTATATTTGCCCTGCAAAAATACCTAAAGATTTAAAAAAAAGGTTACAAACCATTTCAATTGACATTTGGAAATATTTAGATATTAGAGACTTTGGTAGAATTGATTTTAGAATGAATAATAAGAATCAGATTTACTTTTTAGAAATCAATCCTCTCCCTGGTATGGATTTTGATCTTGAAAATAATGATTTTTCATTTTATCCATATATGGCAATGAAATCTGGATATAATTACGATCAGTTAATTCAGTATATTTTAGAATCTGCTTGTTATCGCTATGGTCTTAAATTATCTTAATTTAAATCAACTTAACAAAATTTTAAATAATTTATGAGTCTAAAGCTAAATCCATTGAATTTGAAAAAAAATGAATCTATTTGGAGATCTTTAAAATTAGAATTGAATAAAAAATTAAATTCTTCAATAGAACTAATTTTTCCTGAAACTTGGAATAATGAATATTATGAATGGTTTCACCAAATTGAAAAGATAGCTTTTAGGGAAGAATTAAGATACTCCTTTCAAGAAATAGAAAGACGAATAACTTATGATAATGTAGTTTTTCTATTTATTTTAGTAGATAATAAACTTGAAGCTACTTTATTAGGTTATTTATTCCCTGATAAAACAAAACATACATTTTTCCTGGACACTATTGCTGTTAAGAATTATGGGAAAGGGGTTGGTGTTATAGTTTTGTCATGGTTTATTAAATGGTTGAAAAAAGAGAAATATAAGTTCTTATGTGTAGAGACTGAAGAAATGGATGAAAAAAAAATTTTATTATATAATTTTTATAAAAATTTAGGTTTTACACTTAAAGAGAGAAATGATAAGGGAAATTTAACAATGATATTAAAGTTATAAGTTTGTTACTGTTATGAAAATCAAAATTAAAATAAAAAAATCATAATCTATTTAAAATCTCTTCCTGTTAGAATCGCTACATAATTCCCTTTTAATGTTACTGTACCCTTCTTTAAATTTGATAGAACTGCTAAAGTGCTTGTAGCTGCGGGTAAGGCATTTAAACCTTGTTCTTCTCTTAAAATTCTAGAAAACTCAATCATTTTAGAATCTGAAGCATATTCTGCAAATCCATTAGATTCATATATAGCATCTAAAGCTTCTTGACCATCATATGAATGCCAATTAGTTAAAGGTTCATTGATTTTACTTTCCCTAATTTCATCCGGAGAAAGATCTAAGACTACGTTGTTTTTTAATTTAAATGATTTAATGATAGGATTTCCTTTTCTAGTGCTTGTAGCTATTACCTTGGGTATCTTTGATATTTTTCCTTCTTCAAATAGCATTTTAAACCCTCTATGAATCCCTGTTATAGTTGTTCCATTTCCAACTGGACAAAAAATATAATCAGGCGCTCTTCTTAAAGTTCTATATAATTCTAAGGAGATTTTGCTATATGCAAAAAAAGAAAGATCTTTAACTCGAGGCACACCTGGATTTGCATTATAGTAATCTTGATTCTCTGCAATTTCAGATGAGTAACTAACAGCATCCTCATAATGACCCTCAATATAGTGAATATGAGCATTTGCTTGATATAAGTAATTAATTCGATTTTTTGAAGGATGATAATTTGTTGGGATAAAGATATGAGTTTCTAATCCAAAATTTTTTGCCACATATGCTAATGCTGCTCCAAAATTGCCGCATGTGGCAGTTGTTATAACTTTATAATTATTTTTAACAGCATCCTCAATTAAAGCCAATGCAATTCGATCTTTTTGAGTTCCAGTTGGATTACTACCCTCAAATTTTAAATAAAGTCTTTCGCAACCTATTAAATTAGCTAGGTTTTTTGCCTCGGTAATTGTTGTATTTCCTATTAATTTCTTAAGTTCAAACATTTTTTAAGGCTAACAACCACTATAGAATACATTTTTTATAATATAAATGGTAGGATCATTTCTTAATATTTCTGATTTAATTATGTTTTTGATTTAAAGATATTCTTTTTTAATTTTAGATTTTAATGCGAAAAATACAATTAAAATACCAAAGATTAGATATAGAAAGTTAATATTGAACATAACTAAGAATCCTATTAATGGGTACAAAATTGCTTTTAAAGTTCCCGATATTACATTAATAGTGCTTAAAATTGTAGCTCTGTTATGTTCTTTTATTTGCTTATTAATTCCATTAGTAAATATTATATATCTTGATAAACCTAATCCGATTACTAATAAAAATAGAAAGATAATTGCTGGTGCAAAATTAATAATAGCAATTAAAATATATCCTATCCCGGGAATAAGAGTATTTATCAAAAGCAATTTCTTTTTATCTATACTGTTAGATGTTAAATGTGGAATTAAATTTAAAAACATAAAATGTGAGAGAGTTAAACCAGCATCAATAAACCCAAAATATAATATAGGAATACTGAATTCGAAAAGAATGTAATACTGATAAGTATAAACTAGAAAAATTATAATTATTTCAATTATTATCTTTTCAAATACTAAAATTTTAAGAATCTTGTTCTTCCAAAGCAGTGTAAATCCTGATTTCAAAATCTGAGTAGATTTTTTTTTAAGATCATCTGTTCTGTTGATTTTATGAATAGTAAAAGTAATAAAAAGACATATGAGATAGGGTAAAATCATAAGTAAAACCACCATTCTAATTGAAATTAAATTTGCAATAATGGAACCTAATGGAGCTGAAATAATTATCCCCAATAAAAACATTCCATCGTTTTTTGCCATGCTTTTCATAATAAGGGTTTCTTTTCCTATCTTTTTCAGATTTTCATATACTATTGCTTCATTGGTTCCTGAAATTAAAGCATTACTGAACGCAAATAGGGTTTCTCCTACAAAAAAAAGCACTTTATTTGGTGCTATTCCATAAACAAATGGAATTAAAAGATAAGATATCCCTGCTAGTATAAGAGCAAATTTTTTACTAATTCTATCAGCTATTATACCACATGGGATTTCTAAAATAATTACTATAAGAGCATAATAACTTTGCAGCAACATAAATTCAAAAAATGTAAATCCCCCATAGATTAAGTAAAAAGGAATTAAAATGCCTGAAATTAGAGAAAATCCTATAAAGAAGTTAAAAAAGTATAATTTAATGATATTTGATTTATATTTTGATTTTTGAATCTCCTCCTTTTTAATTGTTAATAATTTATTTCTAACATTATTTTCGTGGATCAAGCTCATTTAATTCACCTTTTAACCAATCCAGTTTTTTAATTTTATCTGTTTACAGTTTTGATTACCTTCTTTTATTTTAAATTAAAATCATTATTCTTAGTAAAAAATCTCAAACACCTCGAGATCTTAATGTTGTTTTAAAACTAATTACTTCTAATCAGTAAATCTAAATAATAGAAAGCAAAAGGTTATGAACCTTTGAACTTTAAAGCTAAAAGTCATATATTTCTCATTTTAGGAGCTTTTTCAAGATCTAAATAAGATTTTGTAGACCAAAGAAATCTATAATATCCGCTGATAACCCTATCAATTATCAGCAAATTTAAGGTTTTCCAGATCATTTAAAAAGTCACCTAAGCGAGATTTTTACAATATACTAACTATTAATAATAATATCCTTTATAATAAATTAAAGAAATCGCAGATATTTAAATTTTTGTATTTTTATCGAGGGTTAGAGCCCTTTAACTCTTAAAGAGTGCTTTTTATTCTAATATATTTAATAAGAATTCGTTTTTTATTTTAAAAGAGGGTTAGATTTATAATTGTTATCCTAATTATCATTAAATTAGTACAAGCATATTTATATCGAATTAAAAGCACGATTATGTCTCAAAATTCGAAAAAGGCTTTTAATTTAAATAAAAATCCTTAAAAGTAGGAGTTTGGCTTTAATCCTAAGTATTGAATAATAAAGGTCGAAATTGGAGAACTAAAAAAATAATAAGAGAATCAATAAGTGGAAAAGACTCATTTATTAAAATTTAAGATATATTTAATAATCCAAAATAAAATTTTCTCTAACTTTATAACTTTTTAATCAATTATAAACTAATTTTTTTTAAATAGATTAAGAGGAATTTGAAATAAAATCTAAGAAAAATTTTTTTAAAATTCATCAATATAATTACAAATTTTTGATCGATTAGTTATCACATAACTTAGAAAAGAAATTTTTCTTCAAATTTTACAAATAAGATAATACACTATATTTCAATTGAGATTTCATAAATAATATCATATTT
>SMTZ1_10012135_pt1 | contig 26159 bp, 24 predicted proteins | sample DeeMarSWOR136_30_FD_25667 | JGI IMG/M metagenome (IMG submission 25667)
CGCAATGGGTTCTCACTCCGGAGCGGATGATTCCTTTACCCGATCCCCGACCGAAGCCCCGGAAAAAGGATTGAGAAACCGGAAATCTTATGGCAAAGGCAATTGAGCAATTGAAATCAGGTTTGACCATAGGCCATGCTAAACTTGGCTTTCGTGATGGAGTCCCGGGAAGTGTTCGGCAACAGGTCCACGATGGAGATACGATTAACATTCGGGCCTTTGGCAATTTTGGGGTTCGTCTTCTGGGGGTCGATGCGCCTGAGATTAGTTTCAAGCTACCAGGTGAAAGAGGATTTGTCGGATTATCTAATATAAAATGGGAGAGATATCTCAGCGATCCATTTACCAATTGGCCACGAGAATCTCGCCTGGGTCAAGATCTCATCCATTATTTGAAGGTCAAAATCAAACCCGGGGTAGCCATGAATCACTATCGCCATGCCGTCGAAGCCGAAGACGAATTGGAGAAAGAGGTCTCCAGGGATCTTGAAGATCTCGGTCAATCCGAAGAAGAATTTCGTTTCTTCCTGGTCTTTGCTTACGAGATTATGGATCGCTATGGCCGTTTGCTCTGTTTTATTAATCGCTGTCAATTGGGAGGAGAAAGTCCCCTCAGTTACAATGAGAGACTATTGCAAGCGGGCATGGTCAATCCCTATTTCATCTGGCCTAATGTGAATCCTTTCCGAGAGAAAAGGCCTTTGGTCAGAGCGGTCCTTAAACCAAATACAGCTAAAGACGTGGCTGACAGGGATGAAGTCCTGCGGGATGCTCGTGAGGGGGTTCGTAAAGCAAGGCAGAAAAGGATAGGGATATTTAACTCAGGCGATCCCCTTCAATTAGAGCCTTTCGAAGTGAGATTTTTAGGTGATCAACGTACACCCACGCGTTGGGTCATTGATTTGAGTAAGAATGATGATATTCTGATCAACCCTCAGAAATATTACATCATCAAGAATCAAGAAGATCGCTTATACGTACCGGAGGAATATGTCCCTCTATTTGTCGAGAAGGGGTGGAGGAGGAAGAACAGCCGATAGCCAGAAGACAGATAGTGAGTAGCTAAGTAGCAAAAAGCAAAGCTCTCCGCCGAAAAGACGGACAGCTTCGCTTCCACAAATTCAGCTGGAACCAGCATTATTATTTTTCGATCAGCCCGTATTTCTCTGCTACCTCTTTGAATCCAGGAAGGGCTTTTTCAATGGTTTTCATCTCAACAGCGTAAGCAATCCTGAAATAACCAGGTTTCCCAAAACCCCTTCCAGGGACGACGAGAATCCGCTTTGCTTGGAGTTCCTTTACGAAGGCCACATCATCCTCAATGGGAGTCTTTGGAAAGAGGTAGAAGGCTCCTTGGGGTTTGACAACATGGTAGCCAAATGACTTTAAGCCATTGTAAAAGATATCCCTTTTTTCCTCGTAATCTCTTATCTTAATCGAATTTTTCTGGAGAGGGGCGACCAACCTCTGCATCAATGCCGGAGCATTGACGAATCCAAGCGTCCGGTTCGCAAAGATGAGAGCGGAAATCAGTTCATCGGCACCTTCGCACAGAGGACTCACTGCAATATAACCGATTCTCTCTCCAGGAAGGGAAAGATCCTTAGAGTGAGAGGTGATCCGAATCGTCTGGGGATAGTAGTGAAAATGGATGGGAATCTTAGCCCCGTCATAGACGATCCGCCTGTAAGCTTCATCTGTGAGGAGATAGAGGGTTCTCCCTAACTCCTTATTTTTCTTTTTTAGCAATTCCCCCAACTTTTCAAGAGATCGCTGGTCGTAGACAACGCCGGTCGGATTATTGGGAGAGTTGATCAAGATGGCTTTCGTCCTTTTGCCGATCGCCTTTTCAATCTCTGTGACGTTTAATGAGAAGTCCTCATTGGTTTGAACCAATCGAATCTGCCCCCCACAATTTTCAATATAAAATTTGAATTCCATGAAGTAAGGTGATGGGACGACCACCTCATCCCCCTCATCGAGTATTGCCTTTAAGGTCACATTCAATCCGCCTGCTGCCCCAATTGTCATCACCACGAGGGTCTCATTAAAAGGAAGGCCTGATTCTTCAGTGAGATATTCGGCAATGGCTTTTCTTGTCTCGCTATAACCGCTATTAGGCATATAGCGGTGCATCCCGATGATCGGTTGATTGGCAAGAACTTTTAGAGCCTCCTTCAATGAAGGGGGAGGTTCGAGATTGGGGTTTCCCAGGGAAAAATCGAAAACATTCTCCGCCCCATGAAGCCTTTTCAATTCCTCCCCTTCCTCAAACATTCTCCTCACCCATGAGGCTCCCTCCAATGCATTCTTCACATTTCTTGAGATAGCCATCTTTTGCTCTCCTTTCTTAATTCCCCCATTTTCCTTTATTCATGGGATATATCTGACTCTAAAAATAAAAAAGCCATAGAGTTTCCCCTATGGCTTATGAATATGAAAAAGCCATGGGGCCAATTTGGTCACCCATGGCTTCCCTATTCCCTATCGGGATTAGGTTTATGGGTGACCCCTGTCAAAATAGAAATAAAAGAAATAAAAGGCAGAAATATTATTCATGTTTTTCCCTACTTTGGAAGTATAAAACATATTATTTTTCTATTGTCAAGAAAAATCTGATCTCTCTGCCGTTCGATTCCATCCTTGGCGATGGTATGGAAAACAACGTTCAGAGGTACCCCACGGTAAATTTTTTTAATTAACCATGCAACGGTAGAGTTGACATTTTTGAAAAATCCTTTTAATATTGCGAAGATACATTTCAGTCGACGAATGGGAAAGAGAGATGGTTGGAGAGAAAAGACTGGCTAGAACCAGGAATATCGGGTTCATGGCCCATATCGATGCAGGAAAGACCACTGTCACCGAGAGGGTTCTTTTCTATACGAAGAAGATCCATCGCATGGGGGAGGTTGATGACGGAACGGCTGTCATGGACTGGATGCAGCAGGAACAGGAAAGAGGGATCACTATCACTTCCGCAGTGACAACGGTGGAATGGAAAGGAAGCATTATTCATATCATCGACACCCCGGGCCATGTGGACTTCACCATAGAAGTGGAACGGTCACTCCGTGTGCTGGATGGAGTCGTTGCTATTTTCAGTGCCGTTGAAGGAGTGGAACCCCAATCAGAGACCGTATGGCACCAGGCGGATAAATACGGCGTTCCCAAATTGGCCTTTGTCAACAAGATGGACCGCATCGGAGCGGACTTCATGGGAACCGTGAAGATGATGGTCGAGCGGCTGGGAGCTACCCCGTTAATCACTCAAATCCCCATTGGGATGGAGGACCGGTTTATTGGGGCAGTCGATCTCATCAGGTTGAGAGGGGTTGTATGGGATGAACATAGCCTGGGGGCTGAATTCAGGGAGGTTTCGATCCCGAAGGAATTGAAGGAAGATGCCTCGATTTATCGCTCCAAATTGATTGAATCCTTGGCCGAGTTAGATGACCCCTTCATGGAGAAGTATCTCGGTGGAGCAGAGATCTCAGAATTGGAGATGAAAGCAGCCTTGAGAAAAGCGACGATCTCGATGAAAGGAATTCCAGTCCTCTGCGGCGCAGCGTTAAGAAACCAGGGCATTCAGCCCCTCATCGATGCGATCGTAGACTACCTTCCCTCGCCCTTGGATGTCCCGCCGGTAGAGGGGAGAGACCCTGCCACCGGATCATTGGCGAGACGAATGGCTAAGGATGAAGAGCCCTTTGCGGCGTTGGCTTTCAAGGTGATCATGGATGAAGGGAGAAAATTGGTCTATGTCCGGATTTATTCAGGTGTGCTGAAAGTTGGAAATGAGGTCTACAATCCACGGTTGAAGAAAGGGGAGAAGATTTCACGAATCTTTATGATGCATGCGAACCAGAGGGCTCGGGTTGAGGAGGCGAAGACTGGCGAGATCGTAGCCGTGATGGGATTGAAGGAGACCACCACGGGGGATACGCTCTGCGGTCGGGATCGTCCTGTTCTCCTTGAACCGATCGATTTCTATAAACCGGTGATGTCGGTGGCGGTTGAGCCCAAGACCAACCGGGATCAAGAAAAACTCACCGAGTCTCTTGAAAAGCTGAGTGAGGAAGATCCTACCTTTCAGGTCAAGTTTGAGGAAGATACGGGCCAAACCATCATTTCTGGGATGGGTGAATTACATCTGGATGTGCTGGTCAATCGACTCCAAACAGAATATAACCTCGGGGTGAATGTGGGGAAACCGCAGGTGGTCTATCGAGAGACCGTGGAGAAAGAAGCGGAGGCGTCCGCTAAGTTCATGAAAGAGATGGACGAAGTTAAGCATTTTGCAGAGGTCCTTTTGCGTATTTCTCCAAATGGTCGGGGTAAGGGCCTCGAGTTCCACTCCGGGGTTGCAGAGGGAATCTTGCCTGCGGAGGGAATTCTCGGCGTAGAAGAAGGGATTAGAGAGGCATCGACCGTGGGAGTCGTTTTGGGTTACCCCATGACCGACCTTCACGTGACATTGCTAAAAGTTAGTGTCGACGCCAATCATCCCTCCGTTCTAGCTCTGAAGATTGCCGCATCGAATGCACTCAGGGAGGCCTGCCGAAAGGCCCAGCCAGTTCTCATGGAACCCATGATGGAGGTTAATATCATCGTTCCTGAGGAATTTATGGGCGAAGTGGTGGGAGATCTGAAGGCGAGAAAGAGTTCGGTGGAAGCTATTACACCCAAGGGGAAAGTCACAATGATTAGGGCCATTGCTCCATTGACCCGGATGTTCGGTTATTCCACGGACTTGCGATCCCTCACTCAAGGCAGGGGAACCTTCTCGATGCAATTCTCCCGTTATGACAAAGCCATTTCTTAAGAAATAGATTTCTATGATCTTTGGGTTAAGGTAAAGCGGCAAGTCTAGCTAAAAGAGGTCAAGTGATTGGTTTAAATTTATAAACTTTACTCTTCGACCTTACACCCAATGCCTGCCTGCCGGTAGGCAGGGGCTTCATAACCCTCAGACCATTAACCCTCTTCACGAGAATAGTATGATGGATGATGAGATTCTTCAGCTTCTGAGAGGGCGGTGCTCTGGTTTTCTATCAGGGGAGGAGATCAGTCGTCGATTGAAAGTGAGCCGGACGGCTATCTGGAAAAGGGTGAAACACCTTAGAGCCTTAGGCTATGAGATTGAAGCGTCAACTCGTATGGGATATCGTTTGGTCCGATCGCCCGATCTGCTTACCCCGTCTGAAGTCAAACCCCTTCTTAAGACGAAATGGATGGGAAGGACCATGCACTATTTCCATGCTATTGACTCCACCAATTCAAAGGCCTATGCATTAGCCCTCGAGGGTGCTGAAGAAGGGGAGGTCGTCCTCGCGGAATCACAGAAAAAGGGACGAGGGAGACTGGGAAGGAAATGGTTCTCCCCTCCATTTTTAAATCTTTATCTCTCCGTCATACTCCGTCCCAAGATCGCCCCGCATCAAGCGTCGCTCATTACCCTCATGGCAGCGGTAGCAACAGCAGAGGCGATCCAGAAGTTATCGAACTTCTCTCCTTCAATCAAATGGCCCAATGATATTCTCTTGGAAAGTCGAAAGGTGGCAGGACTCCTGAACGAGATTCATTCAGAGATAGACCGGATCCATTTTGTAATCTTGGGCATTGGCGTTAACCTCAATATGGATGGAAAGATGTTTTCGAAGGGGATTCGGGAGGTGGCTACCTCTTTGAAAAGAGAGACGGGACAGGCGATTTCGAGAAAAACCTTCCTCCAAGTCCTTTTGCTAGAGTTGGAAATGTGGTATGAAACCTTTTTGAAAGAAGGTGCCCTCCCGGTTTTGAAAGCGTGGAGAGATCGAGCTCAAATCAAAGGGAGATCTGTTAAGGTCACTTCCTTCGGGGAGACCCTGACCGGTGTGGCCATTGATGTTGATTCGGAGGGCGCTTTGATTTTAAAGACGGAGAAGGGAGAACAAAAGAGGATTGTAGCTGGAGATGTGGAATATATAAAATAAAGTTCCAAATCCCAAGCACCAAATTACAAACAAATTCCAATGTCCAAATTCGAAATCTCAAAGGTTATATAGGTCATTTGGATTTGGTGCTTGGAAATTATTTGGGATTTGTAGTTTGTGAATTGGAATTTGTCGCCTTATCGGGGGGAGGTCTTATGCTGCTCGTTATCGATGTGGGCAACACGAATACGGTCTTGGGAGTCTATGATGGGGAGGTTCTGGTCGATCATTGGCGGATCAATTTGACAAGATCGACATCGGAGATTTCGAAGGGATGATTATTTCCTCTGTCGTGCCTACGGTTTTGGATATGCTGCAGAGAATGGCAGAAAAATATTTCCATGTCGAACCCCTGATCGTTGGGCTGGATATCGAGACCGGATTGTCCATCTCCTATGATAACCCAGAGGAGGTTGGAGCAGACCGCATCGTTAATGCCGTGGCTGCATTTGAGCAGTATAAGAGATGTCTTATTGTAGTTGACTTTGGGACGGCAACTACTTTTGATTATGTTTCGTCTAAGGGGGAATATATGGGAGGTGCGATCGCCCCTGGAATTGGTATTTCCTCAGAGGCGTTATTTGAATGGACCTCCAAGCTGCCCCGAGTGGAGATTGTAAAGCCCAAACGCGTGATCGGAAAGAATACAATCCAAAGCATACAATCAGGGATTTTCTTCGGTTATGTGGGATTGGTCGACGAAATCGTCAGGCGAATAAAAAAGGAGATGAAATCGAACCCGAAAGTGATTGCCACAGGAGGGCTTGCGAGCCTGATCGCTAGCGAATCAGAAACAATTGAGGAGGTCAATGAGTTTTTGACCCTGCAAGGTTTAAAAATCATCTACTGGAGGAATCAGAAAGGAAAGAGAAAATAGCGAATTGCGCCTACCTGCCTCTGACAGGGATCGACAAATTTGAAAACTGGAATTAGATCAATCCCTCTCCCCTTCCTTATACCATTCTACAAATCTTCTAATCCCCTCCTTTATGTCAACTTTAGGTTGATATCCCAACATAAGCCTTGCCTTGCTGATATCGGCATAGGTTACAGACACATCTCCAGGCCGAGAGTCCAACGTCTCAATATTAGCCTTCTTGCCTAAGCTTTCTTCGATCAACTCGATCAATTCCTTTAGAGGGATGGTCTGGGATTCTCCAAGATTATATATTTCGTATCCACCGAAAATTCCTTCGATTAGGTCATCAATATACGTGTAATCCCTCCGTGAAGAGCCGTCCCCGTACATTGGAATTTTTCCACCTTGTTCGACCAAACGGGTGAATTTATGGATCGCCATGTCTGGCCTCTGTCTCGGTCCATAGGCTGTGAAAATGCGGAGGCACGCGATATTCATACCGAAAAGATAATGATAAGAATAGCAGAGGAGTTCCCCGGCCCGTTTGGTAGCCCCATAAGGCGAGATCGGTTGGATATCGAGATCCTTTTCGGAAAAGGGGACTCTCTGATTTTCTCCATAAACCGAAGAGGAAGAGGCGAAGAGAACGTCTTTGATTCCAAACTCTTTGCAGACCTCCAGGAGGACGATCGTCCCTCTGATATTCACATCTTGATAGAGAAGAGGGTCTGCAATAGAGGGTCGCACCCCAGCCCTCGCAGCTAGATGAATGACACGATCAATTCGATTTTTGCTGAAAGTGTCCCGAAGTTGATCACGATCTCGAATATCGCCGGCCACGAGTCCAAACTGGCCTGGGAATTTCCTTACGAGTCTTCCCGCGTTTTTAATTTTGATGTTGGGATCGTAGAAGTGATCGAAGTTGTCGAAACAAACTATATGCATCCCGTCTCCCACAAGGCGCTCACAGAGATGGGAGCCAATGAAACCTGCTCCACCGGTCACCAGAATATTTTCCCTCAATGCCACGCTACCTCTCTTTATTAAAGTAAATTTTTACCTTATATAAAATCTTCCTCCGTTATGCGCTTGGCGTTGTTTTAGTCTCAAGTGGATACTTTAACAACAAACCGAGGCCAAATGCAAGCAAGGGCATTGCGAAAATCGTTTTTATTGCCATCGGCACCCCCCACGCATCTGCGACCGTTCCGAGTAGAGTGACCCCAACTCCTCCTGCACTAATGGTGAAACCGACCAGCATCCCCGAAGCCATCCCCAGATGGTGAGGGAGAATGGCTTGGCCCATCACAGTAGCCAGAGCGAATGTGGAGATTAGCACCATCCCTGCAATCCCTAAGAAGATGAAAGTCAATAGACCACCACTATGATAAAAAAGAAGAAGGAGAGGGAATGATAGTAATAAGGTCATCAAAAGAAATTTCTTGTGGCCCCACCGATCCGCTAATGGGGCACCGATGAGTGTCCCCAAAGCACCCGCCATCAGAAAGGTTGAGACGAGTTTACCCGCATACAGAGGATTTCCTTTAAGATAATTGATGTAGTAGAAGGGAATGTAAGTTGCCAAACCCATTCGAGTCCATTCCCTCAACATGCCGATGCTGATGAGGAGCAAGAAAGAGATCTTTTGGTCTTTCGAAAGAGGTCTTTTCTTCCCTTCCTTCGCCTCCTTTTGAGCAAACTGAACTGGAGTAGAAAGCATTGCCATGTTGAAGAACAATACGACAGCCATTAGAATTCCCGGCAGGATTAAAGCCAGAGTTCCCTTGGGGCCTAAGAAGGTGACCAGGGAAAGAGCTAGGATCGGGCCCACAGCAATGCCAAGGTTCCCGCCTACCGCAAAAATCGACATGCCTGTTGCCTTTCTATCACCGGTAAAAAAGTAGGCGGTCTTGAAACCTTCCGGATGGAAGCTTGCGATCCCAACGCCACTCAGCATGACAGATAAGAGTAGAAAAGAGTAGCTGGAGATGACTCCAGTGAGGGATAGTCCCAAGCAAGCGATCAAAGGAGACAGGGGGAGTAGCCATCCGATGGGGCGTCTATCCGAAAGATGTCCGAATGCAGGTTGGATAATGGAAGAGGTTAGATTTGCGAACAATAGAATCGTTCCTGCCATCGTGTAGGATAGGTTCAAAGCCTCTTTGAAAAATGGAAGAAGGGCGGGCAGGGCCCCTTGATTGACGTCCGTAATGAGATGGGCAATGCCGAGAATGGTCAAAGCCTTTTTGTTCATTTTCATCGTCATTTTCTGTGGAGCTACAATTATTGATGATAGGCATTACTTTTGTCAAACTGTATTTATGAGAGATCTGAAAAAAATACTATGGGCTTTCTAGACTACACACCTGCCTACCGCAGGCAGGGATTTCAAAAAATGATTAAACAGATTATTCTGTGTTTTTAATACATTTCAGATCTGTGGAATCGTTCATAACAGCCTGAATGGACATTTGATCATTTTTTGGATATGATTACAAAAATGATTGGGTTTAAGTGAGTAGGGGTCAAGTAAAAATATTTCATCATCACTCGGGCCCTAATGAAGGTTTTAATAGGGGATTGCTTATGAAGATCGCCATTTCCGGAAAAGGTGGGGTCGGGAAGACGACGCTAGCAGGAGTGATGGCCCGCATTTTGGCTGCGAGCGGCAGAAAGGTTCTTGCTATTGATGCAGACCCAGACTCGAATCTGGCTTCAGCGATCGGCCTTTCGGACGAGGCTTTGGCCAAACTATCGCCCATTGCTTCGATGGCCTCTTTGATCGAAGAGCGGACGGGAGCCCAAAAAGGGACCTTCGGGTCCATGTTCAAACTCAACCCGAAAGTGGATGATCTCCCTGATGAGATGGGAGTCAGCTACCAAGGTGTGAAACTCCTTCTGTTGGGCTGCATCCCACAAGGAGGTGGGGGCTGCTTCTGTCCTGAAAATGTCCTCCTGAAGAATCTGGTGCGGCATGTTTTGGTCCAGAGGGAGGAAGCCCTCATCATCGATATGGAAGCAGGGCTAGAGCATCTGGGAAGGGGCAGTACGGGAAATGTGGACGCGTTGATCGTTGTCGTCGAACCCGGCCAAAGGGCCATCAACACAGCAAAACAGATCAAGAAACTTGCCGAGGATCTCCAGATCAAAAAAATGATGATCGTTGGAAATAAGGTCAACTCAAACCAAGACAGAAAGATCATCGAGGAGAGCCTTTCCGATTTTCCCATCCTGGGACACATGAGCTACAATCCAAAGATTCTTCAGGCGGACCGGGAAGGAAAATCTCCCTATGACATGGATGAAAAAATCAAGGAAGAAGTGAAGACCATCTTAAGCGAGTTGGAGAAAAGAATATGAGCTAGAATAATGGAACAATGGGAAAGTAAAAGGTTAAGGCTAAGGTTGAGAAATTCTCAACCTCAACCTAATAATGTTTCATCCAGTATTCCAATATTTCAAGTTTGAAGTCCATGGTTCGAACAATTTTTATATGGTTCTGTATTGTAGTGGCCACATTGGTTCTGGGTATCTTTGCTTTCATCACCTACCCCTTTGACCGAAAGGGAAGGGAAGGGTGGTTCATGGCTACGCAAGACTATGGGGAAAAGTAGCCCTTCTAGCAAATCGAGTAAAGGTAAAGGTGGAAGGGATTGAGAATCTAAAGAGGGAAAGTCCCTATATCTTTATGTCGAACCACCAGGGAAGTTATGATATCTTTGCTCTATTGGGCCATCTCCCATTTCAGTTTAAGTGGCTGGCAAAGAAGGAACTTTTTTCTATTCCCTTTTTTGGCTGGACGATGGCAGCGGCGGGCTATATCCGCATCGACCGGGAAGGTACCCGGGAGACCGTAGAAGCGATGAACAAGGCAGCCGAAAGGATTCGGGACGGGATGTCCGTGGTCATCTTTCCGGAAGGGTCAAGAAGTCCGGATGGCACGATCCAACCCTTTAAAAAAGGAGGATTCACCTTAGCGATTAAGTCGAGAGTCCCTATTGTCCCCATGGCGATTACTGGAAGCCGAGAGATCATGCCCAAAGATAGACTAACCGCCACCTCCGGAGAGATTCGGATGCGAATAGGTTATCCCATTGAGACCCAGAACTTTTCTATGAAAGATCGAAACGCTTTAATGGAGAAGGTCAGAAAGGCCATCTCCAAAGATTTCGAGTTGATCTCTCAAGAAAGGAGTAAGGCTAATATAGGAGACTGGAAAAAAGGAGCTCTGAACGCGAATTAAGATTTTTTCGGAAACAATTCTTAGCGAAGCGAAACGGCGGCAAATTAAATGTCTGAGCCCGAAGGGCGAGTTTTTAGTTTGCAGTGAAGCGAACTTTAGAATTTTCGAAAAAATATTTTGAGCAGCGAAGAGCGACTTTTTTAGTGATCAAAGCGAGGGAAACTGTGGTAGAAGAGTCCATCAAAAAGCGCTTAAAGCATGAGATGCTGGGGATCCTGCTGGTCGCCCTAGGATTCTTTCTCTTTTTGAGCCTGGTCACCTACGACCCAACGGATCCCTCTTTCTTTTCCTATACCTCTCCGAAGACTAGGAATATTCACAATTGGATGGGAGCTGTCGGCTCTCACGTATCGAGTCTTCTCTTTCAAGGATTTGGGCTTCCTTGCTTTCTTATTCCCCTCATCCTCGGTGTCTATGCCTTCAGTTTCATTTTCCGCTGGGAGTGGAAATACCCTTCTATCAAGTTCATGGGTTGGTTCATCACCCTCCTGACCATTTCCTCCCTCTTGAGCCTATGGTTGAAGCCCATACACTTCTACCGCCACGATCTCTTAGTGGGAGGGTTCATCGGAGAGATCATTTCGAAAAGCCTTGTCCGTTATTTTAATCCTCCGGGGACGACCGTCCTTTTAGTAATGATTTTGATGCTGGCCTTTGTGTTGGGGACAGGGATATCCGTCATCTCAATCGTGCGCTATTTGGTAGACCTCGTGAGCCGGGTGGTTGAAAAGGTCAGCACGCTCACAATAGTCAGGAGGGAACGAGCTGAGAGAGCAAAAAAGTTGGGAAAGCGAAGGCAGACCAAAGAGGGGATGAAGGAGACCGCACCTCCGATGGTCGTTGAGAGACTATCGCCTCCGGTCAAGCAGGCGGAGATTGTAGAACAGACCGCTTTCGGGTTCACAGAGCCAAAGAAGGCCTTCCAACTCCCTCCTCTCTCTCTTCTCGAGGCCGAAGTGGAGAAGAGGCAAAAGATCGATCGGGACAGCCTGATCATGAACTCCCGTATTCTGGAGAAGAAACTTCTCGATTATGGCGTAGAAGGCAAAGTGGTTGAGGTCAGGCCCGGTCCGGTCATCACGGTCTATGAGTTTGAACCAGCTCCTGGAGTGAAGGTCAGCCGGATTGTTAATTTGTCGGATGATTTGGCGCTGGCATTGAGTGCTCTATCGGTTCGTATTGTCGCCCCCATCCCTGGGAAGTCTGTCGTGGGAATCGAAGTCCCAAACACCATTCGGGAGACAGTTTACCTCAAGGAGATTATCGATTCCGATCCTTTCCGGGCTTCCAGATCGAAACTCTCTTTTGGGTTGGGGAAGGACATTTCAGGTGAACCCTTTATGATCGACCTTGCCAGAATGCCCCACCTGCTTGTCGCTGGATCGACGGGTTCTGGGAAGAGTGTCTCCATCAATTCGATGGTGTGTAGCATTCTCTTTAAGGCGACCCCCGATGAGGTTCGATTCCTCATGATTGACCCGAAGATGCTAGAACTCTCCGATTATGAAGGCATCCCCCATCTACTCCTTCCCGTGGTCACCAATCCCAAGAAGGCAGCCGTTGCTCTTAACTGGCTTGTTAATGAGATGGAGCGGCGGTATACGGTTTTAGCTGAAAAGGGTACGCGAAATATCGAGCATTATCATCAGAGAATGGAGAAGGAACTGAAAGAGAAAGGGAAGGTCTATAAGCGGAAGGGAGATCTTTTAGAGGGAGATGAAGAAAAGGCGCCTGAGATGATGGAGAGGCTAGCCTATATTGTGGTGGTGATCGACGAGTTGGCCGACCTGATGATGATCTCATCGAGGGAGGTGGAAGAAGCAATCACGCGGCTTGCTCAGATGGCCAGAGCGGTCGGCATCCACCTTTTACTGGCCACACAAAGGCCCTCCGTGGACGTGCTTACTGGAATCATCAAGGCCAACTTTCCGGCCAGGATCTCATTTCAAGTCACTTCCAAAGTGGATTCACGTACCATCCTCGATACCATTGGTGCAGAGCATCTCCTGGGAGCCGGGGATATGCTTTTCCTGCCTCCGGGCAGTTCGAAACTGACGCGCATTCACGGCGCTTTTGTCTCCAGCCCTGAGATCAAGCGGATCGTTGAGTTTTTGAAAAAGCAGGGGAAACCCTCCTATGATCCCTCCATTCTCCAGGAAGTGAGAAAGGAGAAAGAGACCCCGGGGGGAGAGGAACAATACGACGAAAAGTATGATGAGGCAGTTGCCTTTGTGGCCGAGACCGGACAAGCTTCAATTTCTCTCATTCAAAGGCGATTCCGGATTGGTTATAATCGAGCTGCTCGCATCATCGAAAAGATGGAGGTAGAGGGAGTCGTCGGTCCCTCTGACGGGATCAAGCCGAGAGAGGTTTTGATTAAAAAAATTGAGTGATGAGGAGGCAAAGGTGAAAACCATCTCTTTGTTGACTGTTTTTAGTTCTCTTCTATTTAATCTGGTCTTCATTCCTGGGGCTTTGAGCGTCACGGGCCAAGAGGTGCTTTCAGAGATCCAGAGTCGATACGAGAATACGAATGACATCGAGGCCAATTTCTTGCAAGAATATATTAGCAAGATGATGAAGAAACCCCAGAAGGGAGAAGGCAAGGTCTCTTTTAAGAAGAAAGGGATGATGCGATGGGACTATCGGATTCCGAACCAAAAGTTCATTTCAAACGGTCAAACCCTATGGTTTTATCAGCCGGATGAAAACCAGGTCTTCGTTTCCGACATTTCAAAAGTGATCAAGGAAAAGACCCCATTGGCCTTTTTAGCTGGAGAGGGAAATCTGAGTAGAGATTTCAACGTCCTCAATTTCAATGAATCCGTGTCTCAGGAAGAGGATCACTATGTGATAGAACTGGCTCCGAAGGAACCTCAGGTGACGCTATCCAAGTTGAGCTTGACCGTTGATAAAAAGACGTACTATATCCTCCAGGTCGATGTCTTTGATGCGCTTGGAAACGTAACGCGGACTCGTTTCATTGATATCAAAACGAATGTGGACCTCCCTAACTCCTTCTTCCAATTTGCGATTCCATCCGGGGCCGAGGTTTTGAAAATGCAAGAAAGCCCTGGAAAAGGGCCTCCAACAAAGTAGAAGAATGCCGCTCTTCACGACGCATGCCATTGTCATCCGCTCTTCCAACTACGGGGAATCCGATAAGATCGTTACCTTCTTCACCAAAGATTTTGGAAAGATCAGAGGGATTGCGAAAGGGGCGAGAAGAAGTAGGAAGCGATTTCAGAATGCCCTGGGCCAGTTTTCCCATCTCCGTCTCATCTTTTTTGATCGGGAAGGGATGGGGCTCGTAAGAGCTGAAGGTTGCGATATCCTTCACACCTTTCCGAAGATCAGGGAAGATCTTAGAAAGATCTTTTGGGGGAACTACTATTTGGAATTAGTCAGCGAGATGGCTGGAGAGAGGGAGACGAACCAAGAGGCCTTTGATGTCCTTCTCTCTTTTCTATCGAATCTTGCGGAAGGGGAACCGCAGGAAGAAGCCTTGCGAATGTTTGAAATCCGGGTGCTCTCCCTATTTGGTTATCAGCCCAATATGAAAAGGTGCGATCTATGCAAGAAGGATTGGGAGGCATTGAAGGATTCACCAAAGGCCTTTTTCTCTCTTGAGAAGGGAGGTCTGGTCTGTGAGGGATGTTCCAAGGCATTGAATAATCTTATTCCCCTCTCTTTAGGGACAGCTAAGCTAATTGAACGAGTTTCCCAAATGGAATTAGGGAAGATACACAGGCTTCGATTCACTCCTCAGACGTTGTCTGAGAGCCGAGAGCTTCTCCCGAAATTTATCACCTATCAATTGGGAAAGGAGTTGAAGTCGCTCAAGACTTTGAAAGGAATTTCAGCAGATATTGGAAAAATATGAAAATGATGCCCCCCTGTCCCCCTGACGCCTGCCTGCCGGTAGGCAGGGGAGAGGAGAGGAATCGATTTTATATTGACATAAGAGAGACTAAAATGCTAAAGCCTACTTCAAATGTCACCCCCCCAACCCCCCTTTCTAAAGGGGGAGGGCGGATTAATAATTTTCGTGGTGCACGACAGGCCGGAGAGTTGTAGGCATTCGGAGGAGGAAAGGGGGATCATGAATTTTCAGGAATTGATTTTTTCGCTGGAGCGATTCTGGGCAGACCAGGGGTGCGTGATTCAACAACCCTACGACATAGAGGTAGGAGCAGGGACCTTCAATCCTGCTACTTTCCTCAGAGTCTTAGGCCCCGAGCCATGGAGAGTGGCCTACGTGGAACCTTCTCGCCGCCCAACCGATGGTCGATATGGTGAAAATCCCAATAGGCTTCAGCATTATTATCAGTATCAGGTCATCATCAAGCCGTCTCCCCTTGACATCCAAGATATCTATCTCAACAGTCTGAAATCCTTCGGCATCAATCCCCTCGAACATGATATCCGGTTCGTGGAAGACGATTGGGAGTCTCCCACTCTGGGGGCATGGGGGTTAGGCTGGGAAGTCTGGCTGGATGGAATGGAGATCACCCAGTTTACGTATTTCCAGCAGGCTGGGGGGATTGAGCTGAATCCCATTCCGGTAGAGATTACGTATGGGATCGAGAGGATCGCCATGTATCTTCAGGGGGCAGATAATGTCTACGATCTGGAATGGACGAACGGAGTAAAATATGGAGATATCCATCACCGAGGAGAAGTGGAATTTTCAAAATATAATTTCGAAGAGGCGGACGTGGAGATGCTCTTTCGCCTTTTTGAGATGTATGAGAGAGAGGCGAAGACGATGGTGGAAAAGGGTTTGGTCTTTCCTGGTTATGACTATTGTTTGAAGACTTCACACACCTTTAATCTTCTCGATGCGCGGGGCGCGATCAGTGTGACGGAGCGCGTAGGATATATATTGAGAGTGAGGGCTTTGGCAAGGTTGTGCGCGGAAGGTTATCTCAAGCAGCGAGAGGAGATGGGATTTCCTTTGCTTCATAGATGAAAGGTTGGAGGTTAAAGGTTTGGGGCAAGAATTAATGACCAACGGGCAACCATCAACAACAAATAACGGATAACGAATAACGGATCCCCTATGACTAAGATGAAAGAACTACTTTTGGAGATCGGGACGGAGGAAATACCGGCTGGCTTCATCCCGCAGGCCTTGGTCAATCTAGAGAACCTTACCAGAAAAGAACTGGAAGCCAACCGAATCGATTTTGACGGAATGAAAACTTTTGGCACACCCAGAAGGCTTGTCCTCGTCATTGAGTCTCTTTCAGAGAAGCAGAGGGATGTGGAAGTAAAGAAGGTGGGTCCTTCCAAGCAGGCTGCTTTTGATTCAAAAGGGAATCCGACAAAGGCTGCAATCGGTTTTGCCAAAAGCCAATCTGTACCCGTGGAGTCTTTGAAAGTGGCTCAGACAGAGAAAGGAGAATATGTCTGCGCCGTAAACGAGGAGCCCGGGAAGCCGACCTTTGAGCTTCTCCCCTCTATACTTCCGAAATTGGTTCTCTCTATTCCGTTCCAGAAGTCGATGAGATGGGCAGAAGTCCCTATTCGATTTGCCAGACCGATTCACTGGATCTTAGCCCTGTTCAGTGGAGAGATCGTTCCCTTTGAGGTTGGGAATATTTCAAGCGGTAATATCACCTTTGGTCATCGGTTCATGCATCCAGGTTCCATCCAGGTGAAGGATTTTAAATCCTATCTCCGAGAGATGAGAGAAGCCTTCGTCATTGTGGATCCGGCGGAGCGTAAGAAAAAGATTGAGGAAGAGATGATTCGAGGGGTAGCTTCAGTCTCAGGAAGGGTTCTAAAAGATGAAGAACTTCTAAATGAAGTCAATTTTCTGGTGGAGTATCCCGTTGCCCTTTGCGGGAATTTCGAGCCAAGATTTCTTTCTCTCCCCCGAGAGGTTGTCATCCATTCCATGACGGAGCATCAGAGGTATTTCGCGGTGGAGGATGAGCAAGGAGCATTGATTCCCCATTTTGTTTGCATTAGTAATACCAATCCTAAAGACCGGAAGGTGGTGGTGAGGGGTAACGAAAGAGTTCTGAAGGCAAGGCTTTCTGATGCGGCTTTCTTCTTTCAAGACGATCTGAAGGTCCCGTTAGAAAAAAGACTGGAACAATTGAAGAAGGTGGTCTTCCAGGCCAAACTGGGGACCTCTTATGAGAAAGTGATGCGTTTTACACAGCTGGCGTTATTCATTTGCAGGCAAATCGATTCGAAACTCCAGGAAACAGTTGAGAGGGCTTCATTATTGTGTAAAGTCGACTTAGTCACTGGAATGGTGGGTGAATTTCCAAAACTTCAGGGGATCGTGGGAAGAGAGTATGCCCGTTTGTTGGGCGAAAAGCCGGAGGTCTGTGAGGCGATTTATGAGCATTACCTTCCCGGCTTTGCGGGCGACCGATTGCCGTCCAGTCCTGTGGGGGATATCGTTAGCATCGCCGACAAACTTGATACGATTGTGGGTTCCTTCGGGGTAGGCCTCGTACCAACCGGAACAGCCGATCCTTTTGGGTTGAGACGTCAGGCACTGGGTATCATAAGGATCATCCTGGATAAGAAATATCCTCTCTTATTAGTCCAATTGATTGAAGAGAGCCAGAGGCAGTTGAAAGAAAGGATGGAGCGCCCACCTGAGGAAGTGAAGCAGGAAGTGCTAGATTTCTTCAGAGTCCGCTATCGGAACTTATTATTGGAAAGAGGCTATCCTTTCGATGTGATCGAGGCTGTGATTTCTATTGCTTTCGGCGAGTTGCTCGACGCGCAACATCGTATCGATGCCCTACGTCAGGCAAGAGAATGGAAGGACTTCGAGTCTATTGTGATCGGTTTCAAAAGGGCAATGAATATTTTGAAAGGCGTTTCCCTTATAGAGAGGGTCAGCCCTTCTCTCCTTTCAGAAGATGCTGAAAAGAATCTCTATCAGTCATTTGTCAAGGTCAAGGAAAGGATTGACTCCCATCTTGTCAAGACAGATTACGAATCATCACTTCTCGAGATGACCCGGATGAAAAAACCCATTGATGAATTCTTTGACGACGTGATGGTGATGGTCGAAGATGAAAAGCTTCGGAATAATCGGCTTGCCTTGCTTAACGAAATCGGTCAACTCTTCCTGAAAATCGCCGACTTCTCAAAGCTCACCTAGATTCTATTAGTACTCTTATGTAAGAGCCATCCTGAAGAGTGTTGTAAATCCAGACCCCTTTAGTTGACAATTTAATAGCAGGTTTGTTATGAAAGCCTGCATGATGAATCAAACCCATCGAATTCATACCGTTGAAACGAACTGTCTTGCCGAATGCTCTTGTGGGGATGCTATACTGATCCATACAGAGACTCTCAAGGAGTCTCCTCCCGCCTATGGGGGGATGGGCGGGAAGCTTCAATAAACAGAGGGGTTAAGATGCTATGAGACTTTGCGCCGATGAGATGAAAAAGAGAAAAATCCTGAGTGACGTTGCCCTGGGCAACATTCCTCCTGATACCATGATTACCAACGGGACTCTCTTTAATGTATTCACTGGAGAATTTATTAGGGGCCAATCGATCTGGATCAAAGATGGAATGATTGCTTACGTGGGCCCTGATTCAAACCCTCCCAAGGAAGAGAGAACCCGGATGATTGATGCCGATGGGATGGTGCTTCTTCCCGGCATAATTGAGGGTCACACGCATACGGTCAGTAACGGGTATGGAATCGAAGAATTCATCAAGCATGTCATCCCAACTGGCGTGACCACGGTCGTGACAGAGACCATGGAGCTTGCGACGGCGTCCCAAGAGATTCATGCTCCGACTAATGAAGAACTTCTTCCTCTACTGCGGGATCCAAACTGCCTCGGGGTGGGAGAGACCTACTGGGGAAACGTATTTTTGGAAGGAACGCAGGGAGAGAGGGTGAGGAAGCTTGCTTCCATTGCTATTAGACTCGGGAAGAGGATTGAAGGACATACGGCGGGGGCATCGGGAAGAAAGCTTCAAGCCTACACTACCCTTGGTGCCTCATCTTGCCATGAGCCTATCACTAAAGAGGAGATATTGGAAAGATTGAGAATAGGCTACTGGGTGATGATCAGAGAGGGATCCATTCGAAAGGAACTCTCTGGGGTGAAAGAGATCTTCAAACAGAAGATCGATTTCAGAAGATTGATTCTCTCAACGGACGGGGTGAATCCTGAGGATTTCCTAGAGGAAGGCTACCTCGATGCCTCGCTGAGAAAGGCGCTGAAGATTGGAGTGCCGGCGGATTTAGCCTACCAGTTGGTGACAATCAATGTAGCAGAACATTTCCGACTCGATCATCTCATCGGATCCCTTTCACCCGGGAAGATGGCCGATGTTCTAATGATCCCTTCAAAAGATGAATTCTCGCCCCGGCTTGTGATGTGTGGAGGGCAGATCATATTCAAGGACGGAAGAAACATGGTTGAGCCTCGCAAGGTAAACTTCCCCGATTCCATGTTTCATACCGTTAAGGTTCCGGACTTCGACTTCCCTTCCGTTCCAAAGAAAGGGAACGTGAGGACAATGGAGCTTATTACTAGTCTGGTTACCAGGGAGAAGATTGTCGATCTCGAAGACCCTGAAGCATCGAAGGACATCATAATGCTCCTCGCCATTGATCGGACGGGAAATGGAGGCGCGTTTATGGGCCTTCTCAAGGGACTCGGTCTTCGTCAGGGAGCTTATGGATCAACGATGTGCTGGGATACCACGGACCTGATTGTTGCAGGATGTGATCGTCGGTCCATGGAGACGACTATTGAAAGGCTGAAAGAGACTGGAGGGGGAGGGGTTTACGCCATCGGAGATGAGGTGGTTTCAGAATTTCCTGCCCCACTATGCGGTCTCCTTTCGTTAAAATCAATGGAAACTGTGAGAGAAGAAACAAGACATCTCGAAGAATCCCTGAGGAAGAACGGAGTGGGATGGGATAAACCACTTCTCACTATCGACACCCTTAGCACAGCCGCCATTCCCCACTTGAGAATTACCCACCAAGGCTATGTCAGCTTAAAAGACAGGAAGATTCTTTTCCTTGAAGTATAATGACGCTCCCCGGCCACAGGCCGGGGCTTAGGGGGCACGTTCCGGCCAACTCTTCGACTAATCGGCGTGAAGCCAAACCACGGCATTTATGCCTGAGAGCCGGGAGGGTGACTTGCAATGAAACTCTTTAATTTCGTTCAAAATTTTGCTATATTTAAACCTTTAGTTCCCAAGAGTTGAACGAGATCCGTGAGGACCATTAGTTAGGGGGAGAGCTATGGACATCCCAATGGAGCCAAAGATATTCGGCCTTCTAATCGCCATCCTGTTTTTCCTCATCTCCTTCCTTGTCAATCTGCTTCAGCGCCGTTACTCAAAAACCCGCTTTTATCGTATGCTTACAAAGGAGGAGTCGGTCGTCAATTTCCTTGAGGGATTACACAAATATCTGGGTAAACTGGAGCACACCTGTACCCTTGAGCTGCATGGAGCAAGCTCGTGGCACGGAATAAGATTGAATTGACCATTGCTGACATGGAGGAGCATCTTCTCTCCTTTCCTCAGTACCGAAAAAAAGAGAAAGCAAAGGAAAAGCAGAAGAAACGGGTGGAGAAATCACATCAAAGACCATCCGGACAATGAGCCATACGAGCTATTAACGCCCTGCTTTAGTTACAGGATACACACTCCGTCACACTGCAGCATCGAAACAGTCAATAACCCCGTTTCTTGAGGACCCCTTCCTAATGAAAGGCCGATTCTTAAATCTCGCCGAGCCATACAACATTTCAGCCGTAAATCAAGAATAAAATTTCATAAAAGACCATGAAACCGAGCCAAAGAGCTAGCTTTTAATAAGGTGGCTTTGTAAAACTTTTCACACTGCTTGCCTTTTTAAAGAACGATAGGCATTCTTTAATCAAAGGGGAAAATTTTTAATGAAAAGGCAGAATGGATCATGAATCGACAAGAGGTATATGAAGAAATTGAACGATTGTTAGGGTAGGTTCCCAGTTTCTTTAAAATAGTCCCCGATTCATCTCTGGAATTGGAGTGGAAACTGTTTAAACGTGTTCAGTTTGATGATAAGCCAATACCAATAAATATCGGTAACTTAAGGAAAGGAGGAAAGCGATGATTCAGCAAATCAAGAAGATTCTTTACGCCACGGATCTTAGTAAAAACTCTTCTTATGCGTTCTTATATGCTATCGATATGGCAAGAACGCATGATGCAAGAATTATCATTTTACACGCTATTGAACCTATTCCTGCTTATGTAGAATCTTATATGGCCATGACAGATGAATTCAAGAAAAAGCAGCATGAGGAGATTATTGAATCGATGAAAAAACACCTGCAAGGATTTTGCAACAAAGTGGAGACTCAAATCGGCCCCCCCTGCGTTGAACTCGTATCGAAAATCCTAGTTGCTGTGGGCCATCCCCCAGAAGAAATTTTGAATGCCGCAAATGAAGAAGGTTGCGATGCGATCGTCATCGGAAGCCATGGAAAGGGATTTTTGGCTCATACCTTCCTCGGGGGTGTCTCGCGTGCGGTGTTGCAACGAGCTCGAAAGCCAGTTTTTATCATACCGTTGCCATCTGAAAAAACTACTATTGATTTAGGTGGAATCTAATAAATCAGTATACAATTTTCAAAGACCAAGGCAGGGTCAGAAATGGCCTTGCCTTTTTGTGATATTGGGCTTGACTTTTTAGAATTCAAAAAATGAGGGGGTCAAAGGCGGTATGGTGACTAACGTCCAGGTGAAATTAAAAGCTTTTGCCCAATACGGATCGGCTGGTCCGTAGACAGATTGTTCAGTTTTCGGAGTTCCTCCACGCTGATCCCGTATTTCTTGCCTATCCGGTATAGAGTTTCTCCTTTCCGAACCGTGTGGTATTGCTTTTCGGTCGACACTGCTGGTCTTGAGGGAGCAGAAGGCCTTGCTTTTAACTCCGCTATTGACTGTATTTGTTTTTCCAGCGCCTCTACCTTCTGGGCAATAGCGTCCAACCGCTGAAGAAGGGCTGGGTCTGGGCCCAAAATGTTTACTTTTCCCTGCAGCTCTAAGAGTTGTTTTTCAAGCCTAGCGACCGTCTGCTCTTGAGCGGTTATCCTTGACTGCAGAACGTTGGGCTCGCCGCCGGTGCGCAATTTGCTGAGGAAGTAAAGAATACCAAAGACAAAAATCAGCACAAGGAGGACTCCCAGTAAGATGCGGAGGAATTTGCTGATGCCGGATCCGATTCGTCTTCCCTTGGGTGAGTAGGAACTATCGTCTGACCAGGATTCATTTATCTGCAACTCAGGATCGTCCTTCATAAAAGCTTCTCCTTTGCCATTTTGTGGATTGAATATGAACTGTATTCTTTGTTCCTATATACCACAAAAAGCTCAAAGAGGAAATACTTTTCTGGCACTAAGCAAAATGTAACTGGGGATATGACTGATACAAGGTCTCTTTCCTGCCCTCCAATCCCTTTGCGAGACCGGAACCCGGCGTTGTAATGAACTATTAGCAACAGGGGGGGCTTGAAACTAGTTCCCTTAGTCAATGTGGCTTTTCCCTTAACCATTGAGCCGGCTGCCATCGCATCATTCATTTGACGATTTGCTCTTCGAAGATGCATAATTAACCAGAATTGCGGAAATTGCTGGGTCCTCCCGAAAGAAGGAAAAGGTCTGGACCATAAAGTGGGAAGAGGGAAGATTGTTGATAACGATGGAAGGTGTTAGAAAGGTCTTTCTCGTCGCTCTCATTAGCTCTCATTATTTTGACTGTGGCAAGTGTTTCTGGCTGCTACCCTGCACTGAAAAGAGAGGCACAACGGCCAGAGGAAGCTCTCAGACAGGTCCGTTTTTTCTTCCCCGAATTCCGCGACGACATGGATATTGACTCCCTGACCCTGGCCGTCAGGAGAAGTCTCGAGTACCTGGATCGCCTCAGACCTGAGACAATATTTCACTATGGGCCCCACGATTTTACCTGGCAGCAGGTGCGTGAGAGCCAAAAGACTTTCTTGGATCTCCTGTCAAAAGGGCTCAATGCAGGTCAGCTGAGCAAAGAGATCAGGAAGAGTTTTCGGATTTACCGGGCCACGGGTCGTGTGGGAGATAGGCGGGTCCTCTTCACAGGGTATTTTGAGCCGATCTATGAAGGGAGCCTGGCTCCTAATGAAACCTTCAAGTATCCCCTGTACCGTGCACCCGACGATCTGATAAAAATCGATCTGTCCCTCTTCAGTGAGAAGTTCAAGGGGGAGAATATCGTTGCGAGAATCGAAGGCAAAAAGGCCGTGCCCTACTACTCCAGGTACCAGATCGAGGCAGAAAAGGTCCTGAGGGGGAGGAATATTGAGATTGCATGGCTAAAAGACCCCGTTGACGTGGCTTTCCTCCACATCCAGGGATCAGGTAGGCTAAGGCTTCCCAACGGAAAAGAACTGTTGGTTCAGTACCAAGCCTCCAATGGCCGACCCTATCGAAGCATCGGGCGGTACATGATCGAAAGGGGTTTTCTTGTGCGTGAAGAGATGTCTATGCAAGCAATAAGGAGGCACCTGACCGAAAACCCAGAGGTCCTCGAGGAGGTTCTCAATCACAACCCCTCCTACGTGTTCTTTAGGAAGGTAGAGGACGGCCCCCTAGGCAGTCTGGGCGTCCTCCTGACCCCGGGAAGGTCCGTTGCTTTAGATTCCAAGCTTTTTCCAAGGGGTGCCCTTGGGTTTATTTCATGCCAGAAACCCCTCGTCAACGGTCAGGGGGACATTATTGGGTGGACCGAATTCTCTCGTTTTGTCTTAAATCAAGACTCAGGTGCGGCGATCAAAGGGGCCGGAAGGGCCGATATCTTCTGGGGAAGCGGTCCCTATGCCGAATTGACCTCAGGGCACCTGAAACATCAAGGGGACCTGTACATCTTGATCAAGAAGCCTTAAGTTTGGCTTTTGCTATTGGGGGCTCCTTCGTTACTGAAGAAGGTCGAAATCTTCACTAGAAAAGAACAGAAAACGGATCATCCGGGTCGTATTTCTCAGGACGTTTCTTTTCCTGTTCTTTCAGTTTGGCATGGGCGGCTGCGAGGCGCGCAATGGGAAGTCGGGGAACGGAGCAGCTTACGTAGGTGATCGCAATGCTATGGCAAAATTCGACCGATTCCGGATGACCTCCGTGTTCGCCGCAAATTCCGATCTTGAGATCGGGCTTCGTCTTTCTTCCCCATTCTGTGGTGATCATCATCAATCTTCCCACGCCTTTCACGTCTAAGACTTCAAAGGGATTGTCCTGGAGGATTTTCCGCTCATTGTACAGGGGAAGGAATTTATTCTCTGCATCCTCCCTGGAGAAGGAGAAAGTGGCTTGAGTGAGGTCATTCGTTCCAAAGGAGAAGAAATCGGCTACCTCCGCCAGTCTCCCCGCCCTCATGCAAGCCCTGACGACCTCAATCATTGTCCCGAATTTGAAGGGGATCTGGATGCCATACTGTATCTCCACCTCTCTCTGGACCTTTTTCACGAGCTGATAGACCCATTTTAACTCCTGAGCCGTGCAAACCTGGGGGACCATAATTTCAGGCTGTACATCCACACCCTCCTTGATCAATTCCGCTGCTGCCTCCAGGATCGCCTGGATCTGCATCCTATAAATCTGAGGATAGGTGATCCCCAATCTCACCCCTCGGTGGCCAAGCATGGGGTTGACCTCCATCATCTCCTTCACCTTTCGCAAAGTCTCCTGCTGCTTGCGAATGAGTTTCTTATCGAGTTTCTTCTCTTTGATCTCTACGATATCGCCAACCATATGTTCGAGAAGTTTTAGGGATTCCCTGAAGGAAGGATCCAGGAACTTCATGGCTTCAGAGATGTTTTCGATTGAAGATAAAGCAGACTCCACTTCCTTAAGATTTCTTAGCTCCGAAGCCAATTCTTCTGCCGAAGGAAGAAATTCGTGAAGAGGTGGATCGAGGAGACGGATCGTTACGGGCAGTCCCTCCATCGCCTTAAAGATCTTCTTAAAATCACTTTTCTGCAGTGGGAGAAGTTTATCGATGGCCTCTGCTCGCTTCTCTTTCGATCCCGCTAAGATCATCTCACGAACGATTGGGAGCCGATCCACTGCATTGAACATCCTCTCTGTTCGACAAAGACCAATCCCTTCTGCCCCCAGCTGCCTTGCCCTGACCGCATCTTCTGGCGTATCCGCATTGGCTCGAACCCCCGTTGTTCTAATCTCATCGGCCCATTTCAAAAGGGTGAGGAGATGGTCACTGATTTCTGGATCCACCGTGGGGATCTCTCCGAGGAAGACCTCCCCCCTCGAGCCATCAAGGGTTATATAGTCCCCTTCCTTGATGCGAATGTTTCCAATGGAGGCCTCTCTTTCCTTGGGATCGATGTGGAGTGCTTCGCATCCCGACACGCAAGGTTTACCCATTCCCCGTGCTACGACAGCGGCATGGGAGGTCTTTCCTCCCCGGCTCGTTAAAATTCCTTGAGCGGCAAAGAAGCCATGAATATCCTCGGGTTTCGTTTCTTCTCGAACCAAGATCACTTTCTGGCCAAGTTTTCCTAACCTCTCAGCTTCATCAGCATCAAAAACCGCTTTTCCAGAGGCGGCTCCTGGAGAGGCAGGGAGCCCGCTGGCGATTGACTTTCCTTTGAAATTTGGGTCGATGCGTTTATGGAGGAGTTGTTCCAATTCTTGAGGTTTCAATCTCAAGACAGCCTTCTCTTTGGAGATCAGTTTTTCAGCGACCATCTCTTTGCAGGTCCGAACGATCGCCTGGGCATTCATCTTCCCATTTCGGGTTTGAAGGATATAGAGCGTCCCTTTCTCCACAGTGAATTCAAAGTCCTGAACCTCATGGAAATGTTCCTCCAGGAGTTTTCTGATCCTTTCCAATTCTCGATAGATTTTTGGCATCTCCTTCTTCATTTCTTTAATAGGCTTAGGTGTTCTGATACCGGCTACCACATCTTCGCCCTGAGCATTAACCAGGTATTCGCCATAGAGCACGTTCTCTCCGGTGCCAGGGTCTCGTGTGAACGCCACGCCTGTAGCAGAATCGAAGCCCATGTTTCCGAAGACCATGGTGCATA
>SMTZ1_10001212_pt1 | contig 26147 bp, 26 predicted proteins | sample DeeMarSWOR136_30_FD_25667 | JGI IMG/M metagenome (IMG submission 25667)
TGTATCGCTAGGAAAAAGGACAGAAACTTTGATATTATAAGGTAATAATTCGTGTCGTAAGATTTCTGCCAAACCAAAGAGAGCATACTTACTTGGACAATACGTGGTATAGCCCATAATTGCCATAAATCCCATAATTGAAGAAGTAAAAGTAATATATCCTTGTTTACCCTCTAAAAAATATGGTAAAACAATAAGAGTAGGAACTAGCTGCCCATAATAATTTATATCCATATTTCTTTTAAAGTCTTCAAAAGTTAATTTTTCAATATATTGGACGTAAGCATAACCTACGAAATTGAATAGATAATCTGGAACTTTATGTTTGTTAATAACTTCAGTCATAAGTGGTTTTAATTTATCAATATCTGTGGCATCAGAAGATATAATCTCTATAAATTGTGATTCTTCTGATTTTATCTTATAACATTCAGCTTGAGTTTCTTTTAATGCATCAATGCCTCTTGCGATAATACAGATACTGCCTCCTAATTGAACAAATAATTTTGCTGTAGCTTTTCCCATCCCTTTGGAACCGCCAGGAATTATAGCGAATTTCCCTTTAAAGGGTTTTCGAGCTATTAACTCATCATTCACCATTTTTATCATTTAGAATTATTTTTATTTAAATTAAAAATTTTGAATTTATATATTTGTCTTAAAATAGTTTGGTGGAACTCCCACTTCTGCTATACCACCATCAACAGGGAAATTATGACCAGTAATAAAGTCAGATTCAGGAGATGCTAGGAAGAGAGCAATATTTACAATATCTTCTATTGTTCCTATTCGATTTAAAGGTGTTTTAACATTACCAATTTTCATTGTTTGAATCATTACTTCCTCTGAATTCCCATAAAGACCCGTTACATGAAATCCAGGGGAGATTGAATTTACAGTTATTTTTGGTGCCAATGTTTTTGCGAATACCTGCATTAAAGTAATTATCGCAGCTTTACTAATACTATAAATGGGAACTGTGATGTCAACTTTCATCCCAAAATCAGAGGCCATATGAATCACCTTTCCTGCTAGAGGTTCGAATTTCTGTCTTCTCATATTACGACAAATAAATTTAGAAACTAGCCATTGACCTTTTAGGTTTACATTTATAGTAGAATCCCATATTTTTTCATCAGCTTTTAAGATATCTTTTCCATATCCTGGACTTATTCCTGCATTATTAAATAATATATAAATATTATCAAATTCCTCAAATGCTTTATTTGCCATGCTTTTAACTTGAGTAGCTTGAGAAACATCACAGACAATAGAAATAACCTTACTTTTTGACTTTTCTTCAATATATTTTGATGTCTCCTCTAAAAGTTCTTCATTAATATCGACCAATACAATGTCAGCACCTCTCTTTGCATATTCAAGAGCTACCCCCTTACCAAAACCAGATGCTCCACCAGTTATAAGAGCACCTTTACCTTCTAAAAACCGCTCATTTAAATTCATTTTTTTCTCTCCTTAATATATTATAATCATATATCTACTTCTAATTTATGAGAAGGAACACCCACATCAGTTATCCCCCCATCAACAGTAAAACAGTGCCCTGTAATAAAGTTGCTTTTTTCTGATGCTAGGAATAAAACCAGATTTACTACATCTTTTATAGTTCCAATTCTATTTAATGGTGTTTTTACATCTCCATCACTCATAACCTGCAACATAATATCCTCTCTGTTTTGATACATACCTGTTACATGAAAACCAGGAGCAATAGCATTTGAAGAAATATTAGGAGCAAGAGTTTTTGCTATGAATTTGCTTAAAGCGATAATACCAGCTTTACTTATACTATAGAGAGGAACAAATGGGCTTAAAACTATTCCATAGTGAGAAGCATTATGAATTATTTTTCCTCTTAAGGGTTTAAAATTTTGCCTATTCATCTTACGAGAAACAAATTTATCGATCAACCATTGACTTTTGAGGTTAATATTCATTGTTTTATCCCACGCTTTTTCCCCAACATGAATTATATCAACTCCATAAGTTGTAGCGATCCCCGCATTATTAAATAAAATATAGATATTATCAAGTTCGTTGAATGCTTGATCTGTCAGTTTCTTTACGCATTTAGAATCAGAGACATCACAAATGAAAGTTATAACCTTTCTACCTGTTTTTTGTACAATATCTTTTTTCGTTTGGGTCAATCCTTCATCCTTAATATCAACAAGTATTAAATCAGCACCTCTCTCTGCAAAAGCATAAGCAGTACTTTTTCCAATACCAGAAGCAGCACCTGTTATTAGAGCTCCCTTTCCTTCCAGAAATTTTTCCATACTCTTATTTTCACATTTTGATTTATGGTGTATGAACCATTTAATGATAATATTTTTCCTTAAATCTATATAAATCTTTAAAATTTAATTTTGAAAAGTCCTAAAAGCAAAACTTTAATTATTCTACTGCCATTAAAAGATAATATAGAATTATCAAGTGAATCAAATATGGTTGATAAAGTAATCCCTTATTTAATTAATATGGGTGAAATAACTCCCGCTAGGAGTCAAGCTGCTCTATTAAATGAATTAGCGATGGGTTTAATTGATTGTATAAATATTTATGGGAAGAAACTTAAAAAGTTAGGAAAAATTTCAAAAATTTCAACAGCTTTCTGGCCGGTTCGATTAATACCATTGACTGATACTAGAGCTTGTGTTTGTAGTTATCTCTTAAATAAACAAGAAAGATTAAGCGTAGGAGATTTTGCCCAAATGCCACCCAGACCTGAGAATGTTATTAAAGGAGCAGATCCAGAATCTTTTTTGAATTCATTACAGACTTATAATAATATCTATTTGAGACGTTTAAAAAACTTTAAACGAGGTACTGTTATACAAGAGGCCTTATTTGATACAAGTGAAGTAGGTTATTTCCAGAATTTTTTCCTTAATCAATATAATTTAAGTGCTCATTCTACACCTTATTTCATTTTAGAAGGTGGGCCTATTACTAAAAGTGTTAATCAGACAAAAATAGTAACAGAAATTCCTGTGTATGTTTCGCAAAAAGACGTAAAAATGCTTGATACATATGGAGATGCTATTATAAAATTATGTGAGAGGTGGATCGAAAAAGGAGGTAAAGAGGTTGATAAGATTAGGGATACTAAAGTAGATACAGGAGAAGAAGAGAAACAACTCGCTATATTAAATAAAGAAATACAAGTAGAAAAAGAAAGGGAAATAGAAAAATCTCCAGAAGAATTAGTAAAAGTAGGAAAATATAAAATTAATGATAAAACTGGAGAACTGAATAATAATCTTAGTTCAATTAAAAATAGTGTTGATAGTTTGAAAAATGCTATCAATAATCGTGATCTTTTCTTAGTGGAAGAAGGTTTAAAGGATATTAATGTAAAATACAAGGAATTAGGTGATTCTATCAGTAGGTATAACAATGAAATTGTTCAATTAAGAAGAAACGTTCAACGTGAAATCTCCGATCTTGAAAAAACAAAACAACAAAAAATGAGAGAATTAGAACGCAAAAAAATTGAAGTTGAAAAACAAATTGAAGCAAAACATAGTGGACTTAGTAAAGATTTAACTTCTGCAGAAGATACTGTTGCTCAAATAAAAACAGAAAAACAATCTTGTTTAGATAATATTGAATTTATTAAAGATAAAGAAATGACTGATGTTCAAAACTTTTTTAACAATTATACTCTTGAGATTAAAACTCAAAATGTCATCGTAGGTATCCCAATATATATATTTTTCTTTACAGATCCTAATACAAATAGAACCACTGAAAGAGCTCCTGTACTTCCTATATTAATTGATAAAGGGAAAGCAGTAGAAACGAAGGTTAAGGCAGGATTTAGACAAAAATTAAGGAATTTAATGAATAAAGACAATTCAATGATTGAGTTAGTCGAAACTCAATCTGACAAAAATAATTTGATGGAAACTAAAAACTTAGATACTCGTCTTGAAGATGCTATTAATGATCTAAGAATTCGTAAAATATTAAGTAAGAAACAAGCTGAAACAGCAAAAGATATTATATCGAATTTAGTTTGGTAGTATCATTTATTTTTTCTTTAATTCTTTTTTTCTTATTTCTTTAATGTTCGATATATTCCATTTTTTTTCCACAACATTCAGGGATTGATTGGTATCCACATTCTTTTGAACAACAACAAAGTAAATATCCATTTTTTACAATCATAGATTTCTCACAACAAATGGGAACTTCCTTTTCAGAGCCACATATACTACAAACTAATTTATTCGACATTTTTTTCAAACACCTAACAATTTTCTTTTCCTATTTTCTCTAAGATATTATAAAAACAAAAATGAATCTATTATGGATTATAATTAGAGCATTAGTTCTGTTTTCATAGAAAAAGTGATAATAACTTTTATCTTGTGGAATATTAAATCAAAGAGTAATTTTGTTTAGAAATCTTCAATAATTATGTTTAATAATTAATTGCTATAATATTAGAAAAAGATGGAGAGAGCAATTGTCTAGTAAATTAAATCTAAATAATTCATTTAAATTATATGAAGAGGCCTTGAATTTAATTCCAGGAGCGATTTTAGGAATCCGACGACCATATAATTTTGTTGAAGGAGAATATCCAATATTTTTTGAATCTGCAAAAGGAGGAAAAGTAATAGACGTGGATGGAAATGAATACATTGACATGTTATGTGCCTATGGACCTATAATTATAGGCCACAGGGAAGAAGAAATTGATAATGCAGTTATTGAGCAAATAAAGAATAAAGGATTTTGTATGTCTTTAACTCAACAAGTTCAAAACAGATTAGCAAAGAAGTTGAGAGAATTAATACCTTGTTGTGAAAAATTGGTCTTAATGAAAATGGGAACAGATGCAACAACTGCTGCAATACGTGTTGCTAGAGCTTATACGAAAAAAACAAAAATTCTCAGTTGTGGATACCATGGATGGTATGATGCCTTCAGTGAGGTACATGGAATTGAGGCGGGTATCCCTAAAAAGCTGTATGAAGATTTTTATGAATTTGAGTTTAATCATCTTGAAGAAGTTGAGAAATTATTTAAAGAGCATAAAAATGAAATCGCAGCTATTATAATAAATCCAATTCATACACCTGGAGGTCGAGAGGTTGAAATGCCAAAATCAGGATATTTAAATGGTCTACGAGAATTGGCAAACGACAACAATGCATTATTAATCTATGACGAAATTAGAACAGGATTTCGAGTAGATATGGCAGGTGCCCAGAAATTGTTTGGAGTTATTCCTGACTTAGCTGCTTTCGGTAAAGCAATGGGAAATGGATATCCTATAAGTGCACTTGTTGGTAAAAAAGAATACATGGATGTGTTAGTAGAAAAGGTTTTTCTAAGCTCAACTTTCTTCCCTAACAGTCTTGCTCAAATTGCTTCTCTAAAAACTATAGAGATTCTTGAAAGAGAAAAAGTACTAGAAAACATTCGAAGAAAAGGAGATCATTTTGCTAAGAGAATTAAAGAAATTATTACCGATAGTGGGATTCCCTGCATTTATTCTGGTGAGCCTTGGATGCCATATATAACGTTTATCCCTGATAAAGCTTATATCTATAGAAAACTTAGAGAAGAATTTTATAGACAACTTATTCGACGAGGAATATTTCTTCAACCCTTCCACCATGGATATATTTGTTATCGTCATTCAGATGAGGATATTGATTTTGCAATAAATATGATTAATGAGGCCTTGAAGAAAACTAAGACTATATTATAGATAATAAAGGTTAATGTGAATTTTATGGAAAAATTGATTATTACTGCTGCCATATGTGGGGCAGAAGTTAAAAAAGAAGATAATCCAAATATTCCTTATACAATAGAAGAAATAGGAAGAGAAGCAGAATCTGCTTATATAGCAGGAGCAAGTATAATTCATTTACATGTTAGAGAAGATAATGGAATTCCAACTCAAAATAAAGAAAGATTTAAATTATGTATTCAAGAAATTAAAAAAAGATGTCCGGATGTAATCATTTTACCTTCTACAGGCGGTGCTGTAGGGATGACTAACGAAGAAAGACTACAACCAATTTATTTGGATCCTTCTCCAGAAATTGCTACATTAGATTGTGGAACAATGAATTGGATCGGTGGAGATGAGATATTTATGAATACTGAAAATACAATAATTCATTTTGTCGAGGAAATGAATAAGCGGGGAATTAAATGTGAATTGGAGTGCTTTGATAAAGGAATGATCGATACAGCATTAAGATTAAACAATAAAGGGTATATAAAAGATCCTATGCACTTTAACTTTATGTTAGGAGTAAAAGGTGGAATTAATGCAACACCGAGAGATTTATTATTCTTAATAAATAGTATTCCTAAAAACTCTACCTTTAGTGTTGGAGCGATTGGTAGATATGAATTTCCAATGATTACAATGTCAATAATAAGGGGAGGACACGTAAGAGTAGGCTTTGAAGATAATATTTATTTATCTAAAGGTAAATTAGCAAAATCTAACGGAGAATTGGTAGAAAAAGCTGTAAGAATTTCGAAAGAATTAGGGAGAGAAATTGCTACTCCTAATGAAGCCCGTAAAATTTTAGGTATATCATAAAAATATCAAATAGAGAAATTAAAAAGATGATGTATAAAGATTTAGCTAAATATTATGATTTAATTTATTCTTGGAAGGATTATAAAGGAGAAAGTGAGAGGATTAAGAAATTAATTAAGACATATAAAACTTCTGCAGGAAAAAAATTACTCGATGTTGGCTGTGGAACCGGAAAACATTTAAATTACTTTAAAGATGATTTTTCTTGCACTGGATGTGATATTAATAATGAAATGCTAGAAATAGCAAGAGAAAATGTTAATGATGTACATTTCACTCAAGCAGACATGATAACTTTGGATCTTAAGTCAAATTATGACGTAATTATCTGTTTATTCAGTTCTATTGGACATGTAAAAACATATAATAACTTAGAACATACTATTAAAAACTTTTCTAATCATTTAGAAAAAGGTGGAGTTGTAATTATCGAACCTTGGCTTATAAAATCGACTTATGATGCTGGACGTCCCGGAATGACAACTTACGATGCAGAAAATATTAAGATTGCTAGATTAAATACAACTAAAGTTGAAGATGATCTTTCAATCTTAGAATTTCATTATTTAATTGCTGAAAGAAATAAGGATATAGTATATTTTTTTGAAGAACATGAATTAGGCCTTTTTGATACTAATAAATTTCTGAATTATATGATTAAAGCAGGATTAAAGTCAGAATTTCTAAAAGATGGTTTGATGGAAGGAAGAGGTCTTTATATAGGTAGAAAAGTGTAAAAAACTCATTAAACAAAAACCGGTGATTTTGTGAAAAAAGGATCTAAATATGGGACTCATAGAGTAATTGAGCCTAAAGGCGCTTTACCTCAACCTGCCACAAAAATTTCAAATGATATGGATATTTTTGATAATGAGATACTAATAAATGTTGATTACTTGAATATTGATTCTGCTAGTTTCACACAACTTAAAGAAGAGGCCAAAGGAGATATTAAAAAAGTCGAAAAAAAAATAATGGAGATTGTTCAAGAAAGAGGAAAAATGCAAAATCCTGTAACTGGTTCTGGAGGAATGTTAATAGGAAATATTGAGAAAATCGGTGATGCTTTAAGAAATAGAGTTGATCTAAAAATCGGAGATAAGATTGCGACATTAGTTTCACTTTCATTAACTCCTCTGAGGATTGATAGAATTAAAAGTATTAAACCTGAAATTGATAGAGTCGAGGTTGAAGGAAAAGCTATTCTTTTTGAGAGTGGAATCTATGCTAAGCTTCCTGAAGATATTGATTATACTTTGGCACTAGCCGCTCTTGATGTTGCAGGTGCTCCCGCTCAAGTAAAAAATCTGGTGAAGGAAGGAGATCAAGTATTAATTCTTGGTGCTACTGGAAAATCGGGTTTAATGTGTTCCTATATGGCAAAAAAAATGGTTGGGACGAATGGTAAAGTTATTGGTCAAGCTAGAAATGAAACACGCGCTGAATTTCTTAGAAATACAAATTTTTGTCATGAAGTTATTATAGGAGATGTTCTAAATCCCATAAATATATTAGAAGAAACCTTAAATGTAAATGATGGACGAGAAGTTGATATTTCAATAAATTGTTTAAGTATACCTAACACAGAAATGGCAAGTATTCTCCCAGTTAGAGATGGAGGAGTTGTTTATTTCTTTTCTATGGCAACTAGCTTTGCAAAAGCAGCCTTAGGTGCTGAAGGCGTCGGGAAAGATGTAACTATGATTATTGGTAATGGATACACTAAAAATCATGCAAGAATTACTTTAGATTTATTAAAGGAATCACCAGTTTTAAGAAAAATCTTTGAAGAAAAATATATGAAATAATGAGTTTTGAATTAATATCCTTCATTTAAATTTACAATATTTTCTGGTTTTTCACCACGAATAAATTTATTCACATTTTCAAGAAATGGTTTAAGATCTGTCATTAATGCGTCTGATTGCCATGCTCTATGTGCAGTCATAACGATATTTTTTAACTTATGAAATGGAAAATTTGATGGATAACATACTAAGGGTTCTTGCTTTTTAACCCCTCTAACCTTTGGATAATTGTACCAAACATCTATCGCTGCACCTCTAATTAGTTGATCTTTCAAGGCATTATATAACTCCTCTTCATTAATAGTTAAACCACGACCCACATTTATAATAATAACACTTGGTTTCATAGCTCTAAATTCGACTTTATCAAGAAAATTAATAGTTTTTTTAGTTAAGGGAAGAGAATTAATAATAATATCCGCTTGTTTAATAGCTGTCAGTTTTTCTTCAGGTGTAAATATCTCAATGTCACTCTCATCAGACTGTCTAGTTCTTTTTATTGCAATATAATTCATCTGAAATGGTTTACACATTTCTTTAAATACTTTTGCAATATTACCATACCCGAGAAATAAAATAGTTTTCCCAAATAATGTAATTGCAGGATATTGTGTATAATCCCAGTTTCCTTCTCTAAGAAGTTGATCATTTATATTTATCTCTTTAGCTATAGAAAGTAATAGGGCAAAAGCATATTCTGCAATAATTTTAGAATGAGTATGAGAATTACATAGAAGAATTTTATTATTCAAATAGTAGTCAAAATTGAATTCCTCTAAACCGGTTGCAAATGTCTGATGCATTTTTAGATTTTTATACTGATTTAATTCCGAATCATCGATTTTAGGACCTATTAATATATCTATTTTGTTTAAAGTCTGTTCTTCTTCTTTTTTTTCAATTTCATTATAAAAAATTAAGTCTGCACTTGGTTCTATTAACTTTCTATAAGCATTTTTAACGTGTTCTTTTGAAAGAAGATCTAATAATTCTGGTCTTGATTTAATAAGAACTTTCATAGTATTATTTATTATTAAATTTATATTTATATTTAGAGAAGAACCATGTAATCTGATTAAAAATGATTAGGAAGATTTTCTTGTAGTTTTTTATAGAATAATTAAAATTGGTAATTTTTATTAAATTATTCCTTACTCTTTTTCACAATAACAGTTATTAGAATTTAAGATTGTATCTCCACATGGACATTCTAATGGGTGTTTATATTTTTCACAGATTTTATTGATAGTATTACAGGAGAATAACAAGTTAAATTTCTCACTTTCTACGTGCGCTAACTCAGCACTTAGTTCTAATTCATTATAAAGTAAAACTTCTAACAATTGAGCATGCCGTATTAATTCTTTTGCTAAATCTGAACCCTTTTCAGTTAATTTGAAAGGAGAATATCTCACCCACTCAACAAGATTTTTTTTCTCAAGTCTCTCAATACAACTATTTATTGTTGATAATGGAATTATGATATCTTTTGTAGTTCTAATCTCTTCTTGAATATGTTTTAGCCTTGCTTTTCCCTTAGTTCTATAAATAATCTTCAAAATTTGATAATCAATATCTAACATAATTAAATTTCTATTCAGTGATTATGACCTCCTAAAGATAAAACCACGACCATTAATAATATTCCTATAACAATTAACACAACTTGTTTAATTATTTCTTTTGATTCGGTTTTTTGATGAAGTTGAGGCGTTAGATCTGATAATGCAATATAGAGAAAGCTTGCTGCTGAAATTGCTAAAAATATTGGAATAACCAATTTAAAAACATCCAAAATAAAATAACTAATAATAGCGGCAGGAATCGTAGTTGAACTTGATAATAAATTATATAAAAGTGCTTTTTTTTTTGACATTCCATTATGCAATAATATTGCAAAATCCCCTGTCTCTTGAGGTATCTCATGCATGATTATAGTAACACCGGCAGCTAAACCAAGTCCAAAATTACCTGTAAGAAAAGCTGCTGCAATCACAATTCCATCCGTAAAGTTATGAAAAGCATCTCCGATTAGTATTAAAGGGCCAGGAGCATGGGCATGAATTTCACACTCATTATTTTGGCAATTTCTCCATATTAGAAATTTTTCCAAGAAGAAGAAAAAGAGGACCCCGCATAAAATTATAATAGTTATTAGATGAGGTTCTCCAGAATTTTCAATAGCTTCAGGAATTAATCCTATTAATGCAGCTGTTAGTAACGTTCCAGTTGCAAAAGAAAGTAATGCTGAAACAATTTTTTTTTGAACTCTTTCGGTTATTAGGATGAAAACTGATGCAGCCAATATTGCGCCTACGCTTCCCAATATACTAAATAAAATAATCCATATTAACATATTTAAGCTCTATTTTTTATAATGTTGATTTTAACATAAATATTAATAGCATAGTCAGAATTCCCGCAAAAATTAATATTAATTGAACTAAACTATGTTTTAGCCCTAATTTTTGGTGTAGTTCTGGAGTTAAATCTGATAAGGCTATGTAGAGAAAACTAGATGCAGAGATTGCTAGGATGTAAGGAATTGCTAGTGAAATTTGTTCTAAAACAAAATATGCAATTATAGCTGCTGGTATTGTTGTCGACCCTGAAAGAGTATTATATAAAATAGCTTTTTTCTTTGAATATTTCTTATCTATTAATATTGCCAAATCTCCAATTTCTTGAGGGACTTCATGTGCAATAACACTAAGGCTAACAGCTATCCCAAAATTGAAATTTATTAAAAATGATGCGGCAATTACAACACCATCTACAAAATTATGAAAAGCATCTCCAATAAGAATAACTGGACCTGCAGCTTCTCCAGTAACAACACATTCCGTATCGTGACAATGACGCCAAATTACTAATTTTTCAAGAATAAAAAAAAATAATAATCCTCCTAAGAAGAATGACATTACAAGTTGTACTGCATTTCCAGCTTTAGTAATTGCCGTAGGGATCATTCCTAAAGCTGCTGCTGAAATTAACGTCCCCGTAGCATAAGAAACTAAAGCTGAAACTAAGGATTTTTGGGTTCTTTTAGTTAAATTAATAAACCAAAAAGCCAAAATTATTGCTCCAATACTTCCTAAAATACTGAATAATATTACCCATAGAAGCATAGAAATCAATTGAATAACATCTTTTTGTATTATGAAGTAACGAATATTTATTAATTTTACGATATTTCGTAAATTCTATAGGTTTGCTCAAAGTACATAAAAGAGAAGATCTCCAATGTTGAAATCTAAAAATCTTTATTTTTCTTAAAAAGAAAGCATGTTTACTGAAATCAAAAACAGATATTTAGGATGTGTCTAACTTTTTAAAATTATTAATACCTCTTTTTAATTTTTTACCTGTTTCTAAACTTTCAGCTATAGTAAACATTGAGCTTCTTAATGATCTTCCTTTAAAGAAAGATTTGAAAAACCTAAAAGCCGATGGAATAAAATGATTAAAGGTTTTTGTTAAATTCATGCTTATATTAGAAAGTTCTCTGATACTAAGATTTAATGGTTTAAAAGTAAATACAGGAAAGGGTTCAATTAACTAAAAATTATTATTAAAAAGCCTTTTTTCTTTCTAAAATTATTCATAAATTTTTGAATTTATACTTAAAAAACTCAGAAAAATTACAAAAAATATTTGAAGAAACAGATTTTTAATTAATTGTTGAGTTAACATAAAAATTATAAATAATATTGAGTTTAAGTATGAAAGTTAATAGACGAGAGGAATTATTTGCACATGTAAGCGAAGAAGATTGGAATGATTGGCGCTGGCAAGTTAAAAATAGAATAACAACCTTAGAAGAATTAAGAAAATATATAACACTAACTAAAGAAGAAGATGATCCTAGAATCCTACAAGAATATAGGATGGCGATTACACCCTATTATTTATCTTTAATTGATCCCGATGATCCTTATGATCCTATTAGAAAACAAGCAATCCCAACAATTCACGAGTTAGAGAAATATATAGGTGAGCTCGAAGATCCATTGAGTGAAGATGTTGATTCTCCAGTTGAAGGATTGACACATCGTTATCCAGATAGAGTATTATTTCTAATTACTGAAATCTGTTCAATGTATTGTAGACATTGTACAAGGAGAAGATTTGCTGGACATAATGATATGGCTCCTCCACAATCACAAATAGATGCATGTATCGAGTATATAAAGAACACACCTAATATAAGGGATGTATTATTATCCGGTGGTGATGCTTTATTAATCTCCGATAAAAAGTTAGAAGATATTTTAAAAAAATTGAAGGAAATCCCCCACGTGGAAATAATACGTATAGGTTCTAGAACACCAGTTACTAATCCCTTTCGTATCACTCCAGAATTATGTGAAATGTTAAAAAAATATCAACCTATTTGGTTCAATACGCATTTTAATCATTCTAATGAAATTACAGCAGATTCTATCAAAGCCTGTGAAATGTTAGCTGATGCAGGAATCCCTCTTGGAAATCAATCTGTTCTATTGAGAGGAATAAATGACTGCATTCATGTTATGAAAAAATTAGTACAAGAATTAGTAAAAATAAGAGTTAGGCCATATTATATTTATCAATGCGATTTGTCAATTGGTTTGGGACATTTTCGCACGAGCGTTGCCCAAGGTATCGAAATCATTGAAGGCCTGCGAGGGCATACTTCTGGGCTCTGTGTGCCTACTTTCGTTGTCGATGCACCCGGTGGCGGTGGTAAGATTCCAGTAATGCCAGATTATACAATTTCGCAAGGTCATAAACGAGTAGTCTTAAGAAATTTTGAGGGAGTCATTACAACTTATGAGGAACCAGAAGATTATTTTCCTAACTGTCATTGTGAAGATTGTGAAAAACAAATTGGAGTCAGTGCATTATTGAGTGGCGAAAAAATTACCATTGAACCCGCAGATCTAAAAAGGAAATTAAGAAGGAAAAAACTCACAAAATAATTCTAAAATTTAAATAAGCCAGTTTTATTTTTGTTATTATTGAATAAACTAATAGTTTTGGCGAGAAAATGGACTTTATGACCAATTTTCTAAATAATATTACTAAATTCTCAGTTATTTCAATAATAGGTCTCGCTAAAAATGTTAGTAAAACTACTACTTTAAATTACATTATTAAGCATCTGAAAGAATTCAAGCTTGGTTTAACCTCTATAGGAAGAGATGGAGAAAAATATGATGTAATTACACAATTACCAAAACCTCGAATATTTATCAAAAAGGATACCATTATAGCCACAGCTAAACAAAGCTTTGAAGCCTGTGAAGTAAAAATGGAGCTATTGAAGAGTACTGAATTTAATACACCATTAGGTGAAGTTTTAATATTGAAGGCATTAAGTGATGGATTGGTTGAATTAGCTGGACCATCAACAAACCAAAATTTAAAAAAACTATGTTTAGAATTAAAAAGTTTAGGATGTGATTTGATTCTGATTGATGGTGCGTTTGACAGAAGATCGTATGCAACACCAATTATCTCGGATGCTACAATCCTTTCTACAGGAGCTTCTGTATCAGATGACATGCAAACTGTTATTAATTTAACAATTCATACAATTGATTTATTTAATTTAGAAAGCGAAAATAAAAAGAAAATATTAGATATTGCTGGAGATATAATGAAAAAAGCAAAGGTAGGAATAATAGATAACCAAAATAGAATTATTTTATTAAAAGTACCCACTCCTTTAGATGCTGCTAAAGATATATCTGAACAATTAAATGACAATTCTAGATATGTTATCATAAATGGTGCAATTACAGATAAATTTTTAGAAGATTTAATGAGACTCACGGAGAAATATAAAGGAGTTACTTTTATTGCGGAAGATGCAACAAAAGTCTTCTTGAGTAAAAATACAAAGAATAAATTCCAAAAAAAGGGTGGAATTATAAAAGTTTTGCATCCTATAAATGTAATTGCAGTTACTATCAACCCAACATCTCCATTGGGATACCAATTTGAAAAAGAAGACTTTTTAAATTTATTGAAAAAAAGACTTAATGTCCCTGTTTACGATTTAGGTCCAGGCAATTAATTTTGAGTAAATATTTAAAAATGTATAAAATTTATAATAGTGAAAAGAATGACAGAAAAAGTAAATCGATTAGAGAGTAAATTAAATTTAGATTTTTCATTAGTAACTAAAGCGAGAGAAACAGCAAAAAATATTGCTTTTGAGACTCAAAAATTTATTGATCTCCATACTACCACTTCAATAGAAAGAACAGTTTGCAGACTATTTGGAATAGATGGTGTGGATGAATTTGATGTACCTCTATCTAATGTTGTTATAGATTATTTGAATAAGAAAAACCTTTTAGGGATTGGTGCCGCAATTTCAATTAGTAATGCAATTTTACATACAAATTTTACACCTCAAGAAATTGCAGAAAAAGTTGCTAAAAATGAGTTAGATTTAGCTGAATTTCCTTTAAAAGATTTTTCTGAAATTAAGGCAACTTCTAATATCATTGCCCAAGAAACTTTAGTGAAGATATCTCAGAAAAGGAGAAAAAGAGAAGAATTGCTTTATAGGTATGGTGATAAGGAGGAACCATTGATATATGTCATTGTGGCTACAGGAAATATTTATGAAGATATCATACAAGCTCAAGCAGCAGCTAGGCAAGGTGCAGATGTGATAGCTGTAATAAGATCTACAGTGCAAAGTCTTCTTGATTATGTGCCATATGGTCCCACAACAGAAGGATTTGGTGGAACTTATGCTACTCAAGTAAATTTTCGATTAATGAGAAAAGCATTAGATGAAGTCAGTGAAGAATTAGGAAGATATATAAGACTTACTAATTACTGTTCTGGTTTATGTATGCCCGAAATTGCTGCTATGGGGGCTTTTGAAAGACTTGATATGATGCTTAACGATGCGCTTTATGGTATTTTATTTCGAGATATTAATATGAAACGTACAATTATAGATCAGTATTTCTCAAGAATCATAAATGCTTATGCTGGTGTAATTATTAATACAGGAGAAGATAACTATCTTACAACTGCAGATGCATATGAAGCAGCCCATACTGTATTGGCCTCCGAATTTATTAATGAACAATTTGCGTTCCTTGCTGGCCTAAAAGAAGAACAAATGGGATTGGGGCACGCTTTTGAAATGAATCCTGATTTAGAAAATGGATTTCTATATGAACTTGCTCAAGCTCAAATGGCAAGGGAAATTTTTCCTAAGGCTCCTCTTAAATATATGCCTCCAACAAAATATATGACAGGTAATATATTCAAAGGTCATATTCAAGATGCTCTATTCAATATAGTAACAATATTGACAAATCAAAGAATTCATCTCCTTGGTATGTTAACAGAAGCAATTCATACTCCTTTCATGTCAGATAGAGCGTTGTCTATCGAAAATGCACGTTATATTTTTAAAAATATGAAAAATATCAGTGAAGAAATAGAATTTAAAAAAGGAGGATTAATGGAAAAACGAGTTGATGAGGTCCTCAATAAAGCTTATGCCTTATTAAAAGAAATTGAAACCCTAGGATTATTTAAAACGATTGAAAAAGGAATATTCGCAAATATTAAAAGGTCTATAGATGGGGGAAAAGGATTAGATGGAGTCATTAAGAAAGAAAAAAATTATTACAATCCTTTTATAGATCTCATGCTCAATGAATTAAAAAAAGGAGGTAATTAAATTGGGAGGACCTTTATATTCAACTGATGAAGAGATTTATAACAAGAATCTTGATTTGACTAAAGTAAAACCATATGGAGATACAATGAATGATGGGAAAATACAAGTTAGTTTTACCCTTCCTGTTGAAGATAATCAAAAGGTAGTTGAAGCAGCTAAAGAAATTGCTATCAAAATGGGGTTAAAAGATCCAGATGTAGTCTATCATGTGGGATTAGACAAAGGCTTTACATTTTTTGTAATTTATGGGAAATTGATGCATACTATTGATTATACTAAGATTAAAGTAGAAGATTTAGAAGTAGAGATCATGTCCAAAGAAGAAATAAATAATTATATAAAAGAAAAGATTGGGCATAAACTAATTGTACTAGGAGCATCTACAGGAACAGATGCACACACAGTCGGAATTGATGCAATTATAAACATGAAAGGATTTGCGGGTCATTATGGTCTCGAGAATTATGAAATGATAAAAGCTTTTAATTTAGGCAGCCAAGTGACAAATGAAGAGTTCGTTAAAAAAGCAATAGAATTAAACGCTGACATTTTACTTGTTTCACAAACAGTCACACAGAAAGATATTCATGTAAAAAATCTTACTCAGTTAGTCGATCTACTTGAAGCAGAGGGAATTAGAGATAAAATAATTCTCATTTGTGGTGGTGCCAGAATAAATAATGAATTAGCGAAGGAATTGGGATATGATGCTGGGTTTGGACCAGGAACGTATGCAGAAATTGTAGCATCTTTTTTTGTAAGGGAAATTGTAAGAAGAAAACTTGTATAGTTATTTATTAAATTCTTTCATTACCATATGGGTGTTAGAAGCAATAATTCCATTAATCATGTCAATTTTATTTGCAAATATTTCATATAACTCTTCAGGCGTATCTACAACAATCTCTGCTAAAACATCATAATCTCCTGTTAAAGACATTACCTTTGTTATTTGAGGAATCATTTTCAATTCTTCAATTACGGGTCTTATTACACTAATCCCTAATTTGCATAGAATAATTGCTTTTATTGGCATATGGTATAATATCTCCATTTACTAAATTGGTTTATTAATATTTTTATTAATAAATAAAATTTCAATATCTTTAATGTCATTTAAAGGTTTTAATCTTAAATTTATAAGATTGTAGAAATCTTTTATAGAACTTGTTTTTATAATTAACATCAAATCATAAGTTCCAACTAAAGTATATATAGAAGTAACTCCATAATATTTAAAGATGCGTAAAGTTATTCTATTGAATGAACCTTTTTCCAATTTTAATAGTAGAATTGCTTGAACTAAATTTTTTACTTCATGAGAATATCGAATTACGAAGGTAAAAACTAGTAAAAATACAACAATAATTAATAATTCGAGTGGAAAATACTCATTTACAAAAATAACAGAAAAAATAATCGATCCCATTGGATCAATTAAATTTAAAATACTACTCCATTGACTATACGTTAAATTCTCAGATTTCCAATTAACATTTGCAATAAAAATTAGGAGATATGGGATAATTGTTGAAAAAATAATTAGAAATATTATTTCCCATCTACCTAATATTAAAAAAATAATACTAAATTGAGCAAAAAATGTTGATATCTCAAATGTTAAGTCAGTTTCTATAGGTATAATATAAATAATCAAGCTAAGTGGAAGCATACAAATTACTCCTATTAAAAAAGAGGAGGACATTTTTATGAGGAATCGAGGAATCTTAAAATTCCGATTTTTATTGATAATTTTAATCTCCTCCCTTGAATATGCATCTCTGTTGATAACTATATAGAGAAATGAAATCGCTATGCTAAAAATTAATAGATAGATTATCCCATTGAGCATCACTTGTCTCCCTTTTAATACTGCTCCGGTACTTCCTACAAATATTAGGATAATGATTGTAAAAAATAAAAATATAATATACATGACCTTAAAAACATCAAATTTTTCAAAATTCACTCCTTTCTCATAAAAAGCAATAAAAATAACACTAAGTAGAAAACCTACCATCGTAAATATAATTGATGTAGTCTTTAATGTTAAAAAGAAAAAAATTATATTAAGAATGATACCAAAAAAACCCAAATATAGATAATAAGAGATATTTTTAATATCGAAAAATCTTCTATTTTTATGTAACAGATTTTTAAATAGAAATTTAAGTGATATAGACTCATTATGAGTCATTCTGTTATTGATTAACACAAAAATAACAGCAAGAATCAATAATACAACTCCAGAAATAAAAAATCTTAAAAAAATTACCATTATAATGGATACATCCAAAAATAAATCTTCTACAATTACAGGTATAAAACTCCACAGTAGATTTGCTAAAATTAAATTAAAAATGTATTTATTTTGCATTATTTTAACCTGAAATTGTGAAGCCTTTAAAAGCAATTGAAGGAATTTTACCGTAAATAGTCAATTCTGTTTCATTGCCCAAATCCATTATTTGATTAAAAGCCTTATATAGATTGCCTGCAACTGAAATCGGTTCCAGAGGAGTTGTAATCACTCCATTTTCTACTTTATAACAATTTGGGGAGACAAATGAAAAATCTCCTGAAACTATATCTGCAGTGTGCATGCCTAATAAACTGTCTTCTACTAATATACCACATTCTATTTCAGATGCTAATTCTTCCAGATTTCTATTTCCCGGAACAACGTATAATGTATTAGGAAAAATTTTTGGGAACGATTCATAAGATTGAGGACCTTTTCGTTTAGCATTTCCTGTATTTTCGATTGAATAAATATTACTGTAATACTGATCAAAAATGAAATTCTTTAATACTCCTTTATGTATAATTTGAGTTTTCTTGCGGGGGAAGCCTTCATCATCAATAGCAACCATATTTGGATCTCCTGACATTTGCCCATCATCATAAACTGTTAGAAATGGAACTCCAACTTTTTCACCAATTTTTTCAGCAAATATACTCCTTCCCTCAATAACGCTTTGCCCATTCACACTGTTACTTAATCCAGCATTTATGAATGCTGCTGCTGCTAAATTATTAAAAATGACATTCATCTGAGCGGTTTTTTGAAGAGGTTTTGAATCTAATAATTTAACAGCTTTTAGAGCACCAGAAATTCCAATCCCTTCAAATTTTGGAACACCTCTTCCTATTATAAAGCTCTGTCCTGTTTTAGATTTTGCATTTTCAGAAGCTACAACCTCAACTTGAATATTGCCATAAGTTGTTCTACTTGATTTTGCCAATCCTTCTGTATTTCCTACAGCAAATGCACTATATCCCACTGATATCATGCCCTCAATCGATAAAACACGTGAATCATAATTTTTAGCTTCTTTAAAAATTAAATTAGCACCATTAACAATCTCCTCACTCTCAATTTCAAGTACAGATTTATCAATATTTCCATTTTTTCCAGTTTCTGATGTCTGAACAAAATTATTCCATCGTTCATCTTCTATGGGAAGAGCTTTGGAAATTTTTAGTGCTGATTCTATTGCAAAATTCATAGCTGATTTGGAAAGCCCCGAAGCAGATGCAAATCCAATCTTTCTTCCCTTCAAGCAACGACAACCTATTCCTATATTTCCTCCTTGGGTAGCATCAATCATCCCACTCTTTATTTTAACACTTAATGAATTTGAATTGGTAATATAAAGCTCAAGAGAATCAGCACCAAGGACTTTACCAAATTTTACACCACGTTCAATACTAGAAAGAAGTTCAGATTCCCAATCATCGAAATCTAAAGATATAATTATTGTTCACCTCCAAAACGAACATTATCAATTATTAATTTTGGTCCACCAATCCCACATGGCAGTGGAAATTGTCCATCTTTTCCACATCCACCAAAATGTCCGCAGAATACTTTTAAATCTTTCGTAGCTCCACGTATATTACTTAATAAATTAAGAATATTGCCCGATAATGCTACATCTTTTAGGGGATATTTTTTCTCACCTTTCTCTATCCAGTATCCTCTGATAGCTTGAAAAACAAATGAACCATCCGACTCCACGCTTCCACCATGACTTTGAATAGCATAAATCCCAGTTCCTAATAATTCTAAAGCTTCTTCTTCGGAGAGATCTCCTGGTGCAAAATAAGTGTTTTTCATTCTGGGTATTGGTGCAAAAGTATAATTTACCGCCCGGGCATTACCAGTAGGTTCTGTTTTTAATATTTTTGCTGTTGCTCGTGAATGTAAAAATCCCTTTAAATTTCCTTTTTGAATAAGAATTATTCGCTTAGTTTTAATACCTTGATCATCATAAGGTAACCAAAAACCACCTAAATCTGCAGGAACTACACCCTCATCAATTATGGTAGCATACTTAGAACCGAGGGTTTCTCCTAATTTATCATGAATAGGGCTTGTTTTTGCAGCAATAAAATCTCCTTCAGTTAAATGTCCAAAACTTTCATGAGCTAACACTCCAACTAAGAAATTTTCACATAGTGCTGAAAAATTTCCTGCAGGAGCTGCTTTCGCATTCATTTTTTCTTTAGCCCATAAAGCTGCATTCTTACCTATGTCTTCGGGAGTAGAACCTTCAATTTTAAAGGATTCTAAGCCAATGGAACCATTTTTACTGTCAAAAGCACTTAGTAAATCTCCTTGTTGGTTTTTGCATGTTACTGCACATAATAAATCAAGAAGAAAAGGATTCCATTGAATTTCTGTTCCTTCAGAATTCGTAAACACTTTTTTTCCTGATAATTCCCCGTACATTACTTTTAAAGAAACGATATTTTCACCATTTTCTTTAGCAGAACCTTCAACCCTTTCAATTAGTTTTATTTTTTTATCAATATCAACTAACCAAGCTGGCTCTTTTATGTTAGGCTTAAGATTAACATCTTTTACAGGATTTAAAGGTTCAATTTCCGATTTGATATAAACATTATGAGCACTTGCTTTTGCTATTGCTAAAGCATTTTTAGATGCTTCTTCTAATGCTTGAGAAGATAAATCAGCTGAAAAAGCATAGCCGGTAGCACCCTTATAATATATATTAAAACCCACCCCAGCTCTCTTAATTGTTTTGCATTCTTCAATTCGTTCGTTATCTTTAATTATAGTTCTGATTAAAAGCTCATCATAACGTGCATCAACAAAATCAGCGCCCATTGATTCCAATTTAGAAATTATTGCCTGTAATTTATCAAACATTTTATCAAATTCTATATTTAGGTATTTTAATTGGTAATCTTTAATATTTCTATCTATATATTTCTTTACTTTAAAATGAAATTATTTAAACCATATTTTTCTAATTCCCATTTTCTTCCCAGATTTATTAGGAGAACCTCTAAAGTTTTAATGATTATGTTCATTTAATTAATTAGCGATCAATATTAAGAATGGAATGTGAAATATATGCCATCTTCAAAAAAATTCATAGAAATGGATAATAAATATGCTGCTCATAATTATCATCCTATTCCAGTTGTAATATCGCGTGCTGAAGGAGTTTGGGTGTATGATCCTGAAGGTAAAAAGTATTTGGATTGCTTATCAGCATACTCAAGCCAGAATGCTGGTCATTGTCATCCCGAAATTATCGCTACTCTAATAGAACAAGCTAATATAGTTACATTAACTTCCCGTGCCTTCCATAACAATATAATGGGTCCATTTCTAAAACTGTTGGCCGAAGTTGTTGGACCACATATTAATGATCCTAAAAATTCAGGTATAATGTCTCTTCCTATGAATACCGGAACAGAAGCAGTCTCTACGGGTTTAAAAGTAGCTCGAGCTTGGGGCTATATTAAAAAAAAAATACCTAAAAATGAAGCCAAAGTAATCGTTTGCAGAGATAATTTTCACGGTAGAACAATTACAATTGTCGGCTTTAGTTCTGACATTTCAAAAGCGCGTTATTATGGTAATTTTGGACCTTATACACCTGGTTTTGTAATCATACCTTATGGTAGTGCTGAAGAATTAGAAAATGCAATACTAGAGGTTGGTCCAGAAAAAGTAGCTGCTTTTTTAGTTGAACCTATTCAAGGGGAAGCTGGCGTTAAAATTCCTCCAGAAGGATACTTAAAAAAAGTGAGAGAAATTTGTACAAAATATAACGTACTATTGATCTTAGATGAAATTCAAACTGGTTTTGGCAGGACCGGTGCATTTTTTGCATGTAATCATGAAGATGTGAAACCAGATATGTTATTATTGGGAAAAGCTCTTGGAGGAGGAGTATATCCTGTTTCTGCTTGCGTGACTACAAAAGAAATAATTGGACCAGATGTGATAAGTCCAGGAACTCATGGAAGTACTTTTGGTGGAAATCCATTAGCTGCTGCAATTGGAATGAAATCTATAGATATTCATTTACGAGAGAATCTAGCTGAGCGAGCAAAGGAGATGGGTGCTTACTTTATTAAAAGATTAAAGGAAATTGCTGAAAAAAGAACTAAAATTCCTATTAAAGAAGTTAGAGGTAAAGGATTATTAATCGCTGTTGAATTTTCGGAAGATGCCAGACAAATTGTCGAAAAACTAAAAGATAATGGAATTTTAGCAAAAGATACACATTCTACAACCATTAGGTTTGCTCCTCCATTGGTCATTACAAAAGATGAAATAGATTGGGCTATTGATGTAATAGAAAAAGTATTTGTAAAACAATAAAGATTCACTAATTATCTCTATAAATTTGAGTCCCTGCTCTTCCCACTAGCGCTTCTTTAATTTTTTCAATTGATGTTATTATTGCTTTTTCGCCTCCAGATTCCATGAAATTTACTACTGCTTGAATTTTAGGTCCCATACTCCCTGCAGGAAATTGACCCTCCTCTAAATATTTCTTAGCTTCCAATGTTGAAAGCGTTTCTAAATCTATTTGATTAGGAGTTCCGAAATTTAAAGCAACTTTTTCCACATCTGTAGCTATAAGAAGGATATCTGCTTTTATTTGCTCAGCTAACTTTGAACTGGCAAGATCTTTATCTATAACAGCTTCAACTCCATATAACCTTTTCTCTTCTTTAATAACAGGAATCCCACCTCCACCACAAGCTATTACAATCCAACTTCCTAATTCCATTAATTTCTTGATTTCACGCCACTGATATATTTTTATAGGTTTAGGAGATGGAACAACTCGTCGCCACCCTTTAACTGTCTTTACTTGACCCGGCTTTGTACGAACTGGATATGCTGGACCAATTGGTTTTGTAGGATTTTTAAATGCAGGATCTCTAGCATCAACTTTGACATATGTTAAAATGGTTAAGAAGAGTTTTTCTTCATCGAGGTCAATCTTCATAAGTTCTTCATCTAGCGTGCTTTCAATCATGAAGCCAATCTGACCTTGAGTTTCCGCTACTAATATCTGTAGTGGTCTTTTTGATACAAATTCAGTTGCTTCTTGTTGTAACAGAAGATTTCCCACCTGTGGGCCGTTACCATGTGTTATAACAATGTTATACTCTTTTGCTAATTCAGCAATTTGGCTAATTGGTATTCTAAGGTTCCTAAACTGCTCCTCTGTTGTGCCTTCTTCTCCAAATTTTATTAAAGCATTTCCACCTAACGCAATAATTAATGTTTTCAACAAAAGACCTCTAATACTGAGATATTTACACTATGGGAAAAAATAGTTATATTTAACTTTTTATTTAAATTTTTCACGTAAAAATAACATAATTGCTTTTTGGATATGCAATCTATTTTCTGCTTGATCAAACACAATTGATTGAGGACCATCAATAACTTCTGTGGTTTGTTCATATTCACGCATAGCAGGTAAACAGTTCATAAAAACAGCATTTGATTTTGCGGCTTTCATAACTGATGAGGTAACTTGGAAAGGAATAAAAGCTTTTTTCCGTTTTTCTTCTTGGTCACTCGGTATTCCATAACTCATCCAACTATCAGTATATACTACATCAGAATCTTGAGCAGCTTCTAAAGCATTGTGGATAACTTTAACTTCAGCGTCTGTTTCTTCAGACAAAACTGAAACCTCATCTAAAACTATTTGTTCGGGTGAGTATTCTGGAGCATTAGGACAAGCAACATCCATCCTCCATCCAAAAATTGCACACATCCTCATTAAATCATAAGTAACATTGTTATGAGCGTCTCCAAAGTAGGAGAGCTTCATATTGTCTAAATTATTCTTTTTCTCATTAATTGTTTGAAAATCACCTAGAATCTGGCATGGATGAGCAAAATCATCAAGCATGTTAATAATTGGAACAGTAGCGTATTTAGCGAGATCCCAAATATCTTGGCGTTTAAAAACACGAGCGGCAATGATATTAACAAATCGAGATGCGACTTTTGCTGTATCAGATATATTTTCTTTTTTACCTAAAGGAGAATCTGTTATTGAGTAAAATATAGCATGACCACCTAATTGTTGCATTCCAGTTTCAAAAGAAATACGAGTTCTTAAAGAAGGTTTCTCAAACAACATAAGTAAGGTTTCTCCTTCTAAAGTAGAACGATATTTTTTAGGATCTTTCTTTATTTCAATAGCTTTACTAATAACTTTCTCACATTCTGCTTTTGAAAAATCTGAAACTTTTAGCAGATGACGCACCATTTTTAACATGTTAAAATTTTTAAATTCAATTGAATATAAAAAAGAAAGATTAGATTTAAATCAAGATATATGCTTTTTTGATTTTATTTTAATTCTTCTTCTACTCGAAAATCACGTTCGTTTGAAAGGGTTTTTAAGATCTCATTATCTCTTGAATTAGTTTTCTCTGATAAGACACGACTTAGAAGTTCTCCTAATCCTGGACCCAACATAAAACCTTGTCCACACATTCCTACAGCATTAATGAATCCTTCAACTTCATTAACTTTTCCGACAATTGGGTTTCCATCTGGGGTCATAGGATATAAACCACGCCACGTACGTCTTACTTTTATATTCCTTAAACGTGGTAGAAGTTGTATCATTCTTTTTGAAATTTGAGGTAAGAATGAGCTTGTCTCTCTGCGATCTGTTCCTAAAATATTTGGACTTGGAGTTAAACAAAAAATGATTTTACCTTCTTTATTTTGATAAAAATAATAATTATTAGAATCTCCGTATCTAAAATCAGAACATGGTCTAATGTCAACTATCATTGGGGTAAAAAAATTCTTTACTGGTTCCGTTATTCCGGCTTCGTGTGATTCCGGTACTACAGGCATCTCAAGATCAACCATAGAACCGATTTCTTTAGCATAAGCTCCAGAAGCATTAACAACAGATTTTGTTTTATATGTGTTTTTAGTAGTTTTAACACCAACTACCTTATCTCTTTCTGTTATTATATCGATAACTTTTTCATTAAATCGATAATTTGCTCCAAGATCTTTTGAGTGTCGAAAAAAGGAATGTAAAGACAATAAAGGTGAGGCATTTCCATCTTCTGGACTATATTGATATTCAAACCATAATTTTTTTGAAGTTTTACTGTTTCTTTCAATAAATTCTCATGTTCTTTGGTGTAAGCTAAGAATGTATATCCTCCTTGAGACCACCAAATATCATCTCCATATTTTTCTTCCCATGTAGAGAAAATATCAATTGATCTTTGGCATAGCCAAATCTTACCCTTATGCGTGTGAGTAGCTCTAATACCTCCAATAGCATGTTTGTTATCAGCTTGGGCAACTGAAGGTAATGAATCTATAACTAACGTTTTAAGTCCATCATTTGCCGTTGCTAAAGCAGTTGGAACACCTATGCTTCCGGCACCGATGATAATAACATCATATTCAACCATTCAGAAAACCTCCTTCTTATCTTCAACATGAGCAAATACACCCATTGGAACTTCAATAAATAAAGGTCTTTTTGTACCAGGAGTAATTTCATTGATAGATATGCCTTCCTCTCGAAATATCTTTTCAATTAGGGGTGTACAAGTTTTTCCTCCACATGCTCCCATCCCTACTTTAGTTAAGGCTTTTAACTCATTGAAATCTCTTACTCCTGACCGTATCCACTTTCGAATCTCTCCTACTGACACACGCTCACATCTACATACAATAGTTTCATCATCAGTGAATGGTTTT
>SMTZ1_10001140_pt1 | contig 26140 bp, 23 predicted proteins | sample DeeMarSWOR136_30_FD_25667 | JGI IMG/M metagenome (IMG submission 25667)
TGTTTCCTGTTCTGTTTTGAATGGTTTTTCCATTTTTAATCAATTTCTTTTTTTTTATTTTATAATGTTTGATAGATACAATCTTATATTTATTTGTATAATTTCAATAACAATTTTAATAACATCAAATAAATAATATTTTATGAATCAAGATAAAAAAAAAATTGCCTTAATTACCGGTAGTACTCATGGTATTGGAAAAGCTATTGCCTTTGAACTCGCAAAAATTGGTTTTTCACTTGTAATCAATGGCTCATCAACAACAGAATTACCAGAAGATTATAAGAATAATCTTAAGGAGATTTTCGAAGAAAATTTTGAAGATAGATATATTTATGTTCAAGCTGATGTAAGTAAAGCAGAAGATCGCCAGATATTGATATCTAAAATTAAACAGAGGTTTAAGAGAATTGATGTTTTAGTAAATAATGCTGGGGTAGGACCAATTAAACGGGGAGATCTTTTAGATGTATCAGAAGAATCATATGATAGAGTAATGAGTATTAATCTTAAAGGCCCATTTTTTTTGACTCAAGCAATAGCCAAATGGATGATTGATCTTAAAAGGTTATTAGAAGATAACTATCAACCATGTATCATCAATATTTCTTCTATAAATCGATATACTGCCTCATTAAATAGAGGAGAGTATTGCATTTCAAAAGCAGGAATGCGGATGATGACAAAGTTATATGCTGTGAAATTAGCTGAATTTGATATTCCAATATATGAGATATCCCCTGGTATTATCAAAACACCTCTAACAGAACCAAAACACATTTCAGAGAGATATGATAAATTAATTAGCGAAGGTGTGTCTCCAATTAAAAGATGGGGAAAACCTATTGATATAGCTAAGCCTGTAGTTGCTATTGTCAGTGGATTGATACCATTTTCTACTGGAACAGTCTTAGATATAGATGGCGGTTTTCATATACACCGTTTATAGTGGAGAGAAAAAAAAATGGAGAATATAAAATTAAACTTAAGAATTTAGAGGTCAAGGAATATAATTCTATAATTGTAGGTTCAGGAGCAGCAGGTTTAAATTGCGCCCTTCATCTCATAATGGAAGGAATTCCAGCAAATGATATTGCAATTGTTACAGATAATCTAGGTGGTGGAACTTCCTTTAATGCTGGCTCTGATAAACAGACATATTATAAAATGTCTATTTATGGAGATCAGCAAGATTCTCCTTACCAGTTAGCTCAAGATCTCTGTGTTGCTGGAGCAATGCACGGTGACATTGCTTTAATTGAAGCTACTAACTCCCTAAGAGAATTTTTTCATTTAGTTCAATTAGGTGTACCCTTTCCCTTTGATGATTACGGTGGCTTTGTTGGATATAAAACAGATAACGATCCAAGGCAAAGAGCTACCTCAGCAGGACCATTAACATCACAGGAAATGGGTAAATGTTTGCTGAACGCAGTAAAAGAAGCTAAAATTCCTATTTTAGACAAACATTATGCTATTAAAATTTTAGTAGATAACACAGAAAAAAGAAATAAGGCAATTGGAGTAATCTGTATAAAAACTGATGAACTAAGTATTAAAAAAAACTTAGATAATTTTATTAAATCAATCAGATTATTTCAAGCCCGAAATGTTATTATTGCTACAGGGGGTCCAGCAATTCTTTACAAGCATTCTGCTTATCCTAATTCTCAAAAAGGCAGCATCGGACTCGCTATAATAGCAGGTTGTAAATTACAGAACCTCACTGAATCTCAATTTGGATTAGCATCTACTAAATTTAAATGGAATTTATCAGGATCTTATCAACAAGTCATACCTAGATATCTCTCGATTGATAAGCAAGGGAATGAAAATGAATTTCTTAGACCATATTTCCACTCATTTCAGCAACTATCAAATGCAATCTTTTTGAAGGGCTATCAATGGCCATTTAATGCTGAAAGAATTGAGGATTCTGGCTCTTCTTTAATTGATCTAGCAGTTTATTATGAGACTGAAATCTTAGGCAACAATGTATATCTCGATTACACCAGAAATCCAGGTGAATACAATGAAGAAGAGCTAGATCCTAAAGTGAGAGAATATTTAGACAACTCAAACGCTTTAGCACCTACCCCTATTACAAGACTTAAAAAGCTAAATCCAAATGCAATTGAATTATATCATATGCATGGTATTGATATTACTAAAAATCCTCTTAGAATTGCCATATGCAACCAACATTTAAATGGTGGAATTACAGGAGATATTTGGTGGGAAACAAACATAAAAAATTTATTTGCAATTGGAGAAGTGAATGGAAGCCATGGAGTCCATAGACCTGGTGGATCTGCATTAAATGCTGGTCAAGTGGGGGGATTAAGAGCAGCACAAAAAATTGGGAGAGAGTATTGGGATACTCAATCTCTTAAAGATAAATATTTTCTTGAACATACTGGAAAAGATTTATTGCATATACTTAATAGTGTAAAAATAGCGCTTAGCAAAAACAAAAATGATCATAAAGAATTTTTAACTCCATTCCAGATATTAGAGCAGATTCATGAAAGAATGTCTAAATATGGAGGAATTCTCAGACCATTAGAAGGATTATTTGAAGTAAAAAAAGAGTTAATATTTCAGATAACCAATTTGGACTCATTGATTCAATTAAAGAATAACCAAGAAATCATTGATTATTTTCATATTAAAGATGCTCTTATAACTCAACAATTCTTTATAGAAGCAATCCTTAACTATCATAAATCAAGAGGAAACAGTCGTGGTTCTTTTCTTATTCTTAGAGATAAACTTGATGACACAATAAATGAGAGATATTTAATACCTCCGGGTGATTTAGCACACTTTAAATTCATAGTAAGCGATATAGATCTTAAAGATAAAATTCAGACTATACAGTCTCAAAATGGAACGATTAAAATAGAATGGGAAAAAATTAGGACTATTCCTAAGGAGTTTGGATGGTTTGAAAACGTTTGGAAGAGTTTTTCAAAAAAGTAATTCTTGATTTAGTTTTAAATAATATTTTTTACACTTTCTTTTGAATCCTGCTCTATAGCTTGTTGATTGTTTTTCAATATAAACCAGTAAATAGCGATGCTTACAGATATAATTATTGTAGTAATACTAATTATGCTAATCATAATTAACACAAAACTGAAAAATGTATCTCTTGATTCATTGTACTTAGATAATGTGGTACCTGTTTCATCAAGACAATAACTGGTCATAGGTACTTGTGGATATCCCATAGAAACATGTGCTACATCAGCTCGATAGATTGGATCTTGCATTAAACAAATCCTTCTGTCTTGAGCTGGAAGTGTTGTTGTATATATACGGAGTTCTCCTTCAACTGACACAATGATTTCTTCTCTCCAATCTCCTAAAATATCTGCCCAAGCAACCTGGTGACCATAAAGTCCTTCGAAGTGAGTATTATTAGTCTCAAAATCGAATATTCTCCCATTATAGATGAGTTCACGTTGAGGGTCTGCATCCCAATATACAGCTTTAGGATATAAACCAATTTCAAAAGTTTGTTCATTTGCAATAAGTGTTCCATTTGCCGAATGTAACCACCTTTTAGGATAAGCATCTTCTCCACTATAACATTCCATTCCTGGTGTAGATGGATTAATATCAGAGACTAATCCCTGTTGATGTATATGATAGGTTGTATCTTTTATACCCCATAAGACATCACCAGTTGCTGCATCAACCATACAGATGCCATAATCATATTTAGGAATAGGGTGAATTACACCTTCAATTCCATAGTAGATCTCTAATCCTGGATGTCCAGGATCTATGTCACCAACATAGCAATGATCTGGATGTGATAATCCGGTAGACCATAATCCCTTACCGTCTTCATTTATTACACAAGATCCTAAAATAACTTCATCATATCCGTCAGAATCAACATCAGCAGAATGTAAGTAGTGGGCTCCTTGACCATAATACATATAAAAGCTTTCCTGATTACTGTCCCACTTCCAGAGATCCATTAAATTATCATCCACAAGATTATATGCTTCAAGTTTCATGATTCCATACGTTCCCCGAGCAACTATAATACTTGGATGACAACCATCTATATACGCTATACCAAGCTGATTACGAGAATTCCAACTATAAATCTGTGGTTCTCTTTTTGGCCAATCAACATGTACTACTTCATGACCAGACATTCCATCCCAAATTGAAAGATATTCTGGACCAGTTTGTACTCTTCCCGAAAAATCTCTATGATCTCCCCTTCCTGTTTTAACTACGATTTCTGCCTTATCATCATCATTGAAATCATATACTATATAGGGAGAATACCAAATACCTTGTTCTATATCCCAACCTAAATCTTTGCGCCATAAAAAGTTACCATTTGAAAGATAGGCTTCAATTTTGTATGTATCCTTACTTGGTCTCCAGTTTCCATCCAATAATGGAGATAATGGATCAATATTAATATTTGGATATTTTATAACATAGTCATAACCCCCATCACCATTAAGATCACCAATTCCAACTTTTTGAAATGTATAATTTCCATTGAGTTTTATTGAAATAAATTGTTCACCTACTTTATTTAATATATTTGTTTCTTTAGAAGCTGCTAATTCTATATTATTGACTATTGGACGTATATAATAACGAAATCCAGTTTCATTTAATGGTATATTATCAATAAAATCTGTAGAAGAATTTAAGGAGTACTCATTTAATTTAACAGGTTCTTTTTCTAAGTTATCTCGATAGATATTAAAACTAATATTGGCAGGATCTTCTTCAAGCAATCTCCAGCCTATATATACATGACTTTCGTTAATATACATAGCAACTAATCCTCTATCCAAATATTCTTTTAGACGCTGTTCATTAGAGTAATGAATTTTACTTCCTTGATAATAAAAACCACTGAAGATTTGTTGAAATGTACTAATATAAAACAAAAATATGAAAATAACAAGGATAATTATTCCAATCTTATGTTTCTGATATGATTTTCTTTCCTTTACTTTCATAGTCGCAGTATTATAAATTCTATTTCATTGATATTAACACTCTATAAGATTTAAATATTAAATAATAGAGTAAACTCTTTTTTTAAATAATAATCAAATTGTTTAATAGCATTAAAGAACTTACAAAATAATAATATTGTTAGATTGGTGTTTTTAGCTATGAAAATGGAAGGAAAAATCTGTATGATTACTGGAGCTAATTCAGGTATAGGTAAAGCAACTGCTATTGGTCTTGCAAAATTAGGCGCAACAGTAATAATGGTCTGTCGCAGTATACAACGCGGACAAGCAGCACAAAAAGAAATAATCAATCAAACAGGAAACAACAACATAGACTTACTAATATGTGATTTATCTTCTCAAGAAGAAATCAGTAAATTAATTTCAGAATTTAAGAATAAATATCAACATCTACATGTTTTAATAAATAATGCTGGAATTATGCTTTCAAAAAGAACGTTATCTGTTGATGGAATTGAAATGAATTTTGCCGTTAATTACCTCGCTCCCTTTTTATTAACAAATTTATTGATTGATGTAATAAAGAATAGTGCTCCATCTCGTATTATAAATGTAAGTTCAGCAATGCATAAATTTGCAGAAATTGATTTTGCTGATGTTCAGGGTGAACAAAAGAAATATCGCTTAAATAAAATGTATGGAATATCTAAGTTATCATTGATGTTTTTTACTTATGAATTAAGTAGAAAATTAGAAGGTACAGGAGTGACTGTGAATGCAGTTCACCCTGGTGTAGTTGCAACCAACTTAGGCCGTGATCAATCTGCTTTTTCTCAATGGTTTGCTAAACATTTTTTTAAAAACTCACAAAAAGGAGCAGAAACTTCTGTTTATTTAGCATCGTCCAATGAAATTGAAGGTGTATCTGGCAAATATTTCATAAAGAAAGAGGCTCGAAAATCATCAGAAGAATCTTATAATAAAGAACATGCAAAGAGACTATGGGATATCAGTGTTGAGATGACAACGTTAGATATTCCATAAATAATTTTTCCCTTTTTATAATATAATAGATATGTTCTTTAGTATAATACATGGTTCATTTCAATAAAGCTAATATATGAAGAATCTTTATTTTATACCTTGGTTTATTATTGTGTTAATAAGCAGATTAGGATGATAAATTGTGCAAAATAACTTTCCTTTAAAAGAGAAAATCAATTGTCCTATTTGTAATAGTAAATTTATTCCGGACTCATTTCATCTTGAAAAAACTCATTATGATATCTTAGAATCAGAAGGTGCACTTCTGGAATTTCAAAATAAAAAAGATAAGCTCATTATCAGACCTTACTCAGTACCTCGTGGAACCTGGATTACATACTGTCCAGAATGTGCTTATTTGATTAAATTTGCTGCAGAGATTGGAAAAAAAGAAATTGTTGAAGAACCTCATCGTTTAAAACAACTCAGGGGAGAATTTGAGGAATTTGGTAAAGAGTATAAATATAATTATTATAAACATGAAAAACCTTATATGGATAAAGCAGATTACTTCCTAGAAAAAGTAGATGATATTAAAAGAAGAATAAAAGGTGCTTTAGATGAGGTAAATTTCGATCACTGGGCCACTCCATACAGACAATGGAAACAAGCTAAAAATGTTGATTCCTTTAAATTTTTGATCCTTTTTTTCACCGATTTAGAAGAATTTTGTAATTCTCAAGTGGAAGACTTTAAAAATAAAGAAATGCCTGAGAAAATTAAAGCACTGAACTTACCAACTGAACTTGAAGTATTAGTTGAAAGTATACGAGAACTAAGAAACAAAATTGCTCATGAGGTTTATGAATTGAAAGAAGATGAAGAAGAATTAGTCGAAAAAACATTTATAGATTTTATGTATTATTTAGTCAAAAAACAATTGAAACCTTTAAGACTAAACGCTATTGAAATTGAGCCTGACTACGATTTTATTGAAATAGAGAAAATTAATTACGAAATTCTACACTTTTTGCATTTATATTTAGAAACTATTCTACAAATAAGAGATTTTAAGATCTCCTTCTTAATACCGTTATTGAATGATCTAGGAATTTCTATAAAATGAATTTTGAACTTCTCATTTTTTTAATTCTACGTCCAATCTTTACAACAGAGATTATCCACAAAACTCCAATTATAATAGAAAGTTCATATCCAGGAATAATTTGCCTCGATTTCGCTTGATCCCGCCATAAAATAATTATTACAGAACTGGTGTGACTATTATCAAGTACAATATCATTATAGCCATCATTATTTGCATCACCAATAAAGATAGTTTGGGGCATACCAGCAAGATACATCATAATTGGTGGATTCCATTCTTGATTCTCGATATTCCATAAATATATAGCAATAGAGGCATTGTCAAAACTGGAAACAATAACATCATTAAACCCATCATTATCTACGTCTCCAATAAAAACACATTTAGGATTGTTCATCACAGCTAACCGATATTCTGGTGCCCAGTCTTCAGCGAGTTCATGCCATAAGAATATTGAGATATCATTGGTAATATAATTAGCAGTTATAATATCATTGAACCCATCATTATCAGCATCTCCCAATGTTACCCAATAAGGAAGTACTCCGACTTCTTTTTCAATCATATTATTCCATTCTCTTATCGTTGAGTTCCATATGATAAGTGATATTGAATTATCTAATAAATTTGGTACAATAATATCATTATATCCATCATTGTTAGCATCCCCAATAAAAACATTCCAAGGTTGATCACCAACCCTTATCAAGATTTGGGGATCCCAATCATTAATAGTTGAATTCCATAACAGAATTGATATGAAATCTACATAATCGTTAGTTGTCACAATATCATTGTAACCATCATCATTGACATCACCAATTACAGCACTATGAGGATATGATTCAACTTCTCTTCGAAGTTCGTAATCCCAATCCATAGAAGTGTGATTCCATAATAATATTGAAATGTCATCAGAACCCCAATTCGATACTACAATATCATTGTATCCATCATTGTTTGCATCTCCAATTACAGCACTATAAGGACCCCATCCTGTTTTTAATTCGAAATGATTTTTCCAATTGCCAGAACTTTGATTCCATAATAAAATTGAGATATTATGACCCCTAAAATTTGCTGAAACGATATCATTAAAACCATCATTATTTGCATCTCCAATAAAAACATTAATAGGAATATTGCCCACTGGCTCATAAATCTCTTTTTTCCAGTGTTTTAATTTGTTATTGGAATTATTATCCCCTAATATGCTTTCCACGTTCATTATTTCACTTATATTTGTAGTGATGTAAAAAAGAAATAAGGTAAGGAATAATATCACTAGGAATAAAAGTATAAATTTGTTTTTAGAATCAGAATTCATTTTAATTACTTCAAATCTTCTTAAATAATTTCATAATTTATCAACCCTTTATTTAACATTTATGTTGGCATTAGAATTCTAACAAAATATTCAATATTATAAATGAAATGACTTTGATTTGTGCAAAAAAGATAATAAATGGTAAAAAAGGAAAATTTAAATACAAACTCTTATGCTATGTTATAAAATTTGTCAAATCATCTTAATTTACACAAATCTAATATAAATCTATAGCAGGTATTGAATATGAATATAGCATTACAAGTTTGACTGTTGTAATGACTCTAGCTGCTGTAATTTTTACGATGGCTTATAAAAAGAGACGAGAACTTCTTCCTTGGTATGTAACAATACTAATTTATACAATAGGGTATTTTTTTGCAGCTTTAGAAGTGGGTGCTAGTGAAGATGCAGCAATAAGCCCTATTTCGATGGTAATTATTATGGATGGGACCTTTGTATTAAAATATGCAGTTGTTAAGGAGTATTATCAAACCTTTATTAAATTTAAACCTAAAAAAAAAATGATTTCAAAGTATTGTGCTGCTATTCCACTCCTAGCGAGCATTTCTTTTGGCATCATTCTTTTAATAGTGATGATTATTTGTATAAGTATGTTAATACGACTCTGTCGTTATAAAAAATCAATACTACATTATTTCTTTTTGCTAACTTTGATAAATGTGTCATTGACTACAATAATAGGTGTAATTAAAGAAATCATACCATCTGAAGGTATTCGAGCTTTAGACAATATTATGCAAGGTATTGTGGTAACTACATATCTAGTAATGGGTATAGTGGCTATTATAGAAAAGAATATTATGGATACAAACGAACTTCTTACAACTATTATAGATTCTGCTTCATCTGCCAGTATAAATAAAGCAAATATGGCTACTGAATTGGCTGCAAGTGCAAGTGAGGTAAATGCAGCATCAGAAGAAATTGCATCATCTACTCAAGAAATGACAATTAATTCTCAAGAAATCATGAATTCAACTCGCGAAATTGGAAATATCTTAAATATAATTACAACCATATCTGATCAAACAAATTTATTAGCGCTTAATGCAAGCATCGAAGCTGGAAGGGCTGGAGAACATGGTAGAGGATTTGCTGTGGTTGCGGATGAAGTTAGAAAGTTAGCAGAAGAATCAAAAAAAGCTGTAAAAGATACTAATGAAAAAATTTCTGACATTATAGCTAAAATTAATGTAACTTTTAGCAGTATGGAAGGTATTAGTGCCTCTGCTGAACAACAATCAGCTTCAATGGAAGAAATTTCTTCAACTTCTAATAAACTAGGAAAATTAGCAGAAGATTTAAAAAATTCGTTATCTATGGATAAGTAGTTAAATACTAATTTTTTCTCTTTAACTCTTAATTATATCTTAAAATTATATTAGATTTGAGATTAATAATTGAAATTAATTTTATCCATAAATTCATTTAATTTTTAGTCATTATGATATATTATGTTTCATAAAATACCAAAAGAAATAAAGGAAAGAATGCGATATTTAGCAAAGTTAGATGATCGAGATAGAGTAGATGGAACCCCTCGAATGAAAAGACTCCGTCAAATTCCTCCCGAAACTGGTAAATTTATATCAATTTTAGCGGCAAGTGCTCCAAAAGGAGAATTTTTGGAAATTGGAACAAGTGCTGGGTATTCTGCGATGTGGATTGCATTAGCATGTCAACTCAATGGTAATAAATTAATTACTTTTGAAAATTTAAAAGAAAAAGCAGATTTAGCAAGAGAAACTTTTAATCTAACAAATTTAAATGAGGTAATAGAATTAATAGAAGGTGATGCAAGAGAATATTTACCAAATTACCACAATATAGCTTTTTGTTTTTTAGATGCTGAAAAGGAAGTCTATGATGAGTGTTATGATTTACTCATTCCCAATATGATCAAAGGAGGAATTTTGATTGCTGATAATGCAATAAATCATTATGAGACATTAAAACCAATCATTGATAAAGCATTAGCTGATGAACGAGTGGACGCTTTAGTTATCACAATTGGGAAGGGTGAATTAATATGTAGAAAAAATTGAAAATTTTATCGTTTTATTAATTTCAATTAAAATTTTGAATAATGATTGAAACTTTTTTATAGTATGAAATTCAATTTATTTTTGCTAATCAATTTTAGAAAAATAATATCGTAAATCTAATAAAAAGGATGATGTTATGTTGTCAGAATTCATAAATGAAATTGTTGAACTAAATGAGGATAAAGTAAGAGAAACTATTAGAATAAAAATTGCGAATAATAAAAATCCCTTGGATATCATGGAGGAAGTTAAACTAGCAATGCAACAAATTGGAGAACGATTTGAGAAAAAAGAATATTTCTTACCAGATTTAATTATGTCTGGTGAAATTTTAAAAGATATTTTTGAACAATTATCTCCAAAATTAAAGGAATTAACTACCGCGAAGTCAGCAAAAGGTAAAATCTTATTAGGAACTGTCGCTGGGGATATTCATGATATAGGAAAAAATGTTGTAAAGTTTATGCTAGATGCTAATGGTTTTGAAGTTTTAGATTTGGGAGTAGATGTACCTGCTGACACTTTTATAGAAAAAATGAATGAGTTTAAACCTAATATTTTAGCTCTTAGTGGATTTTTAACGCTTGCATTTGATTCAATGAAAGAAATTATCCAAAAAATTAAAGATGCAGGATTACGAGAAACAGTAAAAATTATGATTGGAGGAGGAACCGTAGACGAAAGAATTGTTGAATTTGTGGGAGCTGATGCTTATGGAGAAAGCGCGGTTGATGCTGTAAATTTAGCTAAAAAATGGGTCGAGGTGTAGGTTTATTAGCGACGTTGTTATGCAAAAAAGACCACGAGAGCTATTCAAAGAACGCTATAACCGTGTAATGACTACAATAGATTTAAAGGAACCCGATCGAGTTCCAATTACTCCAGGTACAATGTTTTATCCCACTGAACAAGCGGGGATGACAAAAAAGGAAGCGATGTATGATTATGACAAAACTATAGAAGCATTTATTAAAATTTTAACTCCATTAAACTGGGATTTCATGCCATCTTTATTGGGAATTTTTCCTGGCAAAGTTTTTGATATTTTTGGTATAAAATTTTTTAAATGGCCTGGTGCTGCTGATGAAAATCAGAGATTAGCAGAAAATCTTCCATTTCAATATGTTGAGGGTGAATATCTAAAAGTAGAAGAATATGAAGAATTATTTGCAGATCCAACTGGATTTGTAATTCGAAAATTAATTCCCCGAATATTTTCAAACCTTCAAGGATTTACTGATTTCCCAAATACTGCAGATTTAATGGGAGGGTTTGGGCTCTTATTCAGTCTACCACTTTATTATGCCATGCCAGCGACAAGAAAAATGAATGAAACATTATTTAAAGCTGCTGAAGAATTCTTCAGATACATTACATTGCAAAGTCAATATGAATCAAAACTAAAAAAAATGGGCTTTCCAATAGGAACTATAGGAGCAGCTTTAGCTCCATATGATATAGTCAGTGATATGCTGAGAGGAATGCGAGGAAGCATGTTAGATATGTACAGAAATCCAGAAGAACTAAAAAATTTAATGGAAATGATGGTTGGGAGTCAAATTAATTTTATAATGCAGGCAGCAAAGATGGCTCCTAAAAATAAGATTATTTTCATTCCATTACATCGAGGTGCTGACGGTTTTATGAGCTCTGAGCAGTTTGAAGAATTCTATTGGCCAGGATTAACTAAAATAATGGAAGGACTAATCAAGCAAGATTTAATCCCTGGACCATTTTTTGAGGGAGGTTATAATGACCGTTTAGATTATTTAGCCGAATTTGCTAAAAAACATAAGGGTAAAGTAGAGTATTGGTTTGATAGAACCAATATTAAAAAAGCAAAGGAACTTTTTGGTAATTATGCATGCATTAGAGGGAATGTACCTGCATCTTTGTTAACTATGGGATCCCCATATCAAGTAGAAGAGTATGTAAAAAATTGTATTGAGGATTGCGCAGAGGGAGGAGGTTATATTGTAGATGGTGGTGTAGCAGGTATTCCAGATAATTCTAAGGCTGAAAATGTTAAAGCCATGACTGAAGCAGTTTTTAAATATGGATTTTATAGAAAATAAATAATTCTTCTTTTTTTATATTTCTAAAATTATTAATTCTTAACAGACTAGATTATAAATTGCTATCTTATCATTAAAAAATATGAAAATTTTTAAAAAAAAAAATAGAAAGGAGTAATTAATATGGGATATAAATGTGAACTTAAAGAACAAAATATTCAAATAATTTTGACGATTCGAACAAACTCACCTGTTCAGGAGTTACCTCAAGTATTTGGAACATCTTATGGTGCTATAATGCATTATCTCGAAGAATTAGGAGAATCCCCAATTGGAGCCCCTTTTGCTGCATATTATAACATGGACATGCAAAATCTAGACATAGAAATTGGCTTTCCAGTTTCTAGAAAACTCCCTGATAAAGGTGAGATTAAGTCAAGTGAAATTCCCGCTGGGAAATTTGCATCTTGTCTTTTTACAGGTCCTTATTCTGATATTGAGCCCGCATATAATGAACTTACTCAATGGACAAAGGAAAAAGGATATGAACCTACTGGTATTGCATATGAAATTTATTTAAATGATCCTCAAATAACTCCGCCTCAAGAACTAAGAACTGAAATAAGATTTCTACTTAAATAGCATAAGGAATCATGCTAATTTTATTATATAACCTTGGAGATTATTAAGATGAGGAATTTAAGGGTTTTTTGATTTTATTATAAATTAATTTTGAACATTCAATAGCACTTTTAGCTGCTAATTCTGTTCCAATTCCCCAACCTCCAGCATCTCCGCCTACCATATATAATCCTTCTATTGGTAATGCCACATTTGGCCTATTTAAGCCAGATTGATTGGTTGTTTGACTAATACCTATGACAGAAGACTCTTTTCCAGCTAATCTTCCTATATCATCGGGACTAGATACATCATACCATAATAAATTCTCCGAAAGACCAGGAAATATGTTTTCAAGGCACTTCATCGAATTTTGAACCCATTTCTTCTTATTTTTTTCAAAATTTTTACATGGTACAGCGGTTCCTGCTATTAATAGTTGATTTCCTTTAGGCGTTAGACTGGGATCAAAATTTGAAGGAATTGGGATAAATAAATCAACTTCTTCTGGTACATTACCACCTAAAAGAGAATTAACTTTTTCTTCGGGATTCTTTAAATAGAAAGAAGTCAATATCTTAAGGGAGGTTACTGGTCTTTTTAATGCAAGTTTCAAAGTAAATGCACTATATGCATATTTAAGATTATCTACATAATCAAGATATTTTTTATCAAAGGAACTTCTGCCTATTAAATTATTGATGGTCTCTTTTATACCTGCATTACTGATAACAATCTTAGATTTTACAACCTCGCCATTTTCAAGCTCAACACCTTCTATTCTCTCATTTTTTATTATTATGTTTTCGGCAGAAAGCCCATATTTCACATCTCCTCCAAATTTCTTTATTCCATTTGTATAAGTATGAGGAATCGAAATACAACCTCCAATGGGATAACCTATGCTTCGATCAATTGAAAGAGAGGTGAAGCATCTCACAAATTCACCAGCAGAAGCATGATAATAAGGAACTACCAAATATAGCATAGTAATAATGTTAATAAAGGTATGAACAAGTGGATTATCTGTATACTTAGATAATAATGATTTAACACTAATATTATCCAACTCCCTTGTATCTTTTATGCGCATTACGTCTCTTAGCAATTTAATTAAATTCGTAAAATCTGAATTTGGTATTAATTCTTTAAATTGTGCTGGAAATTTCCATATTTTTCCTTGGTAATGCCATCTTGGTCCAGGTTTTTGAGCAAGCACCCATTTTAAACTATCTTGCATTTCGATCATGTTTAAGATTTTTCCAAGTGGCCCATTACTTGTTCTTGAGAAGACATGAGCTCCCACATCGATTTTAAAGCCTTTTTTCTCATATGTACTACATCGCCCCCCAATATTATCATTTTTTTCAATAATTAAAGTCTTAAATCCTTTTGATGCTAATATTGCGCCAATAGCTGTACCTCCAACACCCCCTCCAATTATTATTACATTATAATCCATAACTGTCAACATTCAGAGCTATTTTTGAATTTCTTTATTGAGTTAATTATTTAAAATGCAAAAATAAACTAAAAACATTAATTATTTTTCAATATATTAAATACCTTAAAAGCAATTTTATATCATAAAATTACTAATTAAAAAGGTGATCTTGATAGAACCAAAGAAACCTTTAAATATTCTAGCTATTTTTGCTCATCCAGATGATTTAACCTATTATTGTGCAGGGACAATAGCTAAATGGGTTAAACAAGGCCATAATATTACTACTCTTTGCTGTACAAAAGGAGAAGTAGGTACTCTTAGACCTGAATTAACAAAAGAAAAAGTAGCTAAATTGCGTGTTAAAGAATTAATGGATGCAAATGAAGTACTTGGAGTAAAAGAGACATTGGTTTTGGATTTCCCAGACGGTGGGTTAATAGATGGCTCAAAATTACGTGAAAAATTAATTTATTATGTTCGAAAGTATAAAGCAGACAGAGTTATAACATTTGATCCTTGGGTAAAATATGAGGTCCATCCAGATCATGTAATCGTAGGACGAATGGCATCAGAAGCAGCAACATTCGCTATGTTCCCGTTACTGTATACTGAACAATTGAAAGAAGATATTAAACCCTATCATTGTACAGATATATGGTTTATGGGGATGTTAGGTCACAAACCAAATTATTATATCGATATTGCCTCAACACTTGAAATAAAAATACTAGCAGGGTTGAAATTCGAGGGAACATTAGAGCTAATAGCTCAATTATTCTCTCCTGATATTTCGCCATATAACGTAACGCCCAAAGATATGAAAAAGCTTGCTAAAAATGCTAGTAGGCTTTTTCGATCCATGGCAACAGCAATGGGAAGAAATGTTAATCTGAAAGCAGCTGAAGCTTTTTATGTTCAAAGAGTACTGCCTGGTCATTTTGATAATTTTCAAGAACAGATGATGGAGATGATTGGCAATTCCACTGAATCTCCAAAAATAGAATAAAGGATTAAATCTAATAAAAATTAATTGGTTTTATTATTATCATAGGATTTTATAAAATTATGTCGATCAATGGAATTGATTATGAAAAATGTAATGGCTGTAATATTTGTTTAACTGCCTGTATATTATTTAGACGAGATAAAGAACAAAATAAAGTTATATATAATGACCCTATGGAATTCTGTAATTTATGTGGTCAATGCATAGCCCGCTGTCCACAAGATGCTATTTTATATGAAAATATTGGAGAATCTTATACATATGAAGGGATTAATAAACCTGAAACAATTGCTTCATATGATACAATTTATAAATTTCTCAGAGCAAACCGATCAATTCGACTTTATAAAAAGAAAAATGTTCTTAGAGAAACTTTAATGAAAGTATTTGAAGCAATGCGGCATGCTCCGACTGCTGTTAACGCAAGGACCGAGAGATTTTCGATTATATCAGACAGAGATCAGCTTAAAAAACTTAATGATGCGGTAATAGAAGAGTTGATGAAACACGAACAAGTTAAAGAAGATTATGGGCTCTTATTTAAACTACTTAGTAGAGCATTTCAGAGTCCAATATTTTTTGATGCCCCACATGTGATATTTGTGGATTCTTTAGATGATTCTGATATGGAATTGCTGAACATTGGGATCATAATTACTTATGGTAGATTAGCAGCTCAAGCACTTGGACTGGGTACTTGTTGGAATGGATGGACTTCTATGGCGATGGATTATAACTACAAAATAAAAGAACTTGCCAATATTGAAGGTAAGAAGGTTGGCGTGTTCATTTTAGGTTATCCTGCAGTTAAATATTATCGGTCGCCACCTCGTAGTCCTAAAACTATAACAGGTCTTCAATAAAAAATGTTATTTCTGGTGATTTTTTATTCCAGTATCAGATATCTCAAAAATAAACCGCCCTGAGATCTTAGAAATTGTTAAAGCAGATAGAAATTCCAGAGAAGAAATAAATAATGCATTCTTTAAAACATCGAAGAAAAATTATAATTACTTCTTACCAATTTGGAAAAAAATAGGCAGCTTAAATAGACACTGGCTCAGTGGACAAGACGTTAAAGGAAAGCTAACTAGAGAAGAAATGATTTTATTAACAAAACATCTTCGTTTTTATTTAGAGTATAACGCAAATAAGTCTCAGAAAGAAAATCCTCTTCCAAAAGATGTGGAATTGAAATCTGTGAAGGCGGGAGATGTGCCAGCAGAATGGCAAACATCTTCTGGAATAGACTTGGATAGAGTTATAATGTACATTCATGGAGGTGGTCATATTATGGGATCAGTTAACACTAAAAGAGAATTTACGGTAAGATTGGGAAGAGTTACCAATATGCGAATTTTAAGTTTGGATTACCGTCTTGCACCAGAACATAGTCACCCTGCTGCCTTAAATGATTGTGTTTCAGCATATGAATGGCTTCTTTCAATTGGAATTGATCATAAGAATATTATTATTTCTGGAGATTCAGCTGGAGGATATTATACGCTAATGACTCTATTAAAACTGCGAGATGAAAGGAAACTTCTACCTGCAGGAGCAATTTGTCTCTCTCCATCAACAGATATGGCAAAAACAGGGGAATCTGTGATTCGTAATAGTTTGACAGACTATATACTTGGTGATACAGGATGTTTTTGGTGGGGGGAAGTATATCTAGATGGAGCAGATCCATTTGATCCCACTGTGTCTCCATTGTATGCAGATCTAAAAGATTTGCCTCCAATATTAATACAAGTAAGCACCAGTGAGATGCTTTTCGATGATTCAAGAAAATTCTATGAACGTGCAAAAGAAGCTGGTGTGAAAATTACTATGCAAACGTGGGATAATACATTACATGTGTTTCAGGATTATCCTGAATTACCTGAAACTAAGGAAGCTATGCAAAAGATTGAAGAGTTTGTAAAAGAATTATTTCAAGATTAGGTTAATAAGATTTCTTTTATTTAATGAGTTAAATCTTAAATTATTTCCACATTTCTAATAGGAACCCACCCTTTCTTTCCTCTTTTATTAGTAACCCAATACCATTCAGCTTCTTCTTTTTTAATAACTAATTCATCTCCAACTTTAATGGAAAGTTCTACTGCATTATAATCTTGCTTTACCTTACATGTATTTCCATGAATCTCAAGATAATTCTCTGGTACCCAGCGACTTTCACCAGCTTTATTCGTGCACCAAATCCATCCATTCCATTCACATTCTTTTTCTTCAAATGTTAGGATCTCTCCTTTTAACATTTTAAGGGGCTCTGAGTAAGGAGACTCATAAGCTTCAATGACACGGCAAACTTTTCCCTTCATAAATCATTCACATTCTTTTTTTTATATTTAAATAACCTCAAAACAATTTAAACCTCAAAAGAGTATAAAATTTCTAATCTTTTTTTGCTTTTTTTACTTTAAATATAGAAAATGTACCATAAGCCTTTGAAACCAAGGTTTCACCATTTATTATTTCTGATTCAAGAACACCAAAGGATTTCCCTCTATGAATTACTTTTGTATCACACCTAAGTTCTCCTTCCCTTACGGGTTTAAAATAAGAAATCTTAATTTCAATCGTAGCACATGACTCATTTTTCTCTAATAATGAATAAATTGCGGCACCCATTCCCGTATCTGCCATGGAATAAAGCACTCCGCCATGTACAGTTTTATGGGGATTAAAGTGGTTTTGTCCTATTTTTAAAGTACATTGGGAATATCCCTTTTCAATTTTAGTGAATACCAACCCAATCAAATTTCCAAATGGATGAAAATTCTTTGAATTTAGTGAATGAAATCCTTTAATTTTAGGAGAAGATGGTTTAGGCATAGCTTAGGTAAGAATTTTTTCAATTTAATATTTTTTAAATTATGAAAGAAATAATTGAAACCAAAACTAATTAATTCATAATTTTTATGCTTAATGTAAGAAATAAAGACTCATATATTTAAAACATTTGAAATTCAACTATTTCTATTCAAGGATTAGAATGGATGGACTTTATATTTTATATTTCTTTTTAAGATCCCGATAAGTGCATCAAAATTATAACAGTTTAAGCTTAAAGAGTGTAATTATTTCTTCCTTAAAATTTTGAATCAAGAAGGCCATGAAAGCCTGATTTTAGTCCAACCTTCTTTTTTCCATGATTTTTGGTGAAAGGTATAATCGACCTTTTTATCAATGCTTAATTCAATAAATTTTTGAGCCCATCCTGATGCTATGTGATAAAAATTTTCCCAATCAGGATCAATATCTATATAAGTGAAATCTAGTTCCGTATCAGAAATTAATTCTGGTTTTATTTCACCAAAATTAAAAACCATTCTGTGGAAACGTGAAAATTTATCAGCAGCTAATATAGGATCTCCTTTAATTACAGATGATTGATAAATCGTTGTTAACCAAAGTTTAGCTTCATTATGACCCCATTGATTTAAGATTATTGGATTATTTCTTACTTCCACAAAACATAAAGCATCAAAGCATTCCCTGTATTCTTCAAATGGATACCATGTTGCGCTTAGAATTCTCATATCAAGAAATTCTTTTGCCTTATCTGAGAGTATTTTGTTATATTCATCTTTTTTACTATGATTTGCCTTAATTGACTTTACAATCGTTACTACCATCGTTCCTTTTACTTGTTTCAAATAAATCCCCTATCTCAAATTAATAGTAGACTTTAAAAACATCTTACAATAATAATGAAAATCTGAGTATAAAATACTTTTTTATCATTTCGAGATTTCGATGGCTTCAGAGATAATTACATCTGACAAATTGTGGATAATATTTGAAATTGAAATATTCGAACCCTTACGAAAAATAAATATAAGAAATGAATTTTATAATCGAATTTCAATCTGTAGAGTTAAGATAGTTTTCAATCCTTACATTAATTATTTCTAAGATATCATAATAATAGGAATACTTCTAAAAAAAACATGTCTAAATTTAAATCTTTTAATAATTTCATATTATTATAAATATAATCGTAAAGCTTTATATCGCTAAAATATTTAAAACATAAACTTTTTCCTTTTACTTCCATTAATGTTTTAACAACTTGAGATAGTAGAGCCTTCAAACTTTTAATTACTAAATCTTTATCGCATTTCATTAAATTAATATCGACGATATTGAACCATTCATCTTTAGAGAAGCTTATACTTTCCAATTCCGGTTCGCATTTGAAATCTTTATGATCCTTAAATTCAGTGTACACATTATCTATAAGATTCAAAATTTCATTTCTGGTTTTATTATACATTTTTTTTTCTATAACATTTCTCAACATTATAAAGATTTTGTCAAAAATTCCCAGAATATCAAAAAAGTCTGCTACAGGCGTTAAACTCTCTACTTCCGCCCATTGAAGCTGGTAATCCTCCAAAACTTTAATAAAAGGTGAAAATACCTTTATATTTCCATACCAGCTCTTACCCTTTTTCTTCTTCCATAAATGTTTAAATTGTTCAATGAATGCTTTCTTTATGACTTCTAATCGTCCTTTAAAAATATTTGTATTAATACTTTTTATATCTGCTGCAACAAAAAGTAGATTATATTCTGGTTCCAAAGTGTAGATCCATCTCCATCCTCCCATTTCTATGGAATCTAAAGATTGGTTGAATTCTATCACAGAAAAATGATGAAATGCTGTTAAAAAGCCAGATACTATGTCTTCATCCGCTTTAGTTTTCAAAAAAGATTTATATAATAATTTTACCCCTGACTCACTATCTAAGATCCAAATATTCATAGTTCGAGCGTGTGAAAATTTGTATCTGTTTACAAAATAATTCTAAATATATCAATTAAATTATATAGATTAGTACTAATTTAATTTAACGTTCTATAATAAAAATAATATTAAAAATTTATTTTTTGAACCTTAATCAAAATAAAATGGAAAAATATATCTATGAAAAGATAAAAAAATAATTCTAAAATTATGATTATACAAGTTCGGTAAACGTTTTATTTCCTATTAGATGTTTTTCTGGAGGTGTATTATCTCGCACTTTTACCATTTTAATGGCATTATTTGGACAATTTGCTGCACAAATACCACACCCAAGGCACATTTCTTCTCTTAGTACCATTTGTTCATCGGATGAATCTGCCTCAACTGGAAATCTATGGTAAATTGCGTCGTTAGGGCATTTTCTCATACATGTCTCACATTTAGTGCAGAGTTCAATATTGAATTTAGGAGAATAATTAGAAGGATAAACTCCTTTTGAATGAAAGATTTTTGCTGGAAATAAAGCCCCGCAGTGACAACTACAACAATTGCAGAAAAAAACTGAAGATTCATTACCTTCATCAAAAATAGCATTATGAATCAAGCCTTTTTTTTCGGTTTCTTTAAGAAACTCAATTGCTTCTTCTTTATTTAGCAATTTCGCACCACGAATACCCTCATCAACCATCATCTTACCCGCAGGTCCGGCTACAAAACATCCTAACTCAGCTGGAGCTACCTCACATGGTTCTCCTGATAGTTCACCAATTAAACGGCATTGGCAGGTTATTGATGCAAACTGATCGTATTTATCAATAATATTTCTTACTGTTTCATAAGCTAATGTTTGTGCTTGGACATCAAAATCTTGATTAATTTCAATTAGATTTTCTTGTGTTTCTAAAGGAAGTAACGGACGAAAAAGCTTCCAATCTGTTTCTGCATGCCATTGAGGCATGATTTCCTTCATGATATCCCTATATAAAGCAGCAGCTTTCTTGAGATTCTCTTCAGTATCTTTACTTCTCTGAAAATATCTTTCAAAAACACCTGGAATGAGTGGATCAACACAATATTTCAATCCTTTCTTCGATATTGTCCCAATCTCAACTGATCTTTTTAATAAATTCTTAATCTCTTCTTTTGGCAAGCCAGATCTTTCAATTAATTGTTTAATTGAAATATATTTATCAGCACTTTCAAAATGAGAAAGAAGCTTAATTTCTTCTTCATTCCAAAAAACTTCCATTAATTTTCTTATTTTCCTATGTTTTGGTGCAGATAAAGGTCCTAATGTTAGTTTTTGTCTTACTATTTCATAATAATCTATTTCTGTCATGATACATCCTTTTACATTGACGTATAATTAATTGTTCTTTTAAATAATTTATTGGAAATTTCTGTATTATGTCAATATTTTTCTTAGTATATATATTTTTACTAAATCTCTAAGAATGGATGAAACTTAAATGTTATTCTATCTAAACTTCATTAAAGGTAATCAGATTTCACTCGAGTAAATAGTGTAAGCGTTAGAATTGCTACTCCTATAAAAATGAAAACGGCAAATATATTCCACTCTACAATTATTCCTATAAATGGTAAGATTAATGCTCTTATGAAGCTTGTAAACATATTAATTGTACTTAGAACTGTTGCTCGATTCTCAGATTCAACTTGTTTATTTATTCCATTCATATATATTAAAAATCGAGGATAACCTGTAGCTACAACTAAAAGTATTAATAGGACCCCCAAAATAGGATTAAAAGTAAAACCTAAAAGAATATAGGCAAAACCACATATTAATTCTACAGTAATTAGAAGTGCCATTTTATTTTTCATTTTCTTTGAAATAGCGGGAATAACATTCATAAAAATTATATTTACAACACTTACTGCTGAAGCCACAAAACCAAAATATACTATTGGAACATTGAGAGCACCAAGATATACCTGATATAACCAAAATAGAAGAAAGATGAGAGATTCCATTAATACTCTATCAAAACATAATATCCTTAGAATCTTATTAGTTTTTAATTCTCTAAATCCATCCTTTATAATCTTTAAATATGGTTCAGAATGATGGTTATTATTTTTAAAATGGGGATCCTTAAAAGTAAATGATACAAAAAAAGCTAAACCATAAATATAACCTAATAGCATCATTGTAAATTGCAATGAAACATATTCCGCTACCACTGAGCCTAATGGCGCAGAAATGATCCCTGCTACCATAGTCATTGTGCGATTTCTTGCCATATACTTTGGAAGCTCTTTTTCTTGCCCTAATACCTTCAATGTATTATACATAAATGCTTCATCAGTTCCTGACATGAGGGCAATCCCTAATGCCCAAAAAGTCTCTGCTAATACGAATAACCAAAAATTTGGAACAAGACTGTAGAATACAGTAGCAAAAATTAAAGATAAACTAGATAATGATAATGCCTTATTTCTCCCTAAAAAATCTGCTATAGCTCCAGAAGGAATTTCCAGTAGAAATATCATAAAAGTGAAGTAACTCTGTAATATCATTATTTGAAAAAATGAAAGGCCGCCCCATATAGTAAAATATGGGATCATAACACCCCGAACTGTATGAATACCTAAAACAAAATAAAATAAATAAGATTTGTATATATTTCTTTTATATTTTTTTTGTATAGACTCTACCTCTACAAACAATTTCGAGGTTTCTTTTGCTAATTCCTTACTTTTTATATTGTTAAGTTCAGAAATTTGAATTCTTCCTAAAAAAATAATTATAAATTATGGCAAATCTTTTATATTTTTTTTACCATTGTTATTATATGAATAATGGCAAATATATATTTAAATCTTTGCCACTTTTTCATGAAGTGTTGAATTTGGACAAATTATATATAAGAATTTGCCGTAATTTAATATGATTGAATAAAATTACGTTAAGAAAAATGACAGAACTGGATGAAAAGGATTTAGCAATAATGCAAACTATAGAGGATTATGGTCCCAAGGTTTCTACTGAAGTTTTAAGTGATAAACTCGGTTTCCCTTCAAGAACTATTCGATATCGTATTAATAAACTGAAGGAAAAGGGTTTCCTCAAACCTATTAAAATGAAAACCCATGAACGTAAACTTGGTATGGGGGAGAATATAATATTATTAAATGTAAAGCAAAAGAAAGAAAATAAATTGTTAATTCTTTTCGAGAAAATCCCATATATATACTATTATTCTTCTACGTATGGAAAATACAATGGATATTTGATAAGGAGCGTTTTTTCTTTAGATCAACCAAAAATGAATATTGAATTATTAGAGGCGATGAAGAGATCTTCCTACATTTCAGATTATTTTATTTTTGAATTAGTAGACTATAGAATTAAAAATAAAGATCTTAGTTATTTCAAACCAAATGAAGGGTGGGATTATGATTGGGAAAAATGGTATAATTATATTAAAACAATACAACAAAAGGAATTACAGGAATTTGATTTCAAAATAGAATTAGCTGCGAATATCGTTGATTTTGATCACATGGATGTTCTTTTATTAAAAAGTATGTGGCAAGATGCATCAATTACTTTGAAAGAACTTAGAGATATTCTTAATTTATCTGAAGCACAATTAAGTAAAAGAATTCAGAAATTAGAGGAAAAAGATATAATAAAAGGTTACTATTCAGATTATTCCTTGCTTAAAACCGAAGATTTTGTTTACTTCGATTGTTTTATTGAGATTGAAGGTTTTGTAAACCAAATTTTATCCTGTTTCTATAAGCTTCCTTTTCAGTTTGTAATAAATTTTGAATCTCAAAATAAATTATGTTTAAAACTAGGACTGGATGCTAGTGATTTTAAAAAATTTTTAAAAGGATTTGACTTGATTAGACCATATCTTAAGTCTTATTTCTTCCAATTTTTCTATGGTGATGCTAAAAGTGCAGCTCGAGAATTGTATGATCTTTATAATCCTATTAAAAAAGCTTGGGAAACACCTATAAAAGATTATCTTGCCTATATAGAGAATGAAACTGAAAAATAGTTAAAAATAAAATAAAAGTATTATCCATTAGTGAGATTTGCATAAAAGGGTTAATTAGTAAAGTGTTCATGACTGGCCAATAATAATTCTTTAATTCTATTAAACAAGATTAACTTGTTAGAAGTATAAAATCCCTATGTTTTTTTACCTTTATGAATTTCATTCTCAACCACCACATTTGCTTCTCCTAACTTTGGTAATTTCACTGGCTTTGATTCATCAAAGGGCTCATTACACACCCAACATGAGTTTTCTAAGTTACTCATTGTTCGAGCACAGTTTTCGCAGTATAAAGTGTCGCATTTACATATAAAACTATTAAATCCTATAACACTTCCTTTACACACCAAACAAATTTTTTTCTCTTTCGACACTGAGACTTCTTCTTCAGTAAGTTTTTGGGGTCTAGAAAACATACTTAACAAATCCTTTCGCTGATCTCTCTCAACGAATAGATTTCTGGTGCTCACTTCTGACATAACATATTTTACATGTTTAATTGCATCAAATATAAAATAGAAAATAATTACATCAGAAATCAGTAATAGAGCTAAAATATAAAATGGTATTGGAGAGCTTAGAATTAAAATTGTAAATGCCAAGAATATAATTATTTCAAAAAATCCAAATGTATACCAATATGTTAAAGGGTGTGAAAATGACTTCGGATTTATTATCGCAGGAGATAAACACACAATAACACCTATAATAATAAGTAAAGGTCCAAGTTCTAAAGGAAATACATTAAGGGATTTTATATCTTGATTTTCTAGAATTGCATAAAATGCAATCATCGTTATACCAAATAATAAAGTTACTGATATTGCCTTAAATTCCATTGGGCTCCACTTTGCTAAAAATATTAGTATCAGAAATAATATTAGCTGATTAATAGTCCAAATTATACTATAAGAAATAACAAATAAATCATATGGTAATGGAATCAGCACTACTATTAGAATCATAATAATTATTGAAAATAAATATTTAGTACGTTTAATAATTCTTTCAAATGACAAAATAATGGGCAATTGGGCGCATATTTGAAATATAATGATAATTCTAAGCAATGTATCATAGAAATGTTTACTATCTTTATAAGTACCATAGAAAACTCCATTTACATAGATTAAGTTAATTTGGAAATATAAATAAAAAATTAATATTACAGTAATCCCCGTAACAATAAAAGAAATAGCAAAACCTATCATGATAAATTTCTCTTCATTATTATCCCTCTTTAATCCATTTAGAAGATAAAAAAATCCTCCTAAGATTAACATCATGAATGCTATTCCTGTAAAGAGAGAACTTGAAAGGGAAACAACCATATAAGGCTCAGATATTATATTTTCACCTATATTAATTATCAAATTGGTTTATTTCAAATGATTTCACTCTATAAATATAACAAGATTTTATATAAATTTATTGTACAGTTGAAAATACATGGTTTGAATTAGAATTAGAAAATAAAATAATTAGATTAAATAAAATTAGAAATTAACAACACTTCAAGTTATTTTTTACATGTCTGCAAACAAATCATTAATTTCTTTTACCATATTTGGGGATAAGGGACCAAATTTCAATGTCCCAGCATTCTCTTCAATTTGCTCAACTGTTTTTGCACCTGGTATAGGAATTGTAGTTTTACTTTTAGCTATTAGGTAACCAAGTTGTATTTGAATTAGTGTTCTACCGTCTTGTTTTATTATCTCTTTTAATTCCTGTAGTTTTACCGTTATTTTTTTATATCTTTCTTGAGAAAAATCAATGCCTGCTAACATGTGATTTGCT
>SMTZ1_10001141_pt1 | contig 26128 bp, 29 predicted proteins | sample DeeMarSWOR136_30_FD_25667 | JGI IMG/M metagenome (IMG submission 25667)
CTCCATTCGTAAACATATTCAGAGCCCGTGAAATAGGGTATGTACCTGCGATAACATTGGCGACTGTCGCCTCAACTCCATTGATTTTTATTGCTTTGACCTCTTCATCGAGATATCCAAGACCGACGTACCCAATTGCTCCTTCGGTTGATGAGACGGTCTGATAAACAGCCCCATTTGAATTTTTCTCAAGCATGGTTGTTGTGAAATTTTCTTTTTCCATGACATGTTCCCAGAAAAATTCTCGTGTTCCTGAAGCGCTGTCACGACCAACCACAACAATTGGGAGTCCATCTGATGTTTCTGTACATCCACTGAGCGCAACGACCAGAAATAGAAGTATTGCGACAAGACCGATTGCTAGCGTTTTACCATTTTTTACTTTTTTATTTATTTGAATCACCATTGACTGGTAGATTTTCTTTTAAATATATACTTTTTCTCCATATTCTATAATGATATATATAGTAATACACTATCAATATAGACCTATAGAAAATTTTAAGAGCAAAGACGATTTCCATAGAATCGGTGAATATAGATGGAAATACGGCGCGTACAACTTACAGGAGGATCATCCTATATCATCACATTACCAAAAGAATGGATCACTTCTTTCCACATCAAAAAAAATGATCCACTAGCAATGCATATACAATCCGACGGTACATTATTACTCACACCAAAAATGACGCAAGAACAACTCCAAAAAACAAAAGAGTTTAATGTCAGTCAAATCCCTAAACCAACCTACTTGCTCCAACAGATCATTGGGGGATATATCGCTGGATATACATACTTAAAAATCACCTCTCCTAAGAGACTGTCCCTTGCTATTCAAAACGTGATACGTTCATTTACTCAACTAGCCATTGGCCCCGAAGTCATCGAAGAAACAGAGAAATCAGTAGTGCTTAAAGATCTTCTCAACCCAACCGAGATGCCATTTGATCAAACCATAAAACGAATGTACGTTATGGTCAAACGTATGCATGAGGATGTAATGCGCGCAATGCAAGAGAAAGACAAGACGTTAGCTGCCGACGTTATCTCACGAGACAATGATGTCGATCGACTACACTGGTTCGTCGCCCGCCAGTACAACATCCTCTTACAAAACGCAAGTCTTGCAGCAAAAATGAACACTACCATAGAAGCAGCATCCACCTGTTTTCTCATCAGTAGAATCATCGAACGAATTGGAGATCATATCGTTAGAATCTCAGAAAACATCCCGCACCTCCTCGACCATAACCTTGATAAAAAAACAATCCAATGGATCATCACCGCGGGAAATCTCTCCTTGGATATCTTCAATAAAAGCATTAGCTCATTTTTTCAAAAGGATATCCATGCTTCAAATGAAACCATAGAATCGGTAATAACACTGGAATCTGCTTGCGAAGAAATCAATACCCATGTACTACAACAGAAGGGAATCATTGCGGTATCGGTTGGATATGTCGTTGAGAGCATTCGAAGAACTGGTGAATACTCCCAAGATATCTCAGAGACTGTGATTAACTATTTAGTCGGAACAGAACAAGGTTAATCGATTATTTTTTCCGCATTATAGTATCTATTAATATAACATCCATCATCAGGATTAAACCTCACCATTTTCTGCCGTTTTTCTTTTTCGATATCAACAACGGTAACGACGATTTCCTTGTTTTTGATATCAATGATATTAAATGTATTACCAAAATATGCCCTTGTCCGATTGCAGGAAAACGTTCCGGCGTTTACCAACAATGTGTTATGAACCTTCACTGCATAAGGAACATGACGATGACCCATCAGAACCAATTGAACATTATTCCGTAAAATGATATCCAAGGTCTCTCCAGCATCGTTAATAATATTATGTTCCCGGCCGGAGTTTGGAATGGGGATAAGATGATGGTGAAACCCAATGCAGGTGAGGTTCTTTTTCCTTTGAATACCTCGTGTAATCAACCGATGTCTCCCCCGCCCCAGACGCCCATTATCCGTATCAGGCTCACTGGTCGCAAGACCAACAATCGTACAATTTCCAAAATACCGAATAAAGTCTGTGTTACCAAAAAACTCAGGAAACAATTTATATCCAAGGTTTTTCTCATCATGATTTCCAGGGACAATAGCCTTTCTCCCTTGTATTTGCGTAATTTTCTCTGTAGCAAGCTCATATTCACTAAGTAACCCATAGCTGGTGAGATCCCCTGAGATGAACACAAGATCTGCTTCAAATTTATTTAACAACTTCACTGCTTTTTCAAATATTTTATTGTTGAAATCACCACCTTCATTTACATGGATATCCGAGATATGTGCGATTCTCATATGATCATCCTTGTGAATCAATTTCCTTTTAAAGTCTTTTGCAGTTGTTACTCGACCCTTGTATTATCAAACTTGAAAAGAGATCCCTGATTTTGTGTTGTCATTGTTTTTTCGTAAACCACTGTTGGGTTCTAAGACTTACCTTTACCAGCAGCAGCATCACAGGAACTTCCATTAAGACACCGACGACTGTTGCCAGTGCGGCTCCTGAAGAGAGCCCAAAGAGCATGATTGCAACTGCAATAGCAACTTCAAAATGATTACTTGCACCAATCTGTGCAGACGGGGCGGCATCCTCGTAAGGAAGACGGATGGCTTTTGCTGTTAGATACGTAATCCAGAAAATCACCTGGTTCTGAAGGAACAAGGGAATAAAAATCATAGCGATGATCAACGGTTGATCGATGATTACGCCACCTTGTAGACTAAATAAGAGAATCAACGTAATGAGCAAGGCGACAATGGCAGCGTAATGCAATGAAGGGGCAAACGAGGCGTCAAACCATTCCTTTCCTTTTCTTTTCAGCAGCTGCACTCGAGAGATATATCCAGCAAGGAGAGGGATGCCAACGTAGATACCAACAGAAAGCCCGATCGTCTCCCAGGGGACAACAATGTTGCTGATACCAAGCAGCAGACCTGCAAGTGGTGCATATAAAAACAACATGGTTAGTGAGTTGATCGCCACCATCACAAGTGTATGTCCCATATTTCCCTTAGAGAGATAACTCCAAACCAACACCATTGCTGTACACGGAGCGACACCAAGAAGAATCATCCCAGCCGTATAACTTTCTGCCAAAGAAGCTTCAAGATATTTTGTAAACACAATGCTCATGAACAACCAAGCAAAAAACGCCATGGTGAAGGGTTTAATCAACCAGTTTACTACAAGAGTTAAAAGAACAGGTTTTGGGGTTTTTCCCGCTTCGATGACTTTTTTGAAATCAATCTGAACCATGATAGGATATATCATAAAAAATAAACAAATTGCAATCGGTAGAGAAATTTGATATACTTGCAAAGTGTTTAAAAACTCGGAAAGTCCTGAGTTCATTCGTCCAATAAGAATACCAATGAGGATACAGAGAACAACCCAGAGCGTAAGGTATTTTTCGAAAAACCCTAATCTTTTTTCTTTTCCAGTCATTTTTTTTTTTACCTTTTTCTAATCGTGTTTTGATCCATAGTTACCCTCTATATTATCATTTCCTATATATTCTATATATTTTTTATAGAGGGATAGGCTTTAGTTTTAACAGAAATAACATCATAGAATGAATGTCCAATTGTCTAGGCTTATCCATTAATTGTTTTTGATTAGAACAATAAAGGTATTAATACAAAAACAGGGATGAAATAAAGAAATATTTACCGTGCAATCATTGATCGTAACCAGTCAGCAACATTCTCCGCGTGATCCGCAATATCATCAACCCAGTCCGCTATCTTAAGCAGATGGTACTCATCCATAGGCATGAGTTTCTTTTCTATCTGATAGATTTTTTTCGTCATATCATATTTCTTCTTATCCGCTTTATACTCCGCTTCATGGACCTTATGGATAAATCCTTTTGTCTCTTCTCGTTCTTTTTTAATAAACCCTGATTCAACCAAATCTTTGATGTTTTCGACGGCATCCTCCATCGTCTTAACCGTCTGTGCAACTAACATCATATGTTCGATAAATAACCCTTGCAGTTCTTTTGGAATTTTTGTATGCCTCATATCAAGCATTTGAACAAGGTTCTCTGCGTGATCCAAAATCGCGTCCTGCTCCCGTAAAGCCCATAAAAACTTCCCTTTATCAACTGGCATCAGAAGAGAATGTGGGAGGTGATTCCGAATGTTGCCTTTGATGATATCTGCTTCATGTTCAAATGCTGAGACCTTTCTGGCAAGCTCTGAAAATCCCTTGTAATCACCTTTGTAGTATTGTATCATTTCACCTGTTAACAAATCAATGCATTCCCGTATTTTTCCCATATGCTCGACCAATAGGTCAAATGGGGACTTCCTTCGATATGTATCAGATAGAGGTACTCTGAAATGATCATGTGTTTTATTCATACTATCACATCGTCTAAATTATAGAATCATACGAAGTACTATAAAGATTATTGCTGAGAAGATGGCAGCGAGAGGAACTGTCAGCATCCATGAATAAATGATTTTTTTTATCACACGTAGATCAATGGCAGCTAACCCTCTAGCTAGTCCAACCCCAATCACTGCACCAACAACAGTATGCGATGTTGATATCGGAAGCCCAAGGTTTGATGCAAGAAGCACCGTTGTTGCTGCGCCAAAATCAACCGAAAACCCTCTTGTATTGGTAAGGCTGGTAATCCGGCCACCAACAGTTCTCATAACACGATGCCCCCAGGTAACTGCACCAAGCGCAATCCCCAAACCACCTAGTGCTAGAAGGTATGGTGGCACCGCTTGTAAGGCATTAAAACCATCATTACCTGTAGAGAGTGCCAAGACAGCAGCAACAGGCCCGATTGCATTTGCTACATCATTTGCACCATGAGAAAACGCAACAAAACAAGACGTGCCAATCTGGAGCTTCCGGAATAATAATTCAACAGTGTCATAATCTTGGAATGACCGTCCTTGTATTTTACGAAGGGAAATGGCAGAAAGAAAAGTTACAAGAATTCCAGCTAGAGCGGAAATAATACCAATCAGATACATTTCTGTAATTCCCAATATTGCTCCAACATTGGTATTAGTAAATAGGGAGATGATGATAAGACAGATCGTGATACCAATAATAGCAGGTCCAACTATTTTCGCGGACTCAACAGGATCTTTCCGTGAAAAAATCAGTTTCACAATAACCTTAAAAACAAGAAACGCGAGGATGCAACCAAAAATCGGTGAAAGAATCCAGCTAGCCCCAATCTCAAGAAGTTTTCCCCAATTAATACAAGCATCGCCTCCCGCAATAATACCAAACCCCACTAATGCACCGATGATCGAATGCGTCGTTGAAATCGGCATTTCCTTCCAGGTTGCCAAGGTAACAAAGAATGATGCAGCAAGAAGGGAAGCAATGAACCCAAGCATCAGTACATGGGAATCACCAATCATATTGGGATTAACGATATTCCCTTTGATTGTCTCAGTAACATGAGACCCTACCAGAACCGCACCTAAAAAAGTCAGTACACCCGCGATAATGACCGCTTGTTTAAATGTAATAGCTCGTGCACCAACCGCGGTTGCCATGGAGTTGGCGACATCATTGGCACCGATGTTCCAAGCCATATAAAACCCAAGAGCTCCCACTCCACCCAATACCGCTACGAGTATGATATCCACAAGATGCCTCTTGACCCTGATATAGTTTTAAAATTCATAAGTATTCCGAAATAAATTACTTTAAAATGATTTTTTTCCTTCTAGGATGACTCTGGAGAACCCTAAGTAGTCGTGCTCAAGATTCTTATGTTGTTTTTCCAGCATTTCTTATCAATCACCACCATTTTAATGCTTGTTAATAACAAGGTCGTTTGACAACATTTATCCATATTGAAACAAATTCTCTAGATCCAAAGATAAAATTAACACATAATAGTGAGGCATTAGTTAACCATTCTTTGTTCAGGGTACCTAACCCACAAAATAAAAAAGTAGTCGACCTCCATCATCCTCCACGCAATGGAAAGTATAACTCATGGCACGCTTAATTTAGGATTGTTTTGTAATAAGAACCTCATAGATAATGTCAACTATATTGGAGATAACAAAGAATTTGCCAATTCCTAAGGACGTCTTTTGTTACTTATTCCATCGGTAATATGATCCAAGTAATTTGTTTTTTTCCCTATAGGATTTTCTACCATAACAAGCATCCATCAGAGTCGTTTCCTATTGGTAATTTTTAGTATCATATCTTGGATATACATTGTTCTGCTGATTTTTATTAGTATTACTTTAAAATTTTATGTAATACATCAAATACAGCCATGTTATAAATGGTTTTTATTCCATGGTTATTTCTCGGTATAATACAGAGCTTATTTGTTATATTTTCTGACGAGCTCGTTTCATTCAATTTGATATGAAAAATGATAGGAAAAATGACTGATAATTGAAAGAGTTTTGTATAAAAAACTGAAAGATATTGAAAGAATATGAACTACTTATTGATAGAATTTGAAAGATAAATGACTAAAAACCTAGAAATAAAAAAAATATTTATACTAGATACAACCTAATTTTAAGAATGTTAGACGATAAAGAAAGAAAAAAAATAAAAGATTTAATTAAGCAGGGAAAAAGTAATTATCGAATTGGAAAAGAAAGAAAACATTCTCCGAACACTATTAATAATATCCGAGAATCAATGGGGAAAACAAGACAAGAGCATACACAGGGAGAGGATGTAACTGTAGATAATTCAATACATAGTGTACACCAAATAATCAACGAGATTGATGCTCTTATTCAAGCGAAGCAACTTGGTGATAAAGAGAGAAGGGAATGGGAGAAACGTGGAGAACAATTGCGAGAAATGATAAAGGATGAGGTGGATTTCAGAATCTCTCTAGAGAGATTAGATGCGGAAAAAAAAAGAGATGAGTATTGGGAAAAATATATTCAGCAGAATTATGTTAAAAAAGAAAAAATGACTGCTCTTGAGAGTATTAACAAAGAAAAGGAGATGACTATTGTAGATTTTGAGCGGAGAAACAAGGAACAAAATGAAAAAAGTATGAAAAATCAATTTTTCCTTTCTAATTTAATAGATCTTATACAGGAGCAAGGAAAACGAATAAGAGATCTTGAAAAAGAAAAAAATGCTTATCTTTACCAGAATATAAATTTACATCAGTATATTGCAAATCGGTTTGATGATGATGTAAGACAAGGTATGGAACAACTCAAACATGAACGAAATGTATTTACTAAAGAAAAAAAAGATTTTACCACAACATCAGAAAAACAGATATCAACTCTTGAAGAACTGTTTTTCGAGGTAGAATATAAGCGAAAAAATATCGAAATACGTGAGAAAAAACTTGATGAGCAAGAAGAAAAAATAAAAAAACGTGAAGCAGAGTTTGATACGTATAAAAACAGTATCAATAACAACATTCACAAAATTATCATAGGTTTAAAAAACCGTATGGAAAATGTTGACATGATAGAGAAAACTTTAAAAAAGTTGTTCGACAAACAGAATGAGGAGATAACTCAGGAGAAGAAAAAAATAAAGGAAGAACAAGAACAAATAACAAAGTAATGGATGCTCTTCAAAAAAGAACAGAAGAACAAAGAACTGAAGGACAACGACTAAGAAAATTAAAAATACTCCTTTATAAAACTGGTGGCTTCAATAAATTTATATTGCCCTGTTCTTCTTGCAGGAAGCCGATGCTTTTTGATGTTACTATTCCGAAGATATGATAAAAATAAAGCGAATTATTTGAAAATTATACGCATCCAGTGCGTGGAAAAAATGAAAAACTAAATGCATCATAGTATTTCTTATTCTATGTAAAATGTAGGGATATAAGTTAGGATGGAAAGTAACAACATCTCAACTTGCTCTGGCTTGATAGTGGGAACATCAGTTCCAGGTCTTATCTTAGTCTCCTATATTATTTGAAATCCAATGAATATAACAACTAATAATATGATTTCAAGTATTGAAAGTGGATTTTTGTCACCTATCACATGTTAAAAGATTAAATAAGATCAGAAATAAATCTTCGGTCTAACATATTTATCTCTTCCTCCTATTATTTTTTGATATCTGCAAATCACGTGGTTAAAAAACCACAGGATTCTTGTTTAGTATTAACGAATAAAAAAGTATATACTATGTGCCAGAGGAAAAGATATCTATTTAATTCTGGTATCTTTTGGGTAAAAAAATAAAAACAATAAGCGAATCTCATCTATTAAAAAATATTTAAAGGAATGTGAGACTATGAAAAAAACCTTATTCGCTATTGGACTATGCGCTATTATTCTCTCGATGCCAACAGTTCTAGCTTTCCCAACGCAAAACCACTCTTTACTATTCTCTCCTCTGCTTCTTTCAGACGATGGGACCTTTGCAGGAGGAATGGGACGAGGACATTGGGGGCATGGTTTTGTCATTGATTCTGTCTATGCCTACATGCATGGTGTGTATACCTCAGGTGTTTTTACAAAAATCTCAGGTGATCTTACGAATTCCGATAACGTAAAAATTGGGGAAATCAAGGCGTATTTCATATATAAAATCATTATCGGATATAAGATTACACAGGGTCATCAGACATCACTTGTTGGATATATGATGAAGAATAGTAACAATCAATTTGTTGGTCGAATCCTGGGTGTATTTGGATCTACGTCTCATATTTGGGGTCAGTTCATACCAAATACATAACAGCCCTCACCTTTTTCTCATCTAAATTAAATACCATTGATACATATAGGACTTGAGCTATGCGTGCTGCGAAGCGACTCCTCTGGTGGATATTTATTGGTTCAGCAGGAGGCTTTAATAGGATACGCATTCTTCAAGAACTAATTACAACACCACGGAATGCAAACGAACTGGCAACTCTTTTAAACCTCGATTATAAAACAACTAGACATCACCTTGAGACATTAGAAAAAAACCATTTGATCACAACTATGGGAAATAAATATGGCACCCTGTACTTTCCCTCTGAACTGCTTGAGGAAAATATGCATTTCTTCAAGGAAATCGTAGGTAAGATAAGTAAAGATGAAAAATATAAAAAAAATCAGAATGGTGAAGAGAAATGAATGATACACGTTTTAGAAATAAATTAAATCCCAAAACCAAAGCCATTATCACAATCATCGGATTAATCATCATCGGAATTATCCTCGGATACGGCATTTCAATATTTAGTCTTCAAATAATTCTAACAGAACTAAACGAACTCCCCATACAAATTCCTACAATGCGCATTGATAGATCTGTTATGTACTATACTGGAGCTCTTATTTGCTTAGCTGTCGAGATCATGCTTCTTATTGGACTTCTTTATGTATACTATGATTCCTATAGGAAAACGAAATCACGATTCCTCATTGGAATGAATATGTTTATCATCGCGCTTTTCATCCGCGCAGTTCTCTCGGTTCTCTCACTGCATGACATAGCGACAGACTATATTCGAGTTACCCCATATTTGAGTAGAACATTCCTGACACCTGGGTTCACCGAGTTGAATTTCATTGTTTATGTTTTTGAAATTATTGCACTTAGCATCCTCCTATACTTAAGCATGGAATAAGCTCGAAAAGAAAGCTGTAGCTGAAGAAAGAACAAAAATTGTTCTACCCTCTTTTTCAGAAACCACCATGTTTTGTATAAAAGGTAGTAAACAGATAGATACTACAGGATTTTTACTAGATTTTAAAAGCCTTAGAATAAAAAATACTGATGGAACTACAACATATAGGTCATGCAGGAGCAATTACTCCTAGGTAGCTTTTCTAACGTGCATCAATTTTTTACCATCTAATTCCGTTTATTTTATGGTAGTAATTATGGTAAAAATTTATATAATAATATCTCTTATACGTACCAATAAATTATTCGGAAGGAGAAAAACATGAAAAAAATAGTAACATTAGGTCTTTGTCTTTTATTCGTAGGTGTATCACTTGCAGCAGCAGCACCAAAGGTAATACAACCCAGTCCCCAATTCATCACAATAGACCCAACCGGGACTTTTGAAGGAAATATCGGTATTCCTGAACATCAAGGTCATAACGCAACAATAGTAGGAGACATGAACGGCTCCTATTGGCTACGGAACCGACGTGGTCGTTTTATGGGTGATTGGGAGACAGAAAACAGAACAGGTACCATACGGGGAATATTCGGAAGACATATCTTTTTTGGAAGGGTCTCCATAATGGTTAATGGCACAACGCGAACATTTCCCATCATTGGATTTTTAAGAATTCAAGTCAACAACTCATTCATCGGCAGATTCATGGCTCCTATTGGCCCCGCCCTCTACTTCTGGGGAACCTACACCTAATCCTCTCTTTTTTTATTAATTTTTTTTATTTTCTTCCGATTGTATCATTGCAGGAATGATTTGATTTATGCAATAGCAAAACTTATTTCCAAGATGTGTGTTACCGATTCCAAAATCTACATACCAAACGAGGAGATTTATTATGAAATTAAAACTACTCGCTCTAATAACCGTAATACTAGGAATAATGATATTTTTTCCAACAATCATCGCACAGCCATCCATCATGATAACTGAGTATACACTCGTCCCAGAGACCCTCATGCCAGGAGATCGCGCGATATTAACACTTAACGTACGAAATGGAGAGACAGTCGCCACGCAAACGACCACATCAGGCTCAGGTGGCGAAACAACTACCACCCAACGCACCCTTGGAGCAACCATCGACGCAATCCGGATTCTACCCGCGCAATCCAGTGGAAAACAAATCCGGGCAACAACACAATACAACAACATCGGCTTTTTAGCAGCGGGAACAGCACTAACAGTTAGCTTTGAACTTATCGCGGATATAAACATCAGCGAAGGCGTGTATTTTCCCATAGTCGATATCGATGTAGGAGGTGGCACCGACGTCCAATATCCTCTTCTCATGAAGGTCAGTAATGCTTCTGTAGATATCATTCAAAAAAGTGTCCCTGCGAAGATATCTAGCGGTGGTACAACAGAACTTATTATTAGCGTAATAAATAAAAGAAGCAACGCAGTAAAAGAAGTCATAATCCATCCACAGGAAGATTCGGTCGAATTTATGCCTCAAAGCTATTTCCTTGGCTCGCTTGCTCAAGATACGTCTCAAGATGTTGTTTTTTCTGTCAAGCCACTAGGAACCGGGGTAAAAAACCTTAGCTTTAACATGAGCTATAAAAACGGTGATAATTTGCATACAAGCACCCTTATCGTCCCTATCACTGTTATCGAGGCGTTGGATGTCGCACCAATCATCACCACCTTCCCAATTAGCATCACAAAGGGAGGCTCCTCTCGTATCAGCATTGAGGTGTATAACGCAAAAACAGAGAGAATAACCGGGGTTCTTATCACCCCAATCTGTAATGCAACTGTTATCCCTTCCCAGTATTTCATTGGTTCTATGGATCCTGATGATGTCTACTCTGCCTCATTTGATATCTATACGGACACGCTTGATTTCGGAAAATACCTCATCGGGTTTATCGTCTCATTTAAACAAGGAAATGATTATTTTGAGACTCCCATTGTAACTAAAGCTTTCAGTGTGATATCAGGTCCAGGAACCAGTTATGGGATCTCCAGCGGATCAACCAGTCAATCCGAATCAAATGGCATGTCACTTACCCCATCATTGCTGACTTGCCTCACACCGATAATTATCATCATCGTCGTTGTTGTTCTTTTCTTAGTCATATACATACGATGGAAAAAACGGCGGAAAGCATGATGAATACAAATGTCATCGTCACAGAGAATCTCTCAAAAACCTATGGAAAACCACCCCTGCAGGTCTTCGCCCTGCGGCAAACAAACCTTTATATTAAACACGGGGACTACATCGCAATTATAGGACCGTCTGGCTCAGGAAAATCCACGCTTATGAACCTTCTTGGCTGCCTAGATAAACCAACAACAGGCAAAATTTTCATTGAGGGACATGATGTCTCAACATTAAACGAAAATGAGCTTGCACGAATCCGGAGAGAAAAGATAGGATTTATTTTTCAGAAATATAATCTGATTCCAACCTTAAATGCATTGGAGAACATTGAATTGTCCATGGGTTTTGCAGGAGTTGACAGCCAGCTGCGAACAGAAAAAGCAAAAAAACTTTTGGAGATGGTAGACCTTTCAAAACGATTGACTCATAAACCATCGGAGTTGAGCGGAGGTGAGCAGCAACGTGTCGCAATCGCGCGCGCACTCGCAAACGATCCATCCATTATCCTTGCTGATGAACCGACTGGAAATGTTGACACCAAATCAGGCGAAAACATTATGAGCATTCTAGAGGAGATCAATCGAGAAGGTGAGACCATCATCGTCGTATCCCATAATATGACGATCGCGCAACGCGCTAAAAGAGTGCTGCGCATCCAAGATGGAGTTGTAACGGAAGAATATGTTTAAAGATCATGTCAAACTTGCGATAAAAAATCTACAGCATCGTATGTCCCGATCGCTGCTTACACTCCTTGGTATTGCGATTGGTATCATGGCGATTATCTCATTAATGGCTCTTGGTGAGGGAATGCAACAAGCAGTCACCGGAGAACTATCATCCCTCTCTGATGTCATCGTTGTATCAACAGGTGGAGGTTTTTTTTCATCATTTGGATCAGGTGGTACCCCCAGTGAATATTTCACAGATCGTGACATTGCAACGGTAGAGCGGACCCAGGGAGTTCGAGATGTAAGTACCCAGCTCTCTGCATCTGCTTTTGCGGAGTACAATGGAAAAAAAACCTTGATTTCTCTTACTGGTATGGATGTTATGGTCATGACTCTTCAGTATTCAAATCAACGACTTGAATCTGGGGATCTTCTTACTGAAAACGATCAGAATCAAATAATGATTGGGTATGGGATTGCTCATGATACCTTTGAGGCTGATGTTTCTATTGGTGAACGTATCACTATTAATGGGAAAAAATTTTTTGTTAGTGGCATCTTTGCTAAACAAGGAATGAGCGGTTTTTCTTCCGATAGCCTTGTCCTGATGAACTCCCGTGATTTTAAAAAATTGACAGGTCAAAGTAACATCAGTATAATCTATTTACGTGTAAACGACGTCAACGAGGTCGAACCAATTGCAGCACGTATCCAGGATGCGATTAATCAAAACCATGGGCGGAAGGATTTCGCACGAGCCACGACAATGACCTCAATTTTAGAAACGGTTCAATCAATCATCGGCATCCTTCAGCTTGTCTTGGTGGCTATCGCCTCTATCGCTCTTGTAGTTGCCTCTATTGGAATTATGAATACGATGCTTACTTCAGTGATGGAACGTACACGGGAGATCGGAATTATGAAGGCGATTGGTGCAACAAATCAGAATATCATGAGTATCTTTATCATTGAAGGGATGCTGGTAAGCAGCATCGGTGGTATTGTTGGTATTGTCCTTGGTATCTTCGGATCCCAAGGGTTAACGGTGATACTGAATAATTTCATGATGATGGGCGGCTCATCGAATCTTGCTCCTGTGATTACACTTATTTCTGTGGTTCTTGCCGTTACCGTCTCTCTTATCGTTGGTGTGCTTTCAAGTTTGTACCCTGCCTGGAAGGCCGCTCGGATGAGTCCGATAGAAGCAGTGCGCTATGAATAAGGTGGGATTCCTCATAAGATATCTTAATAACTCTTATGCAATGCGTCCTTGGTTATTAAACCCTCCCTCTTCATTAAGATTCTCCGGGAAAAACGGTTGCTCTTACCACCTTTAAGCAGGTATACTGATTATCCATATCGTGTGATTCTGGCAAGTTTCCATCCCCCGTTTCTCACCACCGAAATGGCTAATGCCCGGGCAATCCTACAGAAGAACCGGCGGGCTATGCAGATACTCAAAATCGCTGAAGGAGACCAGTACAACGGTGTTCAACTTGTTGGAAACATCCCAGAATATATGCAAAAAGCAGCGGGAGTTATTCGAGATCTTGGTTTTGACTACATTGATATTAACATGGGCTGTACCACACGGAAAATCGTACTTCGAGGCGAAGGGGTCGGTCTAATGAAACAGGAAGAACGCGCCTATGAGATCGTCAAAGCGGTATCAGATACAGTAGATCTTCCCGTTACCTGCAAATTACGACTAGGGCCTTCAAAACACTCCCTTAACGCTTTATCTTTCTCACAAAAATTAGTCGATGCTGGTGCAGTCGCCCTCACTATTCACGGGAGAAGCGGGGAGAAAAAATTCGGAATGCCACTGGACCTAGACCTCATACAAAACGTAGTAGCAACGCTCTCAGTGCCTGTAATTACTAATGGAGGGATTTCCACTGGTGTTGAAGCGTTGGGGGTAATCCAGAGGACAGGTGCAGCAGCAGTAATGCCAGGACGAGGACTTCTTGGAAATCCCTGGTTGATTCCCGAGATTCTCAGTAGTTTCTCCCACAAGCAGTATACCCCACCAAGCTTGCAGCAAAAAAAAGACGTGTGTCGTAATCACCTTACATTACTTGAGAAGTTTTATGGTGAACAATGGGCGATTCTTCGGATGAGAAGTATCCTACCGTATTATTTTTCATCATGTGTAGATATCAAAAAACTCAAGAACGACATTCAACAGGTAACCACAACCAAAGAGATTTATCTCATATTAGAACGAATTCAAACAAAAGGCTCTGCGATTATTTATAGAAAGTAAACGATGGCTTTTATCTTCTTTTTCCTAGAACCCTGATATTGGTTGGGGTAGAAGTGAGGAATCAAATTCCGATGGAAGCTGCTTCTTCGTCGCATAGTGGTACATAGCTGCGATATAAATCCCGTTTGTCGCCGATGCAATAACCCCGATGACTGCCCAGTAGAGAAACGCACAAAGAAAACCTATGACCAGCGCAGTTGAGTTCCCAAGTGAAAGCCCAAGAAATATAGGAAGAATACCAAGAAGTGCAAGCAGCGCAAAGATGATGGTAAATCCAAACGATCCGATGATGGTTTCACCCCAGGTCTGCTTGAACAACGAAGCGCTTCGCCTGATAGAGGATGCGACTCCTTTTTTTTCGTAAATGAGAACAGGGATGATAAAGAACGTGACATAAGTCCAAGCGATACCAAAAACTCCAGCGACGATTCGACCAATCCAACCCCCTCTTTGACGGATTGCCTGTAGGATCATGCCAATGGTTGCTGAGATAATCGCCCAGATAAAGATCCGACCAATGTTCTGCGAGGCAATACGTAATCCATCAGAGACTGTTGGGTCACTACCGCTTAAACGAATGTTCGCACAGGCGATAATAGCCGTATTAAAGAAAATCACGATGAAAAACAAAAGAAAATAGATCACAACCATCAGAACGATCCAGAACCACCCGGAGGTCTCAAAAGAAGGTAATCCTAAAAACCAAAATCCAGTAAAGAACGAAAGTAAAAGAATAACGCAAGCAATAAAGGAGAGAATCGGAAAGATCATAATCTCTTTATCTTTTCGCAGCACACCAAGGCTTATCTTCATAAGCTGCCAGCTACGCCCAATTTTTCCCATGAAAACCTATAACCAAAGACAAGTTAATAAAATTATCATCTGTAATGAAAAAGAATCTATCTTCCCTTCAAATACAGTGATACATGAGTAACAATCAAGTACAAAGATGTTTCCTTAATCTGTTTTCCATTTTTTTATAGATGTTTTCCTGATACGAATTTCTGTGTTGAAAAAAATTCTGATGGACTCGTTCGGACATTCCATCCTGCGTCATTTAAAATACGAGTACAATCTTTCACGCTCATACCTCGTTTCTTTTCTGTTTCTTTGATCGTATCCCTTGGATTTGACCCAACCTCCGCCCACAACAGATTAGCTCCGGCAAAAGCACCAGGAAGGTTTGGTTCGTGTGTACAGTTTCCCACGATTATATCATTCAAAGCAAGTCGCACAACTGCAAGGACAAGAGCCATGTGTCCCTCGGTTACAATTCCATGAAGTACTAAGGCGGTCTGAGGGATGGGGATGCGTCGTGCTGCTCCACTATATACTGGTTGAACCTCTCTGGTGATGATTGTTTTTTGAACAAGTTCATCGATGGTATGTTCAGGACCTACCGGCTCAAGACAAGTGCCAATAAGCAGTCCAGCTTCACGTGCATTAGCCATTGTTTGCAGCCGCTTTTTAATAGAAATAGTTGTATCTTTTCCTTCCCCTAATCGAACCGCATGGTAAATACCAGAGAAACCCACATGTTTTAATTCTTGTGCTTGTGCTTCGGAAAAATCGCCAATATTAGCGATAAGAACAGTATCTGCCTTTAATGATTGTCGGATTTCTTTTGACGTTTCAATATATTTCTCAAAGGGATAATGTGCTGTTGTCATCAAATAAATCGCGTTTGCGTTTTCCATTTCAAATTGTTTAGCTTGAGAAATTGCGTCGTCAATAGGAAGCTCAAAGGAATCAATAAACACCTTATTCTTCGCAGCAAATGAACAAAACAAGCAGTTTTTTGGACAAGGGGAAATATTTAGCCCAATTTGCGCATGAACCTCAGCTATCCCTCTGCTTACTTGTATTGATTTTTTCCGAGCAGCCCACAAAAGATGCAGAGATTCTTTTGAAAACAAAGGAACATTGAATAACTCTTTGATTTCTTTTTCTGTTAATAGATCCCCTGCTAATGATTTTTCAATGATGTTCTGAATCATGGACTTATCCCGGTTGTGGTTTTTTTTAAATAAATATATTTAGAACACGGAACGCAAGCCCGCCTATAAAAATAGCTAAACCTATCTCTGCAAACGTAATAAGACCTGCTCGTTTCCATCCTGTTTCCCGTATTAATGCAGCGATGGTTGCGATACAAGGGACATAGATCATAATGACAAGAGCAAAGACAATCATTTGCACCGGAGACATAACCGAACGAATATCTGTTGTTCCCCCAGCAGACATCAATAGTACCAGAGCTGCTTCTTTTCGTAAAATACCAAAGATGAAGAGAAAACCAGTGAACGCAGGAAGCCCAAGCCAGACAACTGTAACTGGGCTTAACGCACCTGATACCAACGCAAGAACATCAGTCAATCGCATCGCCTCGATGATGATACTACCAAGGATAATGAGAGGAAGTGCTGTGAGCAGGAACGGTTTGAATCGGTTCCATGCTTGTTTCAAGACCACCTTACCTGATGGCAGACGGTAGGGAGGCATTTCCATAATAATGCCGACAGACATACCTGGAAGAAATCGATTTAGAGCTCGTCCTATAAGAAATATTAACACAAAATCAAAAACAAATAGCAGAAGCGCCCATTGGAACCCTACATATACACCAACCAATCCAAGAATCACAACTGTTCGAGCTGAACAGGGAACAAGTGTTGAAAGAAAAACAGCGATGAATCGATCTCGTTTGGTTTCCATGATGCGGCATCCGACACAAGCAGGCACGTTGCACCCAAGGGCAAGGAGCAGAGGCATGCATGCTTTTCCATGAAGACCAATCGAATGACAGGGACGGTCCATCAGATAGGCTATTTTAGGCAAATACCCTGAATCTTCAAGGAACCCAAGAATAAGGTAGAATGGTAAGATAAACCCTAACGCTATCGAAAGAGTAGCATAAAATCCAACAACACCGCCATTCCAAAGTAACTCACCCCAGAACCCAGTTATACCAGGATTGATGCTTTCAAAAAAATATTGTATTATTTCAGAAAGCCACCCACCAAAATACGACATAAACACAAGGATAGACAGCATAATGATAAACATCAAAGCATAACCATAAATCCCATGCATGCTGAGTGCGTCTAACCGTTCCCCTAAGGAGGGTTTTTCTGTTTCTTTAAATGTTCGTACTTCTTTTACGATGCGTGCGGCAACCGCGTAGCGCTCTGAGGAAATTACCGTTGCACAAGGTTCCTGATGGATATCAGATATTTCTGAGGAAAGTATCTTCGCTGCGACAATAGCATCAGGATTTTTTTCAGACACCTTGGATATTATCTTGGAATCCTGCTCTAATAATTTTATTGCAGTCCATCGGAGTGGATAGCCTATGGAAACTCCAGTCAGTAGTCGTTCTAGTTTTTCAATCCTTGTCTCAATCTCAGGACCATAGATAATAGCATCATTTTTTTCAGGCGATCTTTGGCTTACCTTTTCGAGCGCTTTATCAACGATTTCATGGACACCAATCCCTTTTGTCGCAATTGTAGGGACGACCGAAGCGTTGAGGATTTTTTCAAGTTTTTTTTCATTGATCGTGATTCCTTTTTTCTTTGCGTCGTCAATAAGATTTAACGCGATGACAAGCGGAGTACCCATTTCAAGGAGTTGAAGTGTAAAAAACAGATTTCTTTCCAATGCAGTCGCATCAACGACATTGACAACCACATCAGGATGTTCTAGGGCAATGAAATCCCTTGAGACAATTTCTTCTTGTGAATAAGTTGACAGGGAGTAGATACCTGGAAGATCAATAACCTTGATGTTTTTTCCATGATGAAGCAGCATTCCCTCTGCTTTTTCAACGGTTTTTCCCGGCCAGTTCCCAATGATTTGTCCAAGGCCAGTAAGCTGGTTAAAAATGGAGCTTTTTCCAACATTTGCATTTCCAGCAAGGGCGATTATAAGGTCAACATTCATGTGTTATCACGATTTCTGTACAAAAATCTTTTCGGCGATGCCTCTGCCGATAACTAGTTTACATCCTCGAACACAAATTTCTACGGGACCATGCAGGGGTGCAGTTCGTAGGAGTGATATTTCAGTACCATTTGTCAAACCAAGATCACATAACCTTTGCATCACACCTGCACCACCGCGGACAAAAGCGATTTTTGCTTTTTCACCTTTTTTTAACGAGGTGATGGCTATGATGTCCTTCTCCCGTTTTTCAAGTGATGTAGTATGCTCTACGAGACATTCTTGGCAGTTTTTCACATCAAGGTTGCAGGGAGGGATTGGTGAACCGTGGGGGCACTGGTTTGGTCCTTTAAGTGTTTTACAGAGAGCTGTTTCTGTTTCATCGGTCAGGGCGTGTTCCATTTTACATGCCTGCTCATGAATATTCTCCTGTGGGAGATGTAGGATTTTGTCTAAAAAGACTTCAAGGAGTCGGTGTTTTCGTTTCATTTTTACTGCTGCTTTGTAACCTTTTATGGTAAGGGAGACACCTTTATGTGATTCATATCGCACAAAGCCTTTCGTTTTTAATCGTTGAAATACTTCGGTAACGCTTGCTGGAGCATTGTTTAACCGCTCAGCTATCTCTGTTGTTTTTGCGGTACCTTTTTTTCCGGCAATATCGTAGATTGCTTCAAGATATTCTTCGATGTGCTCCTGCGGCATAAGTTCTCACTAACATATGATATAGTATTTACAAGAATATAAATATTTCGGTCGACCTAAAAATTATTATTTTACTTATCAAACTTACGTTTAAGAAAATATTAAAATAGGTAGAGTAATTACACCTGCATCCCACGAAAAAGGAGTTTTACTACAAACCTCAATTAAACAATCTGAATGATAACAACATCAAAAGGACGGTATACTAATGATGGAGGAGAAATCCACATACTGAAACTCGATTCATTATTAAAAATCAATAAAAAAAAGATATAGCATGCTGAAATGGAGGAAAAAAATGGAAGAAATAGAAAACATAAAAATGCCCTTGATAGGTGATCAAGCACCAACATTCAAAGCAAAAACAACGATGGGAGAGATAACCTTTCCAGATGATTACAAAGGAAAATGGGTCATTCTCTTTAGCCATCCAGCTGATTTTACCCCTGTATGCACAACCGAGTTCATGACATTTGCCACGATGCAGGAAGACTTCAAAAAGCTTAATACAGAGCTCATTGGCCTCTCCATCGACAGTATCTATGCACATATCGCCTGGCTTCGGACTATTAAAGAAAAAATCGAGTATAAAAGCATGAAAAACGTAGAAATAAACTTCCCAGTCATCGAAGATTTAAAGATGGATGTAGCAAAAAAATTCGGAATGATCCAACCAAACGCATCAACAACCCAGGCAGTCCGAGCAGTATACATTATCGACCCAGCAGCTAAGATCAGAGCAATCCTATATTACCCTTTATCAAACGGCAGAAACATGGCAGAGATAAAACGTCTTCTTATCGCCATGCAGAAAACAGACAAAGAAGGAATCGCAACACCAGCAAACTGGCAACCAGGTGATGACGTTATCATCCCACCACCGGGATCCTGTGGACTAGCAAAAGAACGCGTTGAAAAAAAAGAAGAGGGAAAATACTGCCTTGACTGGTTCATGTGCCTTAAGAAAGAAAAGACAAAATAAAACACAACAACTCACTCATTGCACGTACTTATCTCATAATAAGATTCTATTTTCCTTCAATAATCAGCCAAAGTAGCAACTTCACCAAAAGAAGGCTCTTTACTGGTTGCCTTTATCTCAAATGATAATTATATAAAAGAAAAAAATTTTAAAAAATATGCGTTCTTCAAGCTATTCTACAAAGAATATCATAAACGATTGTTCCGATAAGAAATCATAACTATTCTGAAGCACATATCCAGCCTGTTTGGTCTCTTCAAGTAGCACTTCATATGGAATATAATGTCGAAGTCGACGTTGAAAGCTAAATAACCCTCCTCTCCCATCAAATTCAATGATTACAAGCGTTCCCCTTGGTCGCAACATTTCTTTTAACCTCCGGAAATAGTCAACTCGATTAGGAAGATGATGCGTCACATTTCGCAAAAAGACCATATCAAACAGACCATGTGGAAGATCAGGTTGTTCTGATGAAGTACACAGTGTGATGACATTAGATAATCCTTGTTCTATAGCCTGCTGCTTGACAAAATCCAAGAATTCCTGATTGGTATCTACCGCATAAACCTGGCCTGTAGAGCCAACTGCCTGTGCAAATCGAAACGAAAAATACCCTCCTCCCGATCCAATATCTGCGATAACCTGACCAGGTTTTAACGCAAGAGTCTGTATGATTTCATCAGCTTTAAATTTCCGATGTGCTGCCCGCTTGTTAAACATCTTTGCTTTCGTGTTACTCATTTTTTCTAGAAACTCCAGAAGCTTTAATCAAATGTCAGAATAAAACCGCATTATCCAATAATTCATTTATTAAGTTTTGTGATTTCATTTATCAAATCCTTTTTTTCAAGAGAGCTGAATAATCCATATGCTAAAAAGAATTTATGATAAAAATCGTAGGTAATTGTCAAATAAATCTATTTTGAGTAGTAAACCCTTGCCTTTAATTACGGTCACAATTATACTCATCAAAATGATGATTTCGAACAAGCAAAAGACCTCTTTAGAAGAGTCATGACTACAACTGATAGAGATCACTTGTTAGACAATAATGTAGCTCATCTGAGTAACGCAAACAAGGACATTCAAATCAGACAGACAAAAATATTCTACAAAGCTGACCCGGATTATAGTCGTCGTGTCGCTACAGGACTTAAATTAGACGAGGAAATATTTAAAAACTAAAAAAACAATAGTATAAAATCTCCTGCGTTTCTCTGTAAATAATACAGTTATTATGATATTAACAGAGGCAACCTCATTAAAAAAAATTAGTTTGCATTTTATAAACAACAACGTTGTTTAATATTAAATATCAAAATAATTTTCCCCTTGCGTATAAGTTTTTAAAGAAAGAAAGGATAATAAGATGTGACAGAGAAATGTATCGACAAAACCCTGAGTTTGAAGAACCTTCTAATGAGACAATCATATGGAGATATGTGGATTTCACAAAGTTCATATCGTATTTGGAAAAAAACGCCTTGTTTTTTGTTCGAAGTGACCAATTCCCTGATAAGTACGAGGGGAAGTTTACTGAAGCAGATGCGAAGCGATGGGAAGAACGATTGCAACCCAAGATAAAATTAAACCAGATGGAGATCTATGATCGGATAAGAAAAATAGTAAATATTAGTAGCTGGCATATCAATGATAACGAATCAGCAGCCATGTGGGAGATATGCCTTCAAAGCAAAGAGGGTGTCGCCATTAAATCAACATTTAAGCGGTTGAAAGACAGTTTCCTTCCACACAAAGAGGATGATATCTTTATTGGGAAAGTAAAATATATAGATTATTCACATGATGTGATTCCGAAAGGTAATATCTTTAATCCATTTCTCTATAAACGCAAATCCTTCGAACATGAACGAGAGCTTCGAGCTGTTCTACTGAAAGTAATGATACAGGAAGAAACCGTTGAAAAACAGGTCCTATACGTCGACCCTAAATGGTTTGGAGTTTATGTGAAAACGGATTTAGATATCTTGATTGATAGTATTGTTGTTTCCCCTAGCGTCCCTGATTGGTTTATTGATCTTGTAACGTCTATCGGGAAAAAATATTGTTTATATAAAAAAGTTGAATCTTCGGAGCTTTCTAAAGAACCCCCTTATTAAGATTCAGTAATTTTCTCTCTTTCGTTAAATCTTATAAATGTATATTTTTAAGAATTATAACGAATAAAGTTATTATCTGTATGTTTTTTTTCTTACCAGAAAACTCCTTTATATCTGTTGGTCGCCGGGCAGCCAAAACAACGGTTTTCAGAATATGCTTGGCATGTTTTATATTCGACACCGCAGGGGGGTTTATTTAGAGGTCTTTCAACAATTCGTATGGGCACGACAAAATCCTTGATACTTGAAATGATAATGTTAAAATCCGCACTTTGTACATCTTTGTCTTTACGTATCCGACAATCAATGATTGATTCAAGAGACGCTAAATCTTCACCAGCGAACAGCAACATGAGGTTCTCATCACCGGAGACGATGAAACCATTTATAAAGAAAGGGCACCCCCGGAATATATTTAAAATCTTTGTGGTGTTAGTTGTTCGTACCATAACCTTTGCGAGATACATTCCGACCTTGTTGAGGTTCACCCCTGACACGATTTCAAGGATTCCTCGATCTTTTAGTTTTTTTATCCGCATGGCAACGGAGGGTTGGGATAAACTGACCTTTTTGGCGATTTCTTCCTGTGAAAGATCATGATTGTCGTGAAGTAGGGAGATTATTTTTCTATCCTTTTCGTCTAAGGTAAATTTTACTTGTGGCATACAGCGACCTCATTAATACATATATATTATCAATAACAAATAGAATATACTTAAACTTTTCCTATAAAAAATAAGTAAAACTAGTAATTTTTATTATAATTATCATGAAAATGTTTATAAATAACTTCCTATGCTAATTATGATTATATGTTGATTTCAAAAAAAGAAAATCAACAGATACAATAAAATGGAGGTGAAATAGAACATGCCTGGTGGCGACAGAACAGGACCATGGGGCCTTGGATCAAGAACTGGTCGAGCTGCAGGATACTGTGCAGGATACAATGTACCTGGTTACGCAAACCCCGGCTATGGTCGATCGTTTGGCAGAGGCAGGGGTCGAGGATTCGGACGTGGTTTCTGGGGACGAGGAGTATATCCCTATCCAGCACCATACTACCCAGAACCATTTATAGAGCCAAATAAAGAAGAAGAAAAAGCTTATCTCGAAAACATGATCAAAGGTCTCGAAGAAGAAATGAAGTTAATACAAGAACGGCTCCAAGAGCTCTCAAAAGAAAAAAAAGAAGCTCCATAATACAAACATAAAGCATCCTTCTCTTTCTTTTTATGACAAAAAAAAACAGCATGAAAAATAAGGTTAAAAACATTGAGGTGAACGAATCAATGGAAAAGAATAGTAAAGACAATCTTAAAATAACACAAAATCTCGACAGAATACAACATAAAATTATTGTGTTAAGTGGAAAAGGTGGCGTTGGAAAAAGCACGGTGTCTGTTAATCTAGCATTCGCGCTTTCAGAGAAAAAATATACTGTTGGACTAATGGATTGTGATATGCATGGACCAAGTATCCCAAAGATCCTTGGCGTCGAAGAAAAAAGACCTACTGCAACACCTACAGGTTTTAATCCAATTATGGTTACACCAAGGTTAAAAGTAATGTCCATCGGTTTTCTTCTTTCTGATACAGATTCCCCAATAATATGGAGAGGACCAATGAAGATGGGTGCAATAAAACAATTTATCGGTGATGTCGATTGGGGTGACCTTGATTATTTAATCGTCGATCTCCCACCCGGCACAGGAGATGAACCCCTCAGTATCGCCCAGCTTATCCCAAAGAGTGACGGAGCAGTTATTGTCACAACACCACAAGATTTAGCATTAGTAAGTGTACGCAAGTCCATTAATTTTGTCAAAAAGATGAACATCCCTGTCATTGGTATTATAGAGAATATGAGCGGGTTTACCTGTCCGTATTGCCATAAAGACATCGATATCTTTAAAACAGGTGGTGGATTGAAAGCATCCGTAGATCTTCAGGTACCCTTTCTTGGAAAGATTCCCCTAGATCCTAATATAGTTACAACAGGAGATAGTGGAGAACCATTTCTCACAAAACATGCTAAAGCAGATGCAAGTAAAGCCTTCACGAACATAGTTGAGAAAATTGAACAGATTGTCAATAAAAGGAGTTGAAAAAAGATATGCCAAAATGGCGCGGAGGTGGAGGATTCGGACGATGGGGCGGTCGCGGTCTTGGAGGCGGATATGGTAGAGGCCCCAGTATGGACTGTATGTGCCCTACATGTGGTCATCGCGAACCTCATCCGCGTGGTGTTCCCTGCTCAACGATAAAATGTCCACGATGTGGTACATTTATGATACGAGAATAATCAAAGTTATGTGTATTATGATAGATGATAGAAATCATTTGAAGTAACAATTAAAAAAATCGAAAAAATAAAAAAGAGGTGAAAAAACATTTTGCCAGGAAGAAATGGAACAGGACCAATCGGTCAAAGACCAATAACTGGAAGAGGTAGAGGCCAAGGACGCGGTCGCGGTCTTGGAGGTGGATATAGCAGAGGCTCCGGTGGAGAATGTATTTGTCCAAATTGTGGACATCGGGAACCACATCAATTACGAGATCCATGTTATACAAAAAAATGCCCAAAATGCGGATCACTAATGACAAGATTATAAAAAAATTTATCGTATGCAGTGAGGTGAAAAAAAGAAATGAACAGACCTCAAGATCAGATGAAGACATTCAAGATAGAGCAGATCAAGACGTTCATTATGTCTTTTGGATTTGAAGGGGTGAGTAATTCATCGTCTCAGAATAAAATTTATTCAAAAAACGGTTCAGTTATAAACGATATGTCATCCTCTATCTCTCTCCGCAGATGATGTATCAGAGAAATAAACGGTCGTGTCTATCTTAGGTGCATGTGATGTAGAAATATTAAAACCACAACTACAAAAGATTAGTTAGGTCTTGTATAGCAACCCATAGTAAAAAAAGATACTTTGGAGTGAAGAAAGTAGAAATAGTTGAAATAACCAAAACCACTATTTCTATAGAATGTAGTTCAGAAGAAGCCTAAAAAAGAGAATGGCAATAGCTAAATTTACCATATGTGGAAGTGAAATCATGAAAATATGTGTATCATCAACAGGAACGGATTTGAACGCAAGTGTTGATCAACGATTCGGAAGATGCCAGTATTTTTTAATTATTGACACGGAGACAATGGACATAAAAACCATTTCAAACGAAAGTACCTTATCTTCAGGTGGTGCTGGTGTTCATGCAGCGCAAATCGTCACAAAAGAAGAGATAGACTCTGTGATTACAGGGAATATCGGACCAAATGCTTTCCAAATCCTACAGGCAGCTGGTATAAAAATATTCACGGGCGTAGATGGAACAATAAAAGATGCGATTGAGAACTACAAGAAAGGAAATCTGCAAGAAACAGGAGCGGCAAATGTAGGAAGCCATGCAGGTTTAGGAGGTAGAACGTGATGAAGGTATGTATCCCAACGATGGGGGATAATGGATTAGATGAAATTGTAGGCGAGCATTTTGGTAGAGTCCCAACCTATACGATTGTGGATCTTGACACCAATGAGGTAAAAGTTGTACAAAACACCAGTGAACATATGGGCGGAGTAGGATATCCCCCTGAGATTATGGCTCGGGAGGGCGAACATGTCCTTGTCTGTAGAGGATTAGGTCGCCGTGCGATTAG
>SMTZ1_10001715_pt1 | contig 26110 bp, 29 predicted proteins | sample DeeMarSWOR136_30_FD_25667 | JGI IMG/M metagenome (IMG submission 25667)
ATTGCCTTTATTATGCACTCCTCCGCCCGGTTCTTCGCATCGGATTCGCCAAAGCCAACGGTAGCGACGCCTCCCGAGTGCATTATTGTTCGCACGTCCGCGTAATCAAGGTTCACCAGGGAAGGCTGCGAGATCGTTTCCGTCACGCCTTTTATCATGTTGGCTATCAGGTCGTCCGCCACGGAAAATGCCTGCTGTATCGGAAGGTTACCGGCGACATGCAAAAGCTTGTCGTTCTCTATCACTATCACCGTATCGCAGACCTGTCTCAACTGGTAGAGCCCGTCTTCAGCTTTCCCTATTCTGGCGCCTTCCACCTTGAAAGGCATGGTTACGCTCGATATAACGATCGCTCCCAGCTCCTTCGCGATCTTGGCTATTGCAGGCGATCCTCCTGTTCCTGTTCCGCCGCCAAGACCTGTAACGATGTATAGCATGTCGATACCTTCCATCAGCTTCTTAAGATCTCTCTCGCTCTCCTCAGCGGCCTTCTTTCCGAGGTTTGGATAACCTCCTGCTCCCAGTCCCCGGGTCAGCTCCCTTCCTATCAGGAATTTTTGGTTCGCCCGGGATATACTCAGATGTTTCGCGTCCGTGTTTATAGCGATTGTCTGGGCTCCCTTTATCCCTATGTCCGAGAGCCTGGTTATGCAGTTGTTCCCTGCACCTCCGATCCCCATGACGAGGATCTTTGCCTGCATCACGTCCAGGCCGAACTCGTCGTGTATCTGTTTCTCTATACTGTCCTTCTGTGTTTCCTCAGTTTCGAACGGCTTTTCCTCCGTCTTTTCCCTTATTTCTATAGGTTTTTCTTCGGTGTCTTCTTCAAACACATTTTCAAACGCTTTCTGGATCAATGAGTCCATGTTACCCCCTCCTCTTTCGTTACGCCACCCGAAAATATATTTTGAAGTGGCGAAATCTTTTTATTTATGGATTTCAAATATTGTTAGAAAACTAGTTTATACTAATAAGTAAAGTTGTTCCAAATTCCCCCAATTGCAACTTCCCCCAAAGTTGCGAAAACTTTTTCTACACCGTTTAAAAATTTAATAATATAATTATCCGCTTGGAATTTATAAATGTTTCTGTTGTGATTTTTCTTTTTGCATGTTATTCGTCCTCAGGTGGTTGTAACATTAATTTGCAGTATTTTTATGCCTTTTCTCCCGAAAATGAGCGTTTTCCTGTCTTTTCACATTCGGGATCGTCAGGTAATTTCTAATGAATTTAGGCCCGAAAGATATCGAAATATAGCGAACGAAAGCTTTATATACCATTAAATTAATTACTATATAGAGGTAAATAATAAGATAGGGTGATCCAAGTGAAAGTAAACAAAAATTACCTGGATGTCGGAAGGGATGTTGATAGTTTCAGGTATAATTCTGGATTAAACGAGATTGTCAGTTACGGTTATAAAAAGGTATTCGAGGGTATAGGAAAGGGTCTGGACTACGTTTTTTATAAACTGGGTATAAACCAGTTCATAGATTATGTAAACCCTGGTTATGCGTATGCTGTTGAAAGCGAACCCGCGGAATGGGAGTACAGGAGCGATCTGCTGAAGAAGGCTCTGGGAGGCGCTTAGAATGAAGGAAAAGCTATTGAGATTGCAGGAGGAATTGTTTAACGGAGATGAAATCTATAGCTCTCAGAAGAAAATGCAGAGTGTTACTGGCAAGAGGGGAAATCATCTGGGAGCGATCAAAATAGGCGAAAAGGGGGAATACAAGATTTACCTGCCCAGATACCCGCTCGAGGTATTGAAAGAACCTATTCTGGATTATATTAAAACTATTACGGGTTTGGATAAGAATGATGATGTCACTTTCGCATTACATGCATATGGCAAACTTCATGAAGACATGCACTTCGATAACTTTCTTGAGGAAAAATACGCAATCCAATCTTCAGACAAAAACAAGAAAAGGAAGGTGAACGATTACCAGGAGGAATTAACAGCTGAAACCAAAACCATCAGCCATTCGAAATGTACGGAAGGACTTGGAATCATTTATACTGTTGCAACTATTGTTAACGCTTATGAGTATCTGAATGATAAACAGATGGCAAAGGATCTAGCTAAAATGTTCCCCGAGATAAAGGAAGAGGCGAAGTTCCTTAAAAGTTATATGAGGAGTCAGAAGAGAGGCTTGTGGAATTAGGTGAGTGATATGGGATACTCGGTAAACGGTCAATGGGCTGCGAAGGAGGCTGCAAGGAAACTGCAGGAAAGAAAGGATGATCTTTATTTCCAGGACCTGCCAATAATTCGAGCGAAGGCTGGAGGTAAGGAAAAAAAGAAAAGTTATCCTATTATAAAATCCCCGTCAAAGATTATACCTTACACAGGTTACTATGTTTCAAGAAAAATCTTACAGCTTGTAGATGAGGCCATACCTTATGACCCCACAAATACGTTAAACAGAATTGTTAAAAGGGCTCTGAATGGTTGGGGGAGAGGTCTGGGGCAGAACTTGGAGTCAAACCTTATTGAATTCAGCCCTTTGGGTGCTGCGCTCCTTGACTTCAGTGAGGGCGCATCCAGTTTGTATTCTATCTACACTGTTGTTGAACCGACAACAAATATGGAAACTCCGATCTATTTCCGTAGGTACAGCGAAGACGGCTTCGGCAGAAAAAAGGAAGAGGCACTTCCCGCGAACTTTGACAACACCCTCAGGGAAAACATAAGATATGTTGTCAGGGAAATGGAATCTGTTTACAACGATCAGGAACTACAGGATTATTACAGGAACTACTTCAGCGAGCCGGGTTTCGATTTTGTAACAAAGGGAGACGTTCCGGACAGGTGTGTTGAGCCTAACAGGGTTAAAAAATGGGCCGTGAGGGACTCTTCTTACGTCCAGCACGAGGTGGGCGCGAATACAGAGGAATATCCGCAGGGATCGGGAATCTACGTGACCAGCAGGATGCTTAATGTTGACGGCACAGATTACGTGATCAGAAGGTACGAGAAAGCGTCAGGATGGAATAAATTCATTGAATGGGCTTCCTTCGCGGGTTTGTGGAGGATAACCGACTGGGCGATGCTTTTCCGTCCTGCAAAGGAAGCGATGATGAAGTTGTCTCCAGAATTCGGTCAGGTCGCTATTGAGGAACAGTACAAAATATGTTCAGCGATAAAGAGAGGGTTCTTCTATAACGCAGCAAGAAATGACTACGACTTCGATTTGAAGAGGTACATGACAGGTCCTTAGTCACACATATAAACTTACACCCACAATAGATTTAATATGGCTGTTGATCTATTCGACATGCTGGTGCAAATACTCCAGATCAGCCCCACACTCGTGAATGAATATCAAGCTCAGGGTCCGATCTACCAGCTTTTTTATCTGTTCTTCTTCCCCATGGTTTTCATAGTCCTCCTGATATACGTCATAATGAGGAGGTTCTCCGACAACCGTGGGCTCAGCGTGCTCGTGGGGATCGCTGTACTGGCCTTCATTATATTGAATAAGTGGTATACGTTCTTCGCCTACCTGAGCAGGTTCTGGATCTTCATACTGGTAGTGATAGGGTTCATATTGATGTGGTTCTACCACAAGGAGAAAGGCCCTGCTGAGACCGGGAAGGGCAGGGCTGTTGGAAGGATGGGCGGTCTAGGAGGCCAGATAACAAAAAGGCTCTACAAGAAGGCTATGGGAATAGAGAAGGAGCTTGAGGGTGAGGTAGAAAGGGCAATAAACGCAGTTGAGAGATCGAGAGGTGGCGTTGAAACCACGGAAGCCATTAGGTTAGCGAATGACGCCATGCTGAAGTACAGGGAAGCGATTGATATCGCGGGAACATCAAAGTTTGCAAGCAAATATCGTAAATACGAAAAGAGGCTTCAAGATGCAATTAAAAAACACGGTATTGATATGAAGAAGGTGTGAGTTGATTTGGATGGATGGTTTGCTTTCCTTGGATTTCCTGATCCCATTTTTCTTTATATTCGCGATCATATACGGGGCTCTCGAAATATCCGGGGTCTTCAAGAACAAGGCGGTGAAAGCGATCATAGCTGTCCACCAGGTCCTCCCGTACGCAGCGATCTTCTTTGTCGTTGTGTTTTTCATAGGCTTCATAGCGAAGCCCTTCAGGGGTAGGAAGGCGGGAGAGCCGGGCAAGAGGGATCCTTTGTTGTTACTGGTCGTGCTTGGTCTGCTGCTGATCATTTTCGCACAACTGGCGACCCCCTCATCCCCCTTCTATCCTGACATAAGTTCGACCATACTCGGTGACGAGACCATCCTATGGGGGATAGGGATCGTGATCGTTATCTTCATGTTCTATTATGCATGGAGCCAGAGCAGGGCGCAGCAATAAAAATGCTATTCTAGGATCGTAAAACCTTATAAATGTGATACTTCAAATAATTAATATGGCAGCATTTGATCAGATGATAACGACTATGATGAATCTGGAGTTCTTCCAGTTTCTCTTCCCGTTCTTGCTTGCCTTAGCGATAGTCTACGGACTGCTCAGATGGGCACTCAGGGAGCAGCTACCAAAATCAGCGGCAGGAGTGATCTCATTGATAATCGCGTTCTTCGTGATGCTTTATTCGAGCTGGAACTACATGGTGGTTTCCTTTTTCGCGAACATCTCAGGGGCTTTCCTAATAGTGGGTTCAGGGATTCTCTTCGTAATAATACTGATGGCGCTGGTCGGCCTGAGGCCTGAAGATCTCTGGCCAGGAAAGGAGAAGGGCAAATCCAAGTGGATAGTGGTATTGCTAATAGTATTCATCGGAGCACTGATATTCTTCGGCGCAGGGGCAGGCTGGCTGGTCGGGTTCCCGGCCTGGGCGGCAGGATCAGACTTCTGGACAATAATATTCTTCGTGATCATACTGGCAATAGTGGTATTCTGGATGGGAGCAGAGACAGAGGAAAAGAAGGAAGGGGCACCGGCTAAGCCTGGTACTTAAAACTCCGGTTCGCATAAGAATCCCTTTTTTATTTCTATTTCTAATTTTAATTATGGTTAAGAGTAAGTATGCGAAACTTGCAGGCTGGAAGAGGATCGCAAAGGAAAGGATTTCGATCCTTTTCAAAGAGGCTGATAAAGAATTCAAGAAGCATCCGGAACGTTCGAAAAGATACGTTGAAGTAGCGAAAAGGATAGGGATGCGCTACAACGTTCGCATTCCGAGGGATCTGAAAAGGAGGTTCTGTTCCAAATGTTTCTCTTACCTTAAACCAGGCGTGAACTGCAGGGTGAGAACAAGGAAGGAAAAACAGGCCGTGACCGTGACTTGTTTGGTTTGCGGTTCCGTTTCTCGTCATCCTTATATAAGAGAGAAACAAAATATTAAACAATGAAACTGGTTATCTTTCTCGGTTGCGTTACCATTTTCATATCCTGCTTTTTCATATTCTTCACCTTCAACACGCTCCTGCATTTCAAGATATCATGCGAGCAGGGCATAATAGGTAATTTAAAGTGTAACATGGAAGAACTGAACATAAGCATTGTTTTCGGCATAATAATCGTGGGCCTGTTCCTGTTTATCGACACCCTGGTTGTCTATTTTATGGTAAAAACATGGGTTCCGGATCTGTTCATGTACGGATAGCGGAATGAAATTATTCAACGCCCAGTAGTTTTCTGAGAATCCAGGTCGCCGGCAGCGTGCATAGTATATACCATCCGAGCCAGTTGAGATAGTATCCAAAAACGGGAAGTGGGAAGGGCATTCTTACCAAGAGGTACATGGAGGTTTTCTTCTCTTCCGGGAAAACGTGCCAGTACATATCCCCTATGTTCGCAACGCCCCCTTCCGAATAGGATTCGTCATCAGAGAAATCCCCGTTGTCGTTGCTATCGATTGTAACCTTCTCGTTCTCTATCCTTAGGGAATGGTTGAAGCCCGTGAAGGAGAAGTATCCGATTCCTTCCTCGTTCGTTTCAACAACAACCCCGCTGTAGGCCTGGTGGATGAAACCGAGAAGGAGAATTACAACGATCATTGAAATCATCATGGGTTTCATGTTCTTCCTGAACTGCTTCTGGCTGACCTTCATCATCTCGCTTAGGTATTCCTGGGATTTCTTCGTGTCCTTCCTCTTCTGAGCCTCGTTCGCCTTTTCCCTGTAGAATTTGAGTTCTTCCTTGAGCTTCCTCATCTCCTCCGGTTTAGTGAATATCCTGTATATAACAGTAATTACAAAGGAGAGAACGACTGCCCAGATAAGAATATCCTGATGGGGCAACATCGAAACACCCGATTAATTCCTATTTGTATGTTGTATATATTAATGTTTTATCAGATCGCTCAATTCCTTGACAGCGTCCAACATCCTGTCCTCTGAAAATCTTATTATCTTCAAGTTGGACCCGCAAAGGGAAGAATAAGTGGCGGCGTAATACCTGTTTATTCCCTGCTGCTCGTTTATCCGCTCGTCTTTGCTATCCGTTTCGAGAATCACGATAACGTCGGGCTTGAAGGTCTGGAAGAACGTTTCCTGAACAGCCAGAAAGTAACCGAACGTGGGGTTGTGTATGCTAAGGTAGCCGTTCACTATTATGTTCCCTATCTGTTCCTTGAGATCTCTTATCACCCTCCTCTCCACACCATCGTAGAAATCCGACATTATCTTTCTCGCTGTGAGCATGTCTTTCGTGTTTTCCATGTCTTCTTCCAGGTTGCCCTGATCATCGAAATCCACGTACTTGAACTTGTCTTTGTATCCGGACCTCTGGAGGGCGAGGTTCACGATTGTTTTCCTGTCGATCTCTTTCAATCCCGAAACGAATATCATTTTCATAATAATTATTTACCCGTGTCTTAATATATACTTTAGATCGGTCAGCAGTTCTGTCTTGCTGGGATCCTTTCTGTAGAGTATTCCGAGGTATATGCTAACGAAATTCAGCATGTACATTACGGAAAGGATACGGGAAAGATCGGAATGGTAGACGCTGCGTATCTCGATAACGCTCACTCCCGCGCTCTTGACCGCGTCCTCTGTGAACTCTATCCTCGTTCTCATTTCCTTGTCCTCGTCCCTGTCCCTTATGAATATTACGGCAAATGCCTTCGAAAGTTCCTTGGGCGATTCCCACCCCTCTACAGTATTGTGGCTAATTTCAGGGAAGTTATCGGAAAACGAGTGGATTTTCGAGTTCTCGTTGAACTGCGCTTTCGCGCGTAACGCGATGGATTCGAACTTCCCGAACCCGTAAACCAAAGGTATCTTCCCTCTGAGGCGGACAGCGATCCTCTTCGCCGGGTTGTCCTTGGTTTTCACGTCAGGGGTTAGCTCGTCCCTTGTCTCTTTCAGGTTTTTTATAACCTTCCCCAGGTCTGTCCCTTCCTTTATGAACCTGATCTTTTTCAGAACAACCAGCAGGGGGAAAAGGAGGTAAGCGATAGCGTATCTTGGCTGCATGCCGCCGGGGATCTTTATGAACGGGACTTTCTCTTCCTTAAATTCCTTCTCGAGTTTCCCTCCCGAGGCTATCCCGATTATGTTGCATTTCCTTCTCAGGGCCTGCCTTAACATGCTCAGCGTTTCCTCTGTGTTTCCTGAATAGCTGGACACGAAAACGAGCGAATCCTTGTCGACATAATCCGGAAGGTCGTGACCCCTGAAAACCCTTATGTCGCAATCTTTCAACCACGTCCTCAGGATATCCCCAGCTATCGCGGACCCTCCCATTCCGCACACGCATACGGATTTGGGTTTTTTAAGGTTCAGGTTCTTTGAGAACTCCTTACCTATCCTTATCGCTTCCTCGCACTGCTCGGGGAAGTTCCTAACGACGCCTAACGCGTTTCTCTTGTCAACTTCCATCATCCCTATTATGTCGTCCAGAATCATCTCTTTATCTCCCCGAAGTTGAGATAGGGCTTGAGGGCTTTCGGGATTTCAACAGAACCATCCTTCCTCTGGTAGTTTTCAAGTATCGCAACAATAGTTCTCCCGGTTGCTATAGCAGTTGAATTTATGGCATGGGGAAAGAATTTCTCGCCTTTTTTGTCCGCGAACTTTACGTTAAGTTTCCTCGGCTGGTAGTCCGTGCAGTTCGAACAGGAAACCACCTCCCGGAACCTCCCCTGGGACGGCATCCATGTCTCGAGATCGTATTTTATCGAGGCGTTGTCGTTCATTTCCCCGGAGCAAATGGACATCACCCTGTACGGTAACGAAAGCTTCTGGTGGAGGGTTTCCGCATTTTTTATCAGCCTTTCAAACCATTCCTCCGAATCCTCGGGTTTGCAGAAAACGAACTGCTCGACCTTGTCGAACTGGTGGACCCTGAAAAGACCTTTCGTGTCTTTCCCGTGGGAACCCGCCTCCCTACGGAAGTTGGTTGAGAAGCCTGCGTATATCTTGGGAAGATCATTCTCTTGGAATATCTCGTTCATGTGCAAAGCGGCGAGGGTCTGCTCCGCTGTTGCTATAAGGAAGAGATCGTCACCTTCGATTTTGTACAGCTGGTTCTCGAAATCCGAAAGCTCAGCTGCCCTCGCTATCGGGTCTTTTCTGAGCATGAAGGGTGTCCAGAAAGGAACGAAGCCCTGTTTAACAAGGAAGTCCATTGCAAACCTTATCAGGGCAAGATTTAAAGAAACGAGTTCGTTTTTGAGGTAGTAGAAACGAGCTCCGGAAAGCTTCGAGGCCTTCTCGGTGTCGGCGAGGTCGAGCTTCCCGAGAATGTCAACGTGGCTCTTGGGAAGGAAATCTATCTCCTTGAATTTCATTCCCTTTGACTCTTTCCTGAAATTCTCGATATGGTCCCTGAAAACCAAAGGTTCTCCCCATGCGCGGACGAACGAATTCTCTTTCTCTGTTTTGCCAACAGGGACCTTCTCGTTAAGAACGTTCCCTATCCTGTACCTGTATAAATCTCGTTTGGAAAGATACTCCTCCGCCTTCTTGTCGTTCTTTTCGATCTCTTTGTTTGCCCTTTTCATCTCAGCTATTTTCTTTTTGGTCGGCTTCCTTGATTTCTTGAGCTCTGCTATCTCTTTCGAGATCACATTCCTCTTGTGCCTGAGTTTCTCTGCCTTCTGGAGGGAATTTCGCCATTTTTTGTCGAACTTCATAACCTTCTCAACGTTTTTCACGTCCTTGTATCGTTTCTTCTCCGATTCCATGATCAAATTCGGCTTCTCCCTGAAAATTCGAATGTCCAGCATATGAACACCTATACTAATTTCTTATTGTCGAGTTTAATAAATTTTAGAAATCATTCCTCTTCTTCGAAATTCACCAGGGTATAGAGATCGTACTTTGAAAGTTTTTCCCTTCCATTCAAAAAACCAAGCTCTATGAGTATCGCTATCCCAATGATGTTCCCTCCAAGCCTCTCCACAAGTTTGGTCGCGGCCTCCATGGTTCCTCCGGTCGCGAGCAGGTCATCCACGATGAGGACGTTTTCCCCCTGTTTTATCGCGTCCTCGTGTATCTCGAACGCGTCCCTCGAATATTCGGTTTCGTATTCCTCCCTGATGGTCTTGTGGGGGAGCTTCCCTGGTTTCCTCAGCGGAACGAATCCCGCATGTAATTCGTGGGCGATCACCGAGCCGAAGATGAACCCCCTGCTCTCTGCGGATACCACTTTATCTATCCTCTTTCCGGCGAAATGATCGACCATCTCCTCTATGACGTAACGGAAACATAAGGAATCGTTCAGGAGGGTGGTAATATCCTTGAACATCACCCCGTGTTTGGGAAAATGAGGGATCGTGCGTATCTTCGATTTCAGGTCTATTTTTTCTGCCCTTTCTTTCATAACAAATTTTTATTGCGCGGGGTTAAAAATATTTTTTATGAGAATCCGTCTGGGTCCAGCAGGGAGTCCGGCCCAAAGCACGCTGGAAGGTGTTTCGAAAATTAAGGAGCTCGGTCTCCACTGCATGGAGGTCCAGTTCACCCACGGGATAAAGATGGGCCTCGAACTAGCGAAAGAGGTCGGGAAGGAAAGGGGAAGGATCGGGATAGAACTGAGCGTACATGCTCCCTATTATATCAACCTCGCCAGCAAGGACCCGAAAAAGGTGAAGGAGAGCAAGCAAAGGATTCTGGACTCCTGCGAGCGCGCGCATCACATGGGGGCGGAGAATGTTGTCTTCCATCCCGCGTTCTTCGGGGGAAAGGAGAGGGAGAGCATATACCAGATCGCGAAAGAACATATCCTTGAAATGATGGAAACCATCCGAAAGAAAGGATGGAACGTCCTGCTTTCTCCTGAAACCACCGGGAAGCATTCCGCTCTCGGGAGCCTGGGGGAAACTATAAGGCTCTCGAAGGAAACCAAATGCTCGCTGTGCGTGGACTTCGCCCACCTCTTTGCGAGGAATTACGGGAAGATAGATTTCAGGGAAATTTTCGGCAGACTCAAAACCCTTCGAATGAAGCACCTGCACTGCCATTTTTCAGGGATAGACTACACGTCGAAGGGGGAGAGCAATCATGTAAATCTGAACCACTCACCTGATTTCAGAAAGTTCGCGAAGGTTTTGTTTGAACAAAAATGGCTGGATTCCGTAACTATTATATCTGAAAGCCCAATAACATGGAAGGACTCGCTTAAAATGAAGGATATCCTAACGAAAATGGGATACAGGTGGGAAAAATGACTATCGAAATCTATACGGACGGTGCATCCCGGGGCAACCCGGGACCCGGAGCCATCGCGTTCATCATAGTCAAGAAAGGGAAGATCATCAGGAAACACAAACACTTCATAGGAAATACAACGAACAACGTCGCCGAATATCGCGCTCTGATCTCGGCGCTGGAAAGAGCGAGGAAACTTTCTAAGGAAATCCGTTGTTACTCGGACAGCAGGCTGATGGTCCACCAGCTCAGGGGTGAGTACAAAATCAAGAAACCCCACATAAGGGAACTCTTCGATAGGGCGAAAACCCTCGAAAGAGGTTTCGCTAAAGTTGAATATGTCCACGTGAACAGAACGAATCCAGGGATAAAAATAGTGGACAGGATGGTGAACGAGGTTCTGGACAGGGTTGGTTAATCCTTGTCAACCAGCTTGGCTTTTTCTATCACGTATATCCCTCTCACCCCGTTCCACTCCTTTCTCGCCTCCAAGATTTCGATCCTTTTGCTGAAGATCGGGCCGTCCAGGACGAACGTTTCTGCCTCTCCTCCCTCGAATCCTTTGTGTAGTCCGTATTTTCTGCTCAGCTTTTCCAGGTCGCTGAGAGCGGAGTGATCGAGCTTCCTTCCTAACCAACTCTCATCTAATCCTTCCGCGGAGACAGAGGTCACTATTATCTCAAAACCGGAAACTATGAGATCCTGGAGATAGTCTCGCATGCTCCTCTGCCAGTGGGGAGCGAAAGATTTCAGATTGAGCTTCCTGCAGATATCATCGATCCTGGCCTTCTGGTAGCGCGATTCGAGCGCTCCTGAAACCACACCCTTGATCTCGGGTTTGAGGGATTTAAGAACGTCCTCGAGGTCTTTAAGTTCGCTTTCCTTCTCTCCCTTGGTCTTTTTGGTTACGAGCTCTATTCCCATCGCCTTGGCCTGGAGTTTCGTCCACCTTACGTTGGGGTAATGGAACATGTAGGATTCGTCTGTTGCAGGAATTATAGTGACTAAATATTTAACGTTCATCCCCCTGTTCATTGCTTTGTATATCGCGAACGTTGAATCCTTCGCTCCCGAAAATAAAACAGCGACGTTCATTAACAATTAATTGACACGTCCCTCTTTAAAAAGCTAACGTGCAGCAATTACTGGAGCAGGTTTTTCAGTTCCCCCAGAAAGGTTCCGTCCAGGAGGTAGACCTTCGCTGAGCTGATCTTCGCTGACCTGACGAGGGTTCCTATCCCCGTGTGGTAGGTTTCGTGCGCCTTCTCGATATCCTTGATCGGCCTGTTCATTGAGATTCCCCCGGAAAGTCGGTTGAACCTCGGTAGGATGATAAGTTCGGGGAGAGACTTAGGAAGCTTGTATTTCTTTCGTAATTTCTCCCTGTCGAGTTTCGTTCGGATCCATACGGGCTCGAAAAACCTGTAACCCAGCGAATCAACGAATTCGATCTGGGGGTGTTCGTGGCCGACCAAGACGTAATTTGCTTTTAAGAATTCTTGGGAAGGCCAGGCGTGGCCGTGAAAAAAGAAGCAGTCTTCCGTTTTGAAACCTCTGCTTGAATGAAGGGAAACGCTGTTCGGGATGAGATCCTTAAGGCCGGAATCGTGATTTCCGGGTATGACATCGACCTTGATCTTGGTCGCGAGGGAGTAAAGGAGATCGGGGATTTCCCGTAATTCCTGTCTCGTCATTCCAGGGACCTTGTGTTTGACGTCCCCCAGTATTAATAAGCGATTGGCTTTCGTTTGTTTTATCAGGGTTTCGAGATCTTTTTTCATATGTTCAGTGTTGGAAGGGATGCGAATCCCTGACTTGTAGTATTCGTATTCGACCCCTATATGGAGATCGGCAACAACGAGCGTTCTGCCCACGAGAAGCGCTGGCATCCCTGTAACGAATTTCATTTCCATAGTGATTTATTCAAAATTTGTTTTAAATCCGTTTTACGCTGGTGTCTATTACGGCCTTCAAAGCATCAGTCCTCTTAACGCCTTTCTTGAACCTGAACCTTTCAATGTCAAATGGTTCAACAAGATTTCCGTCATAAATGAGCAGGTGGGTATAGGATGCATCTTCAGAAGCAGTAGACAGAAAGCTGTTGATTGCTTTATTAGTTTCTTGAGAATCTCCCCAAAAAACATCCGGACTATCGGCAACATCACTATAAACAGGACAATCGCTGTGTTCCCCCAAGCTGTTATCAATCCAGATTATTTCAGGATAGGGGCATTTAATCAAAAGCCTTTTCCTGGCATAATGAGGTTCGGTCTCTTCAACAATATCTTCAAATTCATGCGTTTTTCTGCAGTTCCTGCAGGTTTCAATCACATCGTCCACAGTGTAACCTTTCGATATCAACCAATCTACATATTCTTTATAAAACCCACATTCCAAAAGAAACCTTTTGTTTTCCAAATGCTCTTCAAAACTCCTTCTGCTATACCGGTCAGTTCCGTGTAAAAGTATTGTAGGTAAATTACTCTTGAATACGCGTCTGGTAATATCCCCATCTTCTGGAATTCCTTCTTTCTTCAATTCATTTAAAACATCAGCTGAATACCTTTCTATCATTCCTGAAGGTATTGGGATTTCTACCGAAATTATGACTGTTCTTTCGTGTTTGTATGTTTTCATAAGAATTGAGTGTTTCTAACTTTTTTATTTTTAAAATCTAACCCCAATTTTAAATCATGGTCACCAAGGACGAGATCAGGGACGAGATCGAGCTCGCACGCAAACACCTGGAGGAGGACATACATAAAAAGGAACTGGAGGCCGAGGAGAGGCTGGACGAGCTGCTTTCGAAGGGGAAGATGGAGTTCTGCTCCCGCTGCGGTAAGAAGATCGATTCCAGGATGGACTGGGGCGGGAAGTGTTTTCACGAGGGATGTGAAGAGCTCATATGTCACGATTGCTGGGCCTCCGAGGAGAGGAGGTTCTGCAGGAAACATCTTAAGGAATACGTCAAGAAAGACAGGGAAGAGGCAAAGGAGAAACCGGAGGTTAAGGAGAGCAGGATGAAGAGACTCACGCTCAGCTATATGGATTTCCTCAGGGACAGGTTTGACAAGTTCGCATGCATGGACTGGACCCCTGATGAGTTCATAGGGAAAGCGAATTTCAAGATCAAGGATAAGGGTTACGGGAAATTCAGGATCGTGGTTTACAGAAGGGGATGGATAAGGAAGAAGCCGAAGATCGAAGTGCTCGTTAGGCCGCTGGAGGAGAATATCGAGGAAATGATAAACGAGTTCCTGGAGAGGGACAACAAGCTGCACATGATCCTTGTTTTAACTGCCGACACGCCATCGATAGACATGAAGACAAGGAAATTCGTGGAGAAGTTCAGGGACAAGAGGATTTCGCTGTTCCTGGAGGACCTTGAGGTCAACAAAATTTACTTCAATCCAAAGGATAAGATAACAGAGAAGTATTCTTACTGGATTGATCCTAGCAAGGTCCCGATGAATTTAAAGGATTTGCTGGCGAACATATCCGAGAGTATGTCAGGGAGGAAGATCGTTTCCGGCAAGAAGTTCTCCGAGGAATTCGGACTGGACAAGGGAACGGGCATGAATATCCTGATAGAATGCGGTTTTCTGGAGAACGTGAAGGGGACGGATTCCTTCATCTTGAGGGAATGAAATTTATAAATTACAAGTTCTTTTATATATGGTTATATGCTGAAGTGCACGTAGTGTGCTTCTTTCGAAAGGAGCGTATGCGACGGTCCCGTGGCTCAGCCTGGAGTTCCTTTGAAGGAATGGGCATTTAGAGCGCTCGACTGATAACTGCCGTGGGTTGCAGAATTCATCAAAACCCGCTGGTGGTTTTGATATCGAGAGGTCGTGGGTTCAAATCCCACCGGGACCATATGAAACAAGGGGATTTCATAGAGATAGAGTACGTGGGACGAGTGAAACTAACGAACGAGATCTTCGATCTCACCTCGGAAGAGCTTGCGAAGAAGGAGGGGATTTTCAATCCTAAACACACGTACGGGCCAGCCCTCGTTATCGTGGGGTCGAACATGGTGATACGCGGGGTTATGAGGGAGATCGAGGGGATGGAGGTAGGGGAGGAAAGACAATTTGAGGTCTCCCCTTCGGAAGGATTCGGGATGAGAAACCCGAAACTGATAAGGATCCTCCATATCTCGAAATTTATAGAGAACAAGATCAATCCCGTCCCAGGAGGGTATTTCGAGATAGACGGGATGCAGGCAAGGGTCCAAAGTGTGTCAGGAGGGAGGGTGAGAGTGGATTTCAACAACCCTCTTGCTGGAAAGGAATTGATTTACAGGTTAAAGGTTTTGAGGAGGATAGAAGGGAAGAAAAACAAAATGGAGAAACTGCTTTCCTATTACAGGATCGGTTATTCCGAAGTGAAAATAAAGGAATATTCGTTAACTGTTGTTTCTGATAAACCCGTTAACCCGATCGCAAAAAGGGTCGTGAATGACATGGTAGCGAAATGGGTGAAAGGGGTGAAAAAGATCGAATTCAGGGAGAAGGGAAGGGTGAGAGTGGGACAAAATACATCAAGGATTAAATAAAGTTTAAATAGCTTACTTACATATTTTTTTTATAAATCTATAAACCCATAATTATTTGAAAGTTGAAGGAGGGGTAGTATGGCTATGCAAAAGGGTTCCATAATTGATTCTGCTTTGATTAGTGAGGAGGTTCCAAGAGACAGGGGGACTGCAATGGATGAGGAACTGAGAAAAATACTCGAATCCAGAAAGGCTGAAATAAAGGTTATAGGTGTGGGAGGAGCCGGCGGAAATACGGTTTCCAGATTGATGCAGGTAGGTATTGTTGGGGCGGAGACTATCGGTGTGAACACGGACGCCCAGGATCTTCTCTACACCGATGCGGATACAAAGGTCCTTATAGGCAGGGAGCTCACTGGAGGTTTGGGAGCAGGGGCAGACCCGAAGGTGGGATTGGAGGCTGCCAAGGAATCCAAGGATGATATAAAGAAACACCTCGAAGGAGCAGACATGGTCTTCATAACCTGCGGACTTGGGGGAGGAACAGGGACAGGAGGAGCTCCCATAGTCGCGGACATTGCGAAAAAGGTAGGAGCCCTAACGGTAGGAGTGGTAACCCTTCCTTTCACCATGGAAGGCAAGCAGAGAGGGAAAAACGCGCAGGAAGGCCTGGAAGGCCTGGAGTCCATGGCAGACACGCTAATAGTGATACCGAATGACAAGCTTTTGGAAATCGTTCCGGACGTGAGCATCACGACTGCCTTCAAGGTAGCAGACGAGATCCTTGTTAATGCTGTAAAGGGTATAGCTGAACTGATAACAAAACCCGGTCTTGTTAATTTAGACTTCGCTGACATCCGGGCGGTGATGGGATCAGGAGGAATAGCGATGATAGGAATGGGAGAAAGCGACACCGATAACCGAGCGTTGGAATCGGTGGAGAAGTCGCTTTCCAATCCTCTTCTGGACGTGGACATAGAGGGGGCGACAGGAGCATTGGTAAATGTGTCCGGGGGGGAGGACATAACGATAAAGGAATGCCAGGAAATTGTCGAGACCGTGAGTTCCAAACTGAATCCGGATGCGAAGATTATATGGGGAGCCCAGATTATAAAGGAGCTAGGTGACGTGATACGATCAATGCTGATCGTTACCGGGGTGAAATCCTCCCAGATATATGGGCCTGAGAAGACATACACAACAGAGAAAAAGAAGGAGATAGAGAAGGTCCTGGGGATTGACTTTGTTGGGTAAATCCCCCCTTTTCCTTTTTTAAATATTAATATAGCCAAAACAAGAGATATTATAAAGTGGTTGAATGAATATCAAGGAGCTCATAAAGAACTACAGAAGGGTTATGCAGATCGCAAGGAAACCGAACAAGGAAGAGTTTTTATCAACCGGGAAGATCTGCGCGATAGGCGTGTTATTGGTAGGGTTTGTAGGATTCGTCATATTCCTGCCTGTCGTGTTGCTGGAGGAAATCGCCCTCATAGGTTTAGTTTTTATAGCGATAGTTCTTGCCGCCGTATTATTCAGGGTTTAAGGTGTGGATATGATATACACTGTACGAACGACCTCGGGAAGGGAGAACATAGTTATGGACATGATATACACATCGGTAAGGTCAAAGAGCCTTGATGTGAAAAGCATAGTTCACCCCAGCGAACTGAAAGGCTACATATTCATTGAAGGCGCGCTCGGAGAAGTCCATAAGGCTGTTCAGGGCGTGATGCATGTAAAGGGAGTGATAGACAAGGCTGTTGCCCTCGAGGAAATACAGCATTTCTTTGAGTCCAAGAAGGCGAAAATAATGGTGAGTGAGGGGGACATTATCGAGATAATCGGCGGGCCCTTTAAGGGGGAGAAGGGGAAGATAGACAGGATCGACCAGGTCAAGGACGAGGTCACGGTTGAACTTCTGGAGGCGAGCATACCCATCCCTGTCACGATATCTACTGAGCTGGTTAAACTTATCAAGAGGGAGAAGCCGGAGAAGGAGAGCGAAGAGTAGCTTATTTCTTTTCTTTAAGGGATTTTTTAGCGGTTTTCTTGCGCGAACTCATCGCCTTCGCAATTTCCCTGTCGATCAGTTTCCTCTCCTCGGGTGAAAGCGAATTGTAAATCTCCCTTATCCTCAGGAATGCCCTTTTCGATCCTTCGATGTCGGTGTCCTTGAGCTTCGCCCCCTCCTTCAGCAGCCTGGAAATCTCCTCAAGCTTTTCCATGACCGTTTTTGGTATTTCTTCCGGGGGTTTTGCTGGTTTTTCAATCTTGATCTTCTCCTTTTCCTCCTCTGGTTCTCTCTCGGGAGGTTTGGCCTTCTCTTCGGGTTTTTTCTTGGGAAGCTCGACTCTTTCTTTGGGTTTTTCTGTGACTTTGATTTCCTCCTTTGGGATCTCTTTTGGTTCACCTTTCTTTGAGGCTTTTATAATCTCCTCCAGTTCCCTCAAAATATGGTAAGGCAGTTCTCGGTCGATTGCCTCCTCTTCAGGTAAACTTCTTCTGCCTAAAATCCTGTCCAGTCTTTCCTGGAGTTTGCCGCCCTCTTTTGTTAGAAATATCAATATGACCAGTGTTATAATTATCACTGAAATTACTATGATGTTTTCTATCGATCTCAAACTTATTCCGAAGGACACCAAGGTTATTACGTAAAACAGGTAGGCAATAAGTCCTATTGAAATTATTATGAAAATTGGAGTTAGTAATTGATAATTATCGCTCATGATAAAATATTGTTAAAAGTTATTATTTAACGTGATTGCTTCACGAGTTTGTTCTGGAGCCTTGTGAGCCTTATGACATCCTCTCCAACCAGCCTCTTTTCCTCGGTGGAAAGGGAGCCGTAGATTTTCTTGGCCTTGGTATACGCTTCTTTCGCTCCGTCAATGTCCGTATCCATCAGGGCTTCTCCGATTTCCAGCAGCCTGTGGAGTTCGTCAATATTTTCTCTGTCTATCCTTGGCTTTCCCCTGTAGGATACGTCCGGTCTGACCTTTCTCCCGAACAGGGACTTCAGGGTTTTCTTGTGATCCTCTATCCTCACCCTTTTGAGAAATTTTGACATCCTCTTTTTGTAGAAAACAACCATGGAAGCGGCGACCACCATAACGGCCAGTATTGAAATTATCACGACGTTCTGTGTCAGTTCCCTGAAGAACATTTTTCCTTTCAGCTGTTCAAGCAGTTGTTTGGCTTCCAGCAGGGTTTCGTATGCCCCTATAATCCTTTTCTCCCTCTGGAAAATCATGCTCTGGTTTAACTTCTCCTTTATGGACTCTACAACGTCCTGTTCTTCGGTTGTTTTTTCGGTTTTACCTAGTTCGTCTGCCAGTTGGTTCAGCAATGATAAATAGGCTTCCTCAACTATCTCCTTCGTACGGTCTATAACCGATTTGTAACCTTCTATCGTATCCTTCGCAGTCCCGATCGATCCTTCGTAGTCCCCTGATTCGAACAGCCTCTGGGTCTCTTCAAGTAAAATATTTATGTAGACCAGAGTATTTTCAGGGTCTGGGGTGTCCATTCCCAAATCCTTTGCACTTTCTATGATCTCTTCCGCCTCTTTCCTTTTAGATACGGCCTCCTCCAGGAGGAATTTCGCAAGCTTTTCCAGGGTAAAAGCAACCGTGAGTTTTATAACCTTGGTTTTCTCCACTGCCCCTGACTTTCCGACCAGGGAAAGGGAGTAAACCTGTTCTGGAGCTGTGACGGGAAGGGAGATCGAAACGGAATAGTTTTTGGATTCGCCCTTTTCTATGTCCTGCACGTATGGAGAAACGGAAACCCAGCTTTCAGGAACTCCGTAGACGTTAAGAACTGTATTTGAAGCTTTCGCGTTCCCTGTGTTTTCGATCTTTACCTCGAAATCTATTCTCTCCCCCGGAGACGCCTCCAGGTATTCAGGAGCGAAGATCTCGAATGCCGGCTGGGGAGGAACTGGAGGACCGATCGGAGGGGCACCTGAAGGGGGACCGGGAATCTGTTTTACAAGGAATTTCGGGCTTATAGCACGCTTGATGTTCGCGTCCCCAGGGTATTCGACTGCGACAAAGAAGTAATACTCACCGGGACCCTCGTTTACCTTAACTGTTTTCGTGTAATTCAGCCAGACCTTTATCGCCTTCCATTCGCACCCGTAATTGTTGTAGGAAGGACCGCACTGGTAGGTGGGGTTCGGATTTATGCAGTAACAGAGCTGTACGTCTGTGGTCTCTGAAGGGTATATCTTATGAATGGATACGTCCGCGTTCAGGGATTCTCCCTGATATAAACTGGAAGGGTAGAGGTTAAGGATCTGGACATCGTCTATCGGGTTCGTGTTGTTCACGTTGATTTCCAGGATAGTGGAGTTCGATCTTTGATCGCTGAGGGAATACACGTAAATGGGGACGTTGTACGTTCCTCCGTTGTATCCCTGGCCCGGAGGAACGTAAACCCTCAGCCTTACGTCTTCATACGTATACGGAGATAAATCCATTGTGTAATCATTTTGATAGTACGTGCCACCACCTGTTTCGTTTACGAATTTCACGAAATCATTAGTGTCCGATTTGTTCAGGTAGACGGATATATCCTTGGAATCGCTCTGGGAAACCGTCAGGTTCTCGAAAAAATAGTAGTTCTCTGGGATGATTATCTCAGGATACTGGAGCGACAAATTTAATTTAAATTCCCCTGTGACAGTTGTGTCTATGACAGTGATCCCCGATCCCGAAATGGCGGAAACATTGCAGTTTAAAAGGGAGAGAATTAAAAGAGCAAAACCTAAGAGAACGATCCTTTTCATATAAAGAAGTTTGGATTGCCTTCCATATAAAATTTCTATCTTTTCCTCTTCTTTAAGAACACTGCTATCAGTATTACTATTATTATAATTACAACAGCAATCCCGCCAACAATTGGTTTCATGTCCATGGGGTTGACGCGAACAGAAAATGCATACGGCTCTTTAATTGTTGCCGCCCCCACCTTTATGTTGTTTAGTATCCCTCCGCTGTATGTGACCTGCTGGGGGTTCCATTCGATTAACATCGGGGCGGTGAATTCCACACAGACCACCTTGCAAGAGGACTGGTCTACAGAAAGGCACGTTTGGGCTATGCAGTTCCTTCTCGCACCAGTTTCTTGAGGGCAATCTATGGGATCAAGAGCGAAATTATTGGGGGTTATGTCTGTGGTCAAGAGTTCAAGTTCGCCTGTAGTTTCTACGTAATACGTCCCTCCCTCCTGCGTTGCATATATCCAGATATCGCATACCTCCTCTGACTGGCCAGCGGAGAGCGTGATCGCTCCTTTACCCAGAGATATGCCGGCATCAGCGGGTTCAGCTATCAAAAAAATTAATGAAAATAAGAATAATACAAATAAAATCCCCCTTTTCATAGTATTAAAATAATATCTTTATTTAAAAAGTTTTCTGCCAGTCTCTGGGTTATTTTTAAACTCAGGAACAAAAAATTGTATAATGGCAAGGATAATTTCCGTGGTTTCTGGTAAGGGAGGGGTTGGGAAGACCACGCTGGTGGCGAATCTGGGAACCTATCTGGCTGAAATCGGAAAGAAGGTTCTGGTTGTTGACGGAAATCTTTCAGGGGCAAACCTTGGTCTGCACCTTGACATGCCAGACAACTACCCTTTCTCCCTTAACATGCTGCTCAAGGGGGAGATATCGGTATACCAGGCTGTTTGCGAGCATTTCCTGGGTTTTGATCTCATCCCCGCCTCCATAGTTGATATGAGTATAAATCCCAGGAGATTGAAAAATATCCTTAAAATTCTGGCTGAGGGAAGGGACTTCATAATAATAGATTCCGCTCCCGGGATGACTTACGAATCCCTCGCTTCCATAGAGAGCTCGGATGAGATCATACTCGTAACGAGCCCGGAGATGCCTTCGATAGTGGATATACTCAGATCAAAAATGCTTGTTGAAAGTAAAAAAAAGAGGTTGTTGGGGATTGTTGTAAACAGGACGAGGAAGGAGGATTTCGAGATCGATTCTCGCCACATAGAGGACATCCTGGATCTGCCGGTAATAGCCAACATACCAGAACATAAAAAAGTCAGGGAATCGATCGCGATGAAAACCCCTGTGGTTACGTATTCCCCCAATTCGGAAGCTTCTGTTGAAATCAAGAGGCTCGCCCACTTCCTGCTGGGGGAGGAATTCACAGAACCCGGATTCTGGCAGAAGTTTATGAGGATTTTCAGAAAGTAACTATAATTTATTTATATTGGATTGGATAGATAAGGATAATAATAAATAAAAAAATAAGAAAATGTTTAAACGTTCTTTTACCCTAGCTGGTTATTGCTATGTACACGTTCCGCAAAGGCTTTCGGCCTGGTTCTGCTGCCTGCCGCACCAGCAGTATCCGGTGTTGTAGTCTCCTGGAACCTGATCAACCGGGACATTCATGAAGTACGTTATCCAGCAGTTTCCTCCGGTCTGCGGAATGCCCTCGCAGTCCTCCATTGCCAACCACGAATTGCTCAAACCCGTGGCAGTGGAGTTATCCCAGATACCTGCTCCGTTGCTCTGTGTCGAGTTTGAATGGGTCGTAATGTTTCCGATCATTATGTAATTACCCGACCAGTCTGTGAGGTTTGTCTGGTTGCTGGCGTGCGTAAAGTTAACTGTCACCGTGGATTCCGTGTTAACAGTCAGGTTGTAACCGGTTCCTCCGACACCCCAGTATCCGCTGTTGCACGTTGCGTTGTTGCCGTCCGTTCCCGGATCTGTTGTATTGAACGTTATACCATCGGTTACGCAGGGCGAGGCTGACAGGGAGACGTATCCCCGAATCGTAACGTTCATCGTTGTTGTCCCTGTCTGCTGCTGCGCCGAATAACCGGAGTACGAAACACCAAAGAACACCACTAGCAGGGTCCCCAAGAACACCAGAGTACCCAATAACCCTATTTTACCCATCATAGTTATTATTATAACCTTTTTGCTTATAAATATTTTTTAAATTTCTGACAATTTTTTTTACTATTACTTAATTGTAATATCTTTAATTTTTGCATAAACAAGATAATCCGTGGTTGGAACAGAAAGGGTTTTTAAAATTTTGAGTATATTTATAAAACAAGAGGTGATGGGAATGAAAAGGATTTTTGCATTTATTTCGGTATTTTTGTTGTTAATTACGCTTAATGTGGTTGAAGCCGGTTCGCAGGATTACGTACCCGGTGAGATTATCGTAAAATTAAAGAACATTCCGAATAAAATAGGTTTGAATCCTCATGGCATTGTAGAAACAGGGCTAACATCCATTGATACCTTAAATTCAAAACATGAAGTCACCTCAATGGAAAGGGTATGCGAAAAAACGGGCCCCTTAAAAAAACATGGCCTAGACAGGATTTTTCTGTTAAAAACGTCTAAAAATGCGGATATTGATAACGTAATTGGGGAGTTTGAGAGGGACCCGAATGTTGAATACGCAGAACCAAATTACATAGTTAATATTGATTTGGTCTCTAATGATCCTGATTTTTCCAAGCTGTACGGTCTGCATAATACCGGCCAGACAGGAGGCATTCCGGATGCTGATATTGATGCTCCAGAGGCCTGGGACATACAGACAGGGAGTAGTGATTTGTTAATAGCGGTGATTGATACAGGAGTTGATTACGGTCATGAGGATCTCTCGGCAAACATGTGGACTAACCCGGGAGAAATACCTGACAACTATATAGATGATGATGAAAACGGATTTATAGACGATTATCGCGGCTGGGACTTTTATGATAATGATAATGATCCGTTTGACGATTACGGCCACGGAACGCACTGCGCAGGAACCATAGGGGCTGTCGGAAATAATGGCATGGGTGTTGTGGGGGTAAACTGGAATGTTAAGATTTTACCTGTAAAGTTCATAGGTGTAAGTGGCTCTGGAACAACAAGTGGTGCTGTGAGTGCTGTTAATTACGCAACCCTCATGGGTGCGGATGTAATGAGCAATAGCTGGGGCGGCGGAGGTTATTCCCAGGCTCTGGAAGATGCCATACAGGCTGCCAATGATGCGGGAATATTGTTTGTCGCAGCTGCTGGTAATTACAACATGGACAACGACATATACCCGTACTACCCTGCAAATTATGACGTGCCCAATGTGATTTCGGTAGCGGCAACAGACCATAATGACCAGAAGGCAGGCTTCTCAAATTATGGGGCGACCACAGTCCACCTGGGGGCACCGGGTTCTGAAATATACTCAAGTGTTCCGACAGGTAATTGTCTGCTCTGCGAACCTTCTGGTTATAAATACCTAGATGGGACCTCGATGGCGACACCTCATGTAGCTGGGGTGGCCGGTTTAATCAAAGCCCGCTTCCCATCAATAACAAGTGAGGGTATAAAGGCAAGGATACTGGGAGGCACGGACTACATACCTTCACTACAGGGCATAACAGTAACAGCAGGGAGACTAAATGCTTACAACACCTTTGAGGATGATACCGTTCCCCCTTCAGCTGTTACCGATCTTGCGGTTATAGACACAACAACAGATTCCGTAACCCTTACCTGGACAGCAACAGGGGATGATGGTGATATAGGAACGGCAAGATACTATGATCTCAGGTATTCATTCTTACCCATAGACAACACTAACTGGGATGATGCGTTCCAGGCAGGTGGTGAGCCAAGACCACAGATCTCAGGCTCAACAGAGACATTCGCAGTTCTTGACCTGGATTTCGACACCACCTACTACTTTGCTGTTAAAGTGATGGACAATGTTGGTAATCCATCAGGATTATCGAATATAATCTCTGCAACCACACCAACCCCTCCAACAGCATTCAAGGATGATATGGAATCGGGAGTGAACGGGTGGGAGTACGAAAGGTTATGGCATCTAGAGACTCATAGGTCATACAGCCCGACAACAAGCTGGGCCTACAACACAGGAGAGCCCAAATACAACTATGAATGGAAAAAGCGTAACAAAGGAAGCCTAACATCACCCATGTTCGACCTCACAACCTTCAAAACCGCGACTCTGGTATTCAACGAATGGTTCGAAACAGAGCGGGACAACAGGTTTGATTGGAGAGAGGTATACATAGGTGTTAACGGAGAGTTCACCCTTCTAAACAGGATGTGGCCTGGAGACCCGATGCGTACCTGGCTCAAACAAAGCTTTAACATATCAGAGTATGCAGGGAACCAGAATGTGCAGGTAAGGTTCTTTTTTGACTCAAGGGATTATTTGAATAACCAATATGAAGGATGGTATATTGATAATGTGCATGTTATAGGAGAGTTATGGGAAGGGAACAACCCCCCACTAGCAGATGCGGGACCAGACCAGAAAGGCCTGGTAGGTGAAGTCATGACCTTTGACGGTTCAGGCTCCTATGACAACGAAGGCCCGATAGCAAGCTACGAGTGGGATTTTGGAGACGGAACCACGGCCACAGGAGAAGGCGTAACCCATACCTACACCGGTTACGGGCCCTTTGATGTAACCCTAACAGTAACAGACACAGAAGGCTTAACAGATACAGACAGCACAATAGTGCACATGGGAGATGATATCGTTACAATAACAAAGGCAGTCCATAATGATGGAAAAAAACAATTAGTAGTTGAGGCTACAAGTACCAGAGGAGGAGAAGCATACCTGTTTGTTCAATACATAGGAGTAATGGAGTACAACAGCAAAAGGGATTTGTATACATATAAAGCATCCCACTACTCCAACCCTGGAACAGTAACAGTGATATCCTCTCTTGGAGGCTCGGATATATCAGAAGTAGCATAAAGTAGTAGTTACTCCATTTCTTCCATTATGTAGATCGTTGTATTGTAGGCCTTCGGATCCTGGCCCACCGGGATCGTGAGCCAGAAGTAAAGGGTCGTTACGTTGTTCTCCCCTGCCGGCACGCCTGATCTTATGAGCTGATAAGAAGTCGAAAGCTGGATGGTCTGGGAACCGGGGGAGGTCGAATTAACCGTTACGTTGCCTATCCCTATCTTCGAGCTCCCATTTACGAGATCTTCGGTCGCACGTATCGAGACGCTCACGGTCCCGCACCCAGAGGTTGACTGGTCCGTGATATTATAATTGCCGTTGTCTGTGGCGGAAACGTTCGTCTGATCCGGGTCCTGCTCCGCAAACCTTATTCCCAGAGTGAGTTCAGTTGTCATCTGGAAGTCCACGTCGCACGCGCCCACAACCAGCAGAGACGCATCCGAGGGATCTTCCGTAGCGCTCGTTGTGTTGCAGACGACTCTGAAGTTGTAAACTCCAGAAGAATTTCCTGTTACATTGAAGGGATAGTTCCCGGAAGTTCCACTCAAAGGACCCGGTATCGAATAGCTTGTGACGTTCACGGAAACGTTCTCGTGCGATGTGACAGAATTAGACCAGCTCCCTGTCCGGTTGTCCTGAATCCTTATGAATACATCATCGCAGCTCCCTCCCGAACACGTGCAGTTACCAACGTACGTGGTGGATTCATTCTCGTTTATGTTTGTAGGTCCTGTGAACCCTCCCTCTGCGGTTATCGCGGCGCCTGCAGGGGACATGAAGTTCACCGTGGGGAAGGATCCGGTATTTATGGTAGGCATCCACTGATCTATGGTGTTCCACGTTCCGTTTGAGAATACCAAGATAAACCTGACCACATCGCTGGTGGAAACGTCAGAGAGGTTGTACTTGATCCTGCTGCCGTACTTCCCGGAATCTTTCCATACGCCAACGTGTTCGTAATACCCGCTCGTGTTCTCGAAGTGGACCCAGCCAAGAACCGTGTTGTTCGCTGAATCCACTGAAGTCGAATTGTCAAATACGGCGATGTATTTGTTAGCGTAGGTGGTGTAGTTGGTCCATTGGCTTTCGGAGGCATCCGTAATCTTCGAATCAGTCCCGTCCCCTACGTGATACCAGTCATCATCAATGGAGGAACCGAACCTCCCCGAAACATCAGACCACAACTCTCCAAGGTCCACTCCTGTGAAGTTCAACCAGTGGTAAACCAGGTAATCAACATCCTCGCTCCTCAT
>SMTZ1_10001454_pt1 | contig 26100 bp, 21 predicted proteins | sample DeeMarSWOR136_30_FD_25667 | JGI IMG/M metagenome (IMG submission 25667)
TCAATCCCACTGATTTTAGAGAATTCTACCAGGACGACTTTGAAGATAGCCGCATCCCACTCTGGGCGTTCAAGGTCAACTATTATGTAGGAAACGGTGGTAACAACGTGTTTCAGGTGATTTGGATTCCAGATTTTGAGCCCGATTATATAGCTCCTTATGGACATCCATTTGCTCCTCTGTCGACAAGAACCCTCGGTGCTTTGAAAAGACCACTTCCAATGGTGCAATGGGTAACACCATTAAAAACCCAGGTGAGAGGAGTTGCTCAAAATATGAGGAACAGTGAGATTGGCTTTAAGTGGTCTCAAAACTTTGGGTCCTGGGAATATACCTTAAACTATTTCTATCACTGGAATGATAATCCAGGACTCTATTTTAAAGGATATGGGTCCCGTTTTTTAGGCACCCCCTTACTGTATGAAGAGAGATTTAAAAGGGTACACAGTCTTGGGGGGACTTTTTCTAAAACCTTCACCCGCTTTTTTTGTCTACACAATGTAGTTATGAGGGGAGAGTTTCTCCTCAATGTGCATGATAGTACCCCAGCTTCAACACCTCTCACCTTAAACACCCCATCTGGAAACAAGACGGTGTTGACAGATTCTATTAATTATGTAATAGGCTGGGATAAGCAATTTCGAGGGAAGTATTTTTTTAGTCTCCAGTTCTTCCAGTTCATCACACTCGATTACCACCGTAGTTATCTCACTGGTCTTACCCTCGCGCCAAAAGATAGAGTGGATAACGCAGTGAGCTTACTGGTAAGCTCTGACTTTTTTCATGAGGGGTTAAAAACCAAGGTCCTTATGGTATATTTAGATGACGGAGAGTTGTGGATTCAACCCCGATTTACCATAGAACTTACTACCAATGTTGAAACAACCGTGGGAGGGAACTTTTATACTGGGAGTCCTCAGGGGATACTAGGAGAGTTTAGAAACAATAATCAAGTAGTGTTTGAGATAAAATATGGTTTTTGATAGTGTGATAAGAACGTGCATTTTGATAGGATAGTATAGGAATTAATCTCTTATACGTGAGAGAGAAAAGGACTGCACGATATACAACTGCGCCTGGTGAGAGTTGAGCTTCTCGAAGGGAGCAATTTTGGAGATTTTTGTTAGATATGTAAAGATGTGGATCAGGAAGGTAAGAACGGCATGATTTGCGCCTGATAAGCATAGGCTTCAAAGGGGGTCAGGGTTACTGCACTTATCAACACAGTATGAGATTTGAGAGTAAGAATAATCTATGTGTGCTCTGAGAGGTGTGTAGTAGTGCGGCTGCCCTGGTTTTTCTAGAAACAACAGCAATGCTCAAATTTGAATTTGTATCGGATTGAGGATCCATCAAGAGGGAGGTGAGGGTGTGGGTTAAGCCGGAACTGTATTGTAACGTTATTTTTTAAACGGTACCACTGTTATTGAAGATGACAAAGAAAGGACATGGCAAGGTATACTTTATAGGTGCGGGACCAGGGGACCCTGAGCTTTTAACTATAAAGGCAAAAGGTATTATAGAGAGGGCAGATGTCCTCATCTATGCCGGTTCTCTGGTAAACCCTCAGATACTCGCCTCTAAGAAGAAGGGAGCTGTTTCCTATAGTAGCGCCTCCATGGACCTAAAAGAGATAGTGGCACTTATCTCAATGGAGATCAAAAAAGGTAAAACAATTGCCCGCATCCATTCAGGTGATCCTTCAATTTATGGAGCTCTTCAAGAACAGATTACACTTTTAGAGAAAAAGGGTATCTCCTATGAGATTATCCCGGGTGTGAGTTCGATCTTTGCCGCAGCAGCCAGCATAAGGAGGGAGCTCACCGTACCAGAGCTTTCACAAACCCTTATTCTAACCAGAATCAGTGGACGCACGAAAGTAACCTCGCGCGAGTCTATAGCCAGGCTTTCCCAACCACAGGCCACCATGGCTATATTCTTAAGTATTACGCAGATAGAGAGGGTTGTGGAACAGCTCCAGACCTCCTATCAGCCTGATACACCTGTTGCCGTAGTCTATAGAGCCAGTTGGCCTAATGAGAAGGTTATTAAAGGAACACTTACTACCATCGTTGAAAAGGTACGCAGGTCAGCTATTAAGAGACAGGGTATCATTTTAGTAGGCAGGGTATTAGATGATAGAATAAAGAAGTTCAAATCAAAACTCTATGATGAAAAGTTTACTCACGGTTTCAGAAAGGCTCAGAGGGTAAAGAAAGACAATTTGGCTATTATTACTTTAACTAAAAGTGGGGCAAAGCTTGGTATGCGACTTAAAGAAAGGTTTCCAGAAGCTCACCTATATGTTCCCAGTAAATTGGTGATTAAGGGAAGGAAAGTAAGGAGATTCTCAGAGAAGATTGGATTGTTATGTGGTGAACTGGTTAATTGTTACAGCGGACTTATCTTCATTATGGCTGCAGGAATTGTGGTGAGAACTATTAGCCCCCTTCTTTCCCATAAGAGTGTTGATCCTGCGGTAGTGGTGGTTGATGAAAAGGGTAGATTTGCTATAAGCCTTATCTCAGGACACCTTGGTGGAGCTTCATGAAACGCACTCCTTAGACCTGTTGGCGAAGCAACTTGATTGTAAGAAAATTGATTTTAATGGACTTAAACAGTGTAATCATGCACTACTACATGGGGAGAAAGTAGGTATCTATCCAGATATGCTTAAATCATACATCCCTCTTAGGGAAAAAAGTGGAATTATGTTTTATAAGTCTATTAAAAACCTGCTTAGCTCTGATTGTCCTTATAAAGTGATGATAAGTAGTAAGCAGATTGAAGATGGTATTTCGAAGCAAAAGAGAACTGTTATTAGCCTAAACCCCAGAAATCTTGTCCTGGGTATTGGCTGTAATCGCGGTACTTCAAGCTCTGAAATTGAAGACACAGTGAGAAGATTTTTTAATGAGTGGGGACTTTCTTTTCAATCCATTAAAAAGATAGCAACGGTTGACATCAAATCCGGTGAAAAAGGACTCATCTCTTTTGTTCGCAAACACAACTTTGAGATTGAATTTTTCAAAGCGAAGCAGTTAAACAAGGTTGGCTGTCCAACTTCTCCCTCCAGGAGTTCACTTAAAGCAATAGGAAGCAAAGGAGTGTGTGAACCTGCTGCCCTGCTTGGTGCAGGGGTTAAAACCCTTTTGCATTCCAAGAGGAAGACACCGAATGTAACGGTGGCGGTAGCTGAGATACCACTGGAGCGATACTTTGAAGGAAATAACAGATGTCAAAGCTCAAATGACAAATGAAATTAAAAGTTCGATTACAAAAATGTTTTGGCATTGATTTTTTGGATTTGATTTGGCATTTGGATTTTTTCATTTGGAGGTAAGTTTGTTTGTCAACTTCACCAAAGGACATTTTTTAATTACTGGGTGTTTTTTATGTCTAAAAAGAAAGGAATGTTGTTCTTAGTAGGTATCGGATCAGGTGATCACAAAGAGATGACAGCTCACTGTATCGCTGTCCTAAGAAACTCTGATGTGGTGATAGGATACAAAAGGTATGTTGAGCTAGTAAAACCATTCATAGGTGAAAAGGATGTCATCTCATCAGGGATGTCGCAGGAGGTAGAGCGGTGTAACCAGGCAATTGCAGAAACTGAGAGAGGAAAAAACGTTGCACTCATTTCAAGTGGAGACCCGGGTGTGTATGGGATGGCAGGAGTGGCTCTCGAAATTATCAATAAGAAAAAACTATGGGAGAGAATCAATCTTGAAATCATTCCCGGTATTCCTGTTATTCATGCTGCAGCGGCTCGGTTGGGTGCGCCTTTGATGAATGACTATGCAGTTATTTCGTTAAGTGACCTCTTAACTCCTTGGGAAACGATTGTAAAAAGGGTTGCGTACGCAGCCCAGGCAGATTTTGTCATCTGCCTGTACAATCCAAAAAGTAAGAGCAGAACCAAACAGATTAAAGAGGTACACTCTATACTGCTTCACTACAGGAAAGCAGATACTCCTGTGGGTCTTACACGGAATGTAGGCAGGAAAGGTGAATCCATCACCATCACCACCCTTACTAAAATGCTCCGATACAAAATTGATATGCTTACTATCATTATTATTGGCAACAGCACTACAATTTATAAAAACAGTCAGATGATTACCCCGAGAGGGTATAGAATCTAAAAATCCTCTATGTTTTTACTGTTTAAATAAATTTGAGAAAAGTAATTATTCAATGGCAATAAAATATATAAACAGTAGAGGTGATACATATTATCTTCATGAAGGGAAAACTAAAACTGGCAAACCTAAATATTTTTTCTCTATGAAAAAGGATGGTGTGTTAGTTGATTCTATTCCTGCTGGTTATGAAATCTATGAGAACCCTAATGCACAAGTTTTCTTAAGAAAGATTCTTCCTAAAATTTTTACTGATGAGGAAATAAATATAGTTGAAAATATTATAAAAAAATGTACAAAGTTGACTCGTTTTAAAATTGATATCAAGGGAAATAAAATTACCGTTTTTCTTCCAGATCAGGATATTGATTCATTGAAACAAATATTTTCTACCTCTGCTTATAGTAGTGATTTTAAATTAAATCAGCTTTTAAGTAGAGTTCTAACATATTCTCCTATGATGCGTTTTGTGCTTGTTAATGAAAAAAAACGGATATTCCAGGTTGAGAGAATGTGCTTTCTGGGATCTATAGATGACTGGATATTTTTAGATGAATCTAGCAACTTAGCACAACTAGTGGAAAGGTATGCTGGACATTTAGGTAAGGAATCATTTTTCGATTTAATGTAGTTGAGAGTACTACCACAAAGATGATTTCATAAGAGTTAGTAGCTTAACTTATTTTATCCCGTTAAAAAGAAAAGCCCGACTCAAATTTTCTAACGGTTTTTAGCTCATAGTAAAGTTGTCAAAGTCGGATGTTCCACAGTAACCGCAAACACCCATTCGTGGAGAATTAATTACAGGAAGTGCCATTTCCTCTGAACATCCATGTTCTATTAAACATTGGTCGCAAAAAAATTGCTGGCATTCCATGCATATTTCAGTCGCTTTGGCATCACAGCTTTCGCATTTAAATATGTAAGGATTGTTACGGGCTAAAATCCTTACTTTTTCTTTGAGTAAACCTTCACGCTCAGCAAATACTTGTCCCTCAAGGTAAGTGGTCGATCCAAAGTCGTATTCATAGCTAAATTTATCTTTCACATTTAAAGCTTTTCTCAATTGAATATTCATTGATTTGGATTTCATTCCCCACCCATCATTACTCGGTGAATGCTCGTATCTTATCCCATTAATAGTAAATTCACTAAGATGTCCACAACACTCAAGCCAAATATCCCTTAAAAATTGATCGAGCTCATCGAGTGTTGCCGTTGCATTCATTTCAATGTGGAGCCAAAACGCCTTATAAGCAGAAACTTTGATGTGATATATACTACTTTTAATTTTCTTATTGGTAGCGTACCGACTGTCTTCTTGTTTCTTTGCCTCGCATGATACAAGGTGTCTTCCCATAGAAGTACCTGAAAAGGTATTCATACAAAATCTACAAATACCCTCATTCTTATTGGTCATCATCCTCATGCTCACTTCACCTTATACTTATATGTTTATTTAAGAAAATATTATGAAAAGTTCTTTTTCCTAAAGGTAACTTTGAGCTCTTGAATGGAGAGAGGAAGGATTCTGACTGCTTAAAAAACTTATTCGAAATATCGGTAATGCACCTATATTGGTTGATAAATAGTCGAATCTATTGAAAAACAAACAATCTTTAACAAGAGACTATTAAATTTAGCAAATCTTTGATATTCAATGACTTTTATATAATTTGTCAACTATTAAGGGGCCACTACCGAAATATCATATATCTGCTTAAATGTCGATAATAATAAATAATTCGTAACAGACCTGGATTAGCTGTCCAATTCTTAATTTTTTCTCTAGAGAAAAATCAACCTCTTTCACATGCGTGGTTTTATAGTGAAAGAAACAAACCCTCTTTTCATTAGTTCTACAGCAAATAAATTTTCAATTAACAGACCAATACCGCTGGAGGTTTTAAAAGTTACTGAATTGATGATTCCTGAATCATATGCATAGACTTTTTTAGTAGCCTTAACCTGCTCTTTCAGTTTAAAAGAGAACACTTTAATATTATAATATTTCAATGAAAAAATTGCAACTATGAAGGCTATCCCATATCAGATTCTTATCAGGCAGTGTTTGTATCAGATTATTAAGAGAGACTGCATATTTAAACTCTGATTTGAAAGTAGTTTGACAGAGTGCTAAAATCATAGTAAACTGAGTTATAATGGTGATAATTATGAATAAAAGCATTATAATAAAGATTGCAGAAGAGTTACAATCCAGGTTGCAAACATAAGTGATTAAGAAAAATTTGTAGAGGGTTTAATAGCGACAAGAAGCAGGTTAGACAATTAAACAAAAAAAGTGGCTATTTATCTTATGATATACTATAAAGGTGGATACTTGAAAGGATTGGTCTGAAATTTAATATAAATATAATTATCCCTTTAAAAAGCAAGTTTTTATTAATTTCAATTATAATGGGTATAAAAATGAAAAGTTTTGATGAAACATTTAAAGAATTACCACCCGATCTTCAGCAGGAAGTAGAAGATTTTGCCCAATTCTTAATCGAGAAACGGACCCAGAAATCAAAAGGTGAATTGAAGCTTGATTGGCGAGGTGCATTAAGGAATTTACGTGGCAAGTATACCTCTGTAGAACTTCAACATAAACTTCTTGAGTGGTGGGGTGACTAATGTATCTAATTGATACCAGCATAATCTTGGAACTCCTCCTAGATCAAGAAAAAGCCGATGAGGTGGAAAGATTTTTACGAGTCACTCCATCAGAGAAACTTTATCTCTCTGAATTCGCCTTATATTCTTTGGGAGTAGTCCTATTGCGAAGAAAGATGCACGATATCTTCTTGCGGTCGGTGAACGATTTGCTGTTGAATGGTGGAATCCAATTGATTCGGCTGGGATTTAAAGATATGCAAGATATCGTTCATGTATCTGGGAGATTTAACCTAGACTTTGATGATGCTTACCAATACATTGCAGCAGAAAAATATAGTTTGACCATTGTCAGTTTCGATAGCGATTTTGATCGTACTGAACGCGGAGGAAAAACTCCAGAGCAAGTTCTTAGAGGTAGATTATAAAAGCATTTCAATTGCCCCAAGTGCCAGGGTTTCATGAGGATTATTGCCTTTATAGAACAGGCAAAAATTATAGAAAAGATATTTAAACACATCACATTCTGGAATGTTAAAAAAAGACCTCATCGAAGTCTATTCTTAAATCCCGCCCTGTGAATATGTTTACTGTATGCCTGTGCTTTGCCTGACTGCGAGTGTTTTTAGCACAGGTAGGCAGACAGATGACCCTGCCTATTCATTTGAAGCTTTTACTTAAAAAAATATAAGCTATCGCTGTTACTGTTCTTAATTATGGCTGACCTCTTACGCACTGCTCTAAAGAGAAAAGGTTGTCTTTCAACGCTTCCTTTGTTATGTACTCAAAGGTGTCTTTACTGTGTTATTATCATTTTATGACTTCACCTTACAATTGCTCTCAAAATCTTGACCGCAAGACTAAGTTTTTCTTCATCGATTTCCTCTGCAAGTCTATGCATCATTTCCCTTAACTCGCTTTGGCTTACTTCATGCCCAAAGTCAAAGAGTTCCCACATCTCTACATTTAGAGCATCAGAGAATTTTATAAGCATATCAAAGGTAGGATTTTCTTTGCCGCGCTCGATACTGCTAAGATAATTTGGACTTATATCCATCTTTTCAGCAAGATATTCTTGTGTCCAGCCTTTACCTTCCCTAAGGTTCTTTATCCTTACACCAAAAAGCTTTTTTTGGGTCATCATTCCCTTTTACCTCCTGAAAGGAATGATGGCCCTTTTTATTAAATTTATGAACAATCCAATACCCATAATATTATTGACAAATTAATTCCACTAGATGTAGAATTATATCTAATACCTATAAAAATCGATAATTATTATAGGTAATAGAATATATCCTCGTCGCCTTTTCACTAAAGAATGTTACACTTGGAACAGGGAAGATGAATAAGTTTTATTACGGTTAGAAGTAATTTATATCAATCATATTCGGATTAAATATTCCCCGAAGACGCTAGTTAATGAATCACCTGGAGGTAAGAAAACAGACTTGAGGGAATCAAGGAAAGAGTTTAAGCCAGAAGAGATGATTGACCATTTTGCTTATTTGATCAGGATCAGTTGTTTCAATTGGAAAGAAGGAAGATTTACTACTCTTTCAATATATGTCAATCCCAAAGCCTTTTTTTCTTCTGTTCTAGAGTGGAGACACGGCAGCAACCCACAAATTCCCTTTTTCCCATATGAGCATAAGAATTAACTGATCTTTCTAAGTCTCTCTTTGTAAAGAGAGACTAAATTAATCATAGCCTGATAATAGGAAACTGTCCAGGGGGAAGAAGAACGAGAAATATTAGTTAAGGAAGGAACTTATTTAAGAAGAAAAATACATTATTATACCTCATTAAATCAATGTATCGTAAAATTCTTAACTTAATAGAAGAATTGAAATCTCTCTTTCAAAAACTTCCTGAATTAGTAAATGAAAAAGGTGAAGAGAAAGTTTTTAAAGATATTAATATCCTGCTTAATGAGATGAGTAGGTTGAGAAATCATCTTAATAAAGAAGAGGAAGGATCAGCTAAAGCAATTTTTCAAAAGGATGTTTCATCTATAGGTGTCGAGTCAATGTTTTACAAACATGTTGTTGATAAACCATTTGGCTATGCTGGGGATTTTATGGCTATGGAGATGATATATAAAGCTCATTCAGATGATGATGCCTATCTTGGCACAACTGAAAGAGGAAAGTTGATAAATGCATATGCGATGCAAATAGCAAATTGTAAAGCAAACTATCATAGAATTTACTTCCTATTAGGAAAAATTAATGACTGTACTTTTAACAATATATCTCCAAAAATCTGTAGTATTGGATGTGCCTCTTGTCTTGAGGTTAGAGAATTTCTCAAACAAAATAATATTTCAAATGACTTTAAGTTTACTTTAGTTGATATAGAAAACGAAGCAATCGCTTTTTCTAAAAATTTATTGCCACAGGATGGCAATTTTACCTTCTACCAAGAGAATTTAATTAAAGCAGCCCTTAGAGACAAATTTAAGGATTTATTAGAAGAGCAGGATTTAATTTATTCATTTGGTTTTTATGACTATATTTCATTAAGAACGGCTAAATTATTAACAGGGTCTCTATGGAAATGCGTAAAATCGGGTGCCAGTTTATTATTTATCAATGCCCACCCATCAAATCCATCAAGACTATTAATGGAATTTGGTGGCGATTGGTATCTCAATTATAAAACAAAAGGGGAAATTTATAGTATTGTCGAAGATCTAAATAACTTAAAAGAAATTAAATATCATCTTGATGATTTTGGTGTTTATCAATATATCGAATGCTTTAAAATCTAAAAAAGAATTTTGATTAATGGATAGATACAAAAATATAAATTGCACTTCGTGTTTTATATTACATGCTGTAATAAATCAAGAGCAAGAGAAATACTTGGATGAGATATAACTTAATCATAGGTTTAATAATTTTGGCAGTTTATCAATATAATCCTGCAGAAGGAAATGGTAGATGAAAAATAAAAGAATAGAAACAGAAGTAGTAATTGTTGGCTCTGGAACTGGAGGAGCTACTCTAGCTAAGGAACTATCTAAAAAAGGGGAAAAAGTAGTATTAGTTGAAAAAGGAGAAAGAGAAACTAAAGTCGGTAGCATGAGAGATGCATTAAGATTTTATGAAAAGCATACCTTTCAAAAATCAAAAGAAGGAACTCTTCTATATGGAACCACTATGGTTGGTGGTACTTCAGTGGTTGCCTCTGGAAATGTAGTCCGATGCCTTCAAAAAGAGTTTTTAAATCTTGGTATAGATCTAGAAAGTCAATTTAAAGAAGCAGAAAATGAACTTAAGGCAGCTCCTTTACCTGATAAATGTATTGCTCCAGGTGTAATGAAAATTTTAGAAAGCGCAGATGCTCTGGGGCTTAACCCAAAACGAATACCTAAGTTTATTGATCCTGATAAATGTAAAGTCTGTGGAAACTGCGTTTTGGGATGTAAATTTAACGCCAAATGGTCAGCTATTCGCTTCGCAGATGAAGCTATTAAAAATGGCACTTCATTATTAACTCAAACCAAGGCTAAAAAAGTATTAAGTTCAAATGGAAAAGCTAAAGGAATAGAAGCTATTGGACCGAATGGAACTATAGAGATTTACAGTGATGTTGTAATTGTATCAGCTGGCGGTATACAAACTCCAATAATTCTCCAGAAATCAGGAATTACTAAGGCAGGCAAAAGAATGTTTTGCGATCCCTTTGCAACTACCTATGGGGCTACAAAGAATATAAGCCAATTAGAAGGGGTGAATGCACCAGGTTATGTTTATAGGCCTGGAAGATTCATTCTTTTCCCTATTGTAGATCCTCCAGTACAATTTGCTCTTTATACTAATTGGAGATGGATGCTAAAAAAGCTTCCTCGTCATAGAACTCTGGGAATGATGACTAAGATAGCAGATGAGTATAAAGGAAAAGTATATATTAATGGTGATCTAGAAAAACCAATTACCCTAAAAGATAAAGAAAAATTCAATGAAGGTAATAATATAGTTAAAGAGATATTAATTAAAGCAGGAGTTGATAAAAAAACTATTTTTACTATTAAACAAATAAGAGGGCCTCATCCTGGTGGCACAGCAGCTATTGGAGAAGTAGTGGATCACAATCTTGAAACAGAGATAAAAAATCTTTTTGTCTGTGATAATAGTGTACTTCCAAAACCACCTGGACTTCCTCCGATTTTGACTATTATAGCATTAAGCAAATGGTTATCTAAAAAGCTAAACCATTAAAAGAATGAAAATTATGGCAAAAATTTTTTGGACAGGAAAACTTTCACCTCTAATGAAATTGATGGTGAATTGTAATTGTGTACTTGCCTGGATTAAGGGAAATACCAATGATGACTCTTCAATGAAACAGCGAGTAAAGCTTGGATATAATGGTAAATTTACAAATCACATTATGGGTTACGAGAAAAAGGGACTGGAGCACTACACTCGATTTGCAAAGGCCCTCCTTAAAAAGATAAATATTGAGAACCAAAAAGTATTAGATGTTGGTTGTGGTAGTGGAATTCTCTCATTTCTTCTTCTAGAAAAAAGCGCAAAAAAAGTGGTTGCAGGTGATTTCTCTAATAGAATGTTACGCTGGGCTAAGGCAAAATATATTAAACAAGGATATGGTAACAGTAATCGTATACAATTTCTATGTTTTGATGCTGAATCCCTTCCTTTCAATAACGAAAATTTTGATATAGTAGTTTCAGGATTAGTTATGGGAATAGTACCGAACCAAGAAAAAATGATTGCTGAGATGGTTCGAGTAGCTCGGGGGGGGGTATATTGCAGTATCAACACATGGTCCCAGACACTGTTACGAGGCTTGTGAAGCAGCCTTTAAGGCCTTTCATATTCCTTATATTCTTGGTTATAGAATAGAGTTTTGGCCACTAAAAGAATCAGTAGTCCATTCACTCTTTTTAAAAGCAGGTTTAGCTGACATTACCACTCAAACTATTACATGGCAAGACGAATTCGAGTCAGGAGAACAAGCATATGATTTTTTTACTGCAACTTCCTCAGCATGGTGGTTTGGTAAATTTCCTTCAAAAGAAAGGATAAAAAAATCAACAAAGTTTCAAAATTATTTCAAACAACAAGATGTAACCAAAATCACTTCTGAAGTTATTCTCGCCTACGGTCGTAAGCCTTAAAATATAAATGTGACTTGACCTTTTCTCATGTTGAAATTTCTAAAATACTATCAAAGACAAATTTTGAAAATCGTTTTATACGACAGAATACCACCTGAAAGGTTTTTGAATTCTTTTAAAATTATTGAGTGTCTCTTAATAAACTGGAAATTTATGAGTTGGATATTGAATACACCAAATGAAGAAAAAATAATTATTATGAATAAGAACATTTACTCAGTAATTGTTGGAACTGGTAGTTATATTCCTACAATAACGATTCATAATAGACATTTCCTAAATAATGAATTCTACAGTTCTGAAGGGGAAAAACTTGAAAGAAAAAATGAGGAAATTATAAAGAAGTTTCAGGAGATAACAGGAATTTGTGAACGAAGATATGTAGAAGATAACTTAGTTACATCTGATATTGCTTTTTATGCAGCCAAAGATGCTCTAAACTCATCAAAAATTGATAAGGAAACTCTTGATTACATCATTGTGGCCCATAATTTTGGTGATGTTAGTGTTGATAATAGAAAATCTGACCTTGTTCCAAGTATTGCTGGGCGATTAAAAAATAAATTAAATATAGAGAATCCAAAAACAGTAAGCTATGACCTTCCTTTCGGCTGTCCTGGCTGGCTACAGGGAATTATACAAGCAGACTGTTATATTCAGTCAAAAACCGCAAAAAAAATACTAGTTATAGGGGCAGAAACTCTTTCCAGAATTTCAGACCCACATGATATGGACAGTATGATCTATGCTGACGGAGCTGGGGCAACTTTAATTAAAGCTGTGGAAAGCAAAGAACCTGTTGGGATTTTATCCCACGTCTGCAGGTCTGATACTTTCAACCACTTAGATTTGTTAAGAATGGGAAAATCATATTGCCCCGAATACGATAAAAATGACTTGTTTCTTAAGATGGATGGTCATAAGGTCTATCAGTATGCTTTACAAATAGTTCCTTGCGTTGTAAAGGAATGCATTGAAAAAGCAGGGTTATCAATCAATGATATTGGCAAGCTACTTTTACATCAAGCTAATAGAAAAATGGATGAAGCAATATTAAAGCGTTTATATGCGTTATATGGAATTAAAAAAGTACCTTCGGGTTTAATGCCAATGACAATAAATTGGCTTGGTAATACCTCTGTAGCTACTCTTCCTACACTAATTGATTTATTATTTAGAGAAAAACTTGACGGTCATAAGTTAAGTAAAGGTGATTGTGTTGTGCTAGCTTCTGTAGGGGCTGGTATGAATACTAATGCGGTTACTTACAAGTGTTAATCCATCGTATAATTGCAAATAGTAATGGTGTTTTATAATGTTTATAAAATAAGATGTTTTAATAACTCTTGGATTTTTTACATCAAAAGAAATTCTTGATAAAAGATAGGTTATAATTGGATAGCAGTTGCAATAAGATAAATTTCTTTATCAGGTTGAGTGAATTTATAATTTGTATTTTTATTTTATACAAGAAGTATTTATGCAGATGAAAATGGAATCATTGCTTCTTCACAACCATTTCAAAATCATGATGAGCCTAGAAATGGAGAAACTATAAACAGAATAATAAAATATCCTTTTACCTTCTTCGATGGTGTTAAAATACAGCTAACCAACTGCCACCCAAAGCTAACCCACGTCAACCACCAGGTAGATTTTGTAAACAACTTAATTAAGACTAATTTCAGAGATTGGAATACAAAAGATATTTTTACTATTGATTTTTTCATATGGAAAAACCTATCAAAATATTTTAAAACGGATTTTGCAGTTTCTTTAACTTCAGGTGCACTAAAAACATCGGACATTGCATTCAGAAACAGTCTCAATTTAAGCACACGATTTAGACAGAGATATGATGTTCTCATACTATGGTTTCACTTATATTATTATCCACTCACATATAATTTCGAAAAGCACAAGCCAAACCGATTAATTGACCCATTTATAGGGGGAGGGATTGGATTTACTTTTCTTAGGGAAGAAACATCTGTAAAGTTCAGGAGAAGAGGTTTTTACAATAGGGTGTTAGCAAACTTCAATGATAAAGATGTAGGGTATAAGGTTCTGGCTGGCTTTGATTTTAATGTTGGAAAATTGTCAAAAAGGATGAACAAATTTGGACTTACTTTTACTGTGAGTAAAGTATGGAACAGAATGAAGGGCCGATCCAATGTTCATTTAACAGAAGACTTGAAAATTATAACACCGATTAACCTTGACTTGGGCTATAAAGAACCAATTGACATAGATTTGACTGGAGTAAACTATTCAATAGCTTTATCTTATAACTTTTGAGGCTTTGGGAGCTTTTTAAATCCCTAATTTCTCTTGACCTTTCTTAATATATAAAATATTCTTTATAATATGTGCTTTTGGTAGAAGGTTTATAGTAGCTTCAAATTATGTTTTAAAGATGAGGTTTAAAAATGACTAAATATATGACACAAGACCATAAATGGATACATGAGCACTTTGAAGAGTTGGTTGGAAAATACGCGGGAAAGTATGTGGCTGTTGCTAATGGGGAGCTGGTTGCAGTGGGGGAAACAGCAGGAGAGGTTGATAGTGAGGCAAGGAAGAAATATGCTGGAATTATCCCTTCGGTTTTACTTGTTCCTAGAGAAGAAGATTTTGTATGCGCACTTTAGAGTTTGATTATCTGAGCAAGCTTGAATATATTGGCTCTTAAAAAGATTAGGTTATAGAAACATATCGAATTATTGGAAGGAGTGATTACTTTGAAAGGAGCTGAAAAAAAATAAGCCCCGAGAATTTTATTCTCTCAGTGCTTTCTCCTGAGGATAGACTTGATGCTGTCTTTACAGTTACAAGACAGGCTTCTAAGAAGAAAGAACCTACTATAAAGGATATTGATAAAGCAGTTAAATCAATAAGGAGAAAAGCATACGTAAGCGGGACCGCCTTAAATAATTCAACACACCCCACTCCTACCGGGCTCATACCAAGATATCTTGTCATATCAGCCTCCATAAAATGCTACAGGAAAAGAAATAATCACACAGTCAGCTAAAAATAATGATGAGATTCACAACGCCAGTCTATCTGAAGTTTTCCATTCTTATTTATCAAGACGAAAGATTTGATTCCGCAACCTTTCTTGTGCAGTTATCTCTCTCGAACTTCGCGCACGATATCAACAATTGAGTACAAGGACTGCATCCAATTCTACCTCAGAAAATCTGATGAAAATTTTCTGGTACCCAGTTAGTGCTTTAAGGGCTTGCTCTAGTGAAATTTTCTTACGTTTAAACATCGCGGAAAAAGCGTTGCCCATTTCCCAGTGTAGTGATGGCGGAGCAATCAAATCGGCTCCTTTCGAAAGTTTGATCAACTGCCTCTTGTACCTTTCATTTGTGATAACTGTATATTGCTTTCCAATAAGGAGTTAACAAAAAAAAGCCTTCTGGTCTGACTTACAGTGGATAAGAGAGATGCAGTAATGTAGGAGATCTTTAGTAACTCAATTTGTCAGGTTATAGTCTTGACATCCATATCCTCTTTTCCTATACTCACTCCATCAAAAGATAAGCTTTAGAAGAATTCGGAAAAGGGAACGCGATCTTATGAACTGCTTTAAAATGAGATTGCTTCACTTTGTCCGCAATGACAGTTTAGTGTTCTGCAACCTTTTTAATTCTCCCAGTAGTAGTAATCAAAGCCTATGAAGGATATCGTATATCTAATAGCTAACCTTTCTGTGAATTGGCAATATAAATATTTTAAGAACAAGGAGTAGTTATTATGTTAAATCTGAAGGACAAACTTTCACATCTCACTTACAGGCAAGCCTGTAAACTTTTAGGACCTCGAGGCAATTATCTAATCAGATCAGGAGGGCAATTCGCCATTGATATCGTTGACCAGGTGTTACTGAAAAAGGACATTTTCCGTCTCAATTTAGGTGATGCTGTTACTACAATTCGCCTCGATCCTGAAAAGAATCATCATTTAAACCTTCAATGTAGCATGTGCTCCACTTACTGTGAACATATGGGTGCTGCTCTTTCACTAATACTTGAGGAGAAACTTTCGTTAGGGCTTTCTGCTCCACCATCCGAAAAGGTCCCAATAGAGAGCCTCAGCGATGAGGAACTTGTTGAAAGGGCAATAGAGGAGAGGGTCGAAAGGGCACGGACAGAGAAGATGAAACTAAAGTCCATGAATAATAAAGAATTATGGACAGACTATATTGTAACCAATAATTCCTCTGGGAAGAGCTATCGGGTTGCTTTGCGGGGATGGGGAAGAGGTGAGTCATATTGCTCCTGCCCTGATTATCGGAAAAATACCCTCGGCACCTGCAAGCACATTTTATACACCATAGATAAAGTTAAGAAAAGATTTAACAAATCTGTACGGGAAACTCCTTATCAGATTAAAGATATATGTGTTTATGTGAGGTATGGAGAAGAGCTGGAATTGCGGTTGCTTATTCCAGAAGGGCTCGATTCTCATATTGTGAAACTTCTAAATCCTATCAAAGAGAAGCCTGTAGAAGATGTCAAGGACATGTTAAAGCGAATCAAGGCCATCGAAAATCTTGGTTGCAAAGTTACTATTTATCCAGATGCAGAGGAATACATTGACAATATCTTATATCTTGATCGGGTGAGAAACAAGGTTAGAGAAATACGTAGGGATCCTAAAAATCATCCTCTCCGAAAAACCCTCCTAAAAACTGAACTGCTGCCCTATCAGCTTGATGGCATTGCATTTGCGGTAGGAGCAGGGAGGGCTGTTATCGCTGACGACATGGGACTAGGCAAAACAATCCAGGGGATTGGGGTGGCAGGGTTACTATCTCAGGATATAAGTATTGCCAAGGTCCTTGTCGTTTGCCCAGCCTCTCTCAAATCCCAGTGGTGGCTGGAGATAAAACGGTTTACTGATCATAGCTGCCAACTTGTCATTGGAAACGCACAAGAAAGGGCTGCCCAATACGAAAGCTCATGTTTTTTCACCATCTGTAACTACGAGCAGGTTCTTCGAGACATAAAGGATATTGAGAGGGCAAAGTGGGACCTCATCATCCTTGATGAGGGGCAAAGAATCAAAAACTGGGAAGCAAAAACAAGTCAGACGGTTAAAGCACTTAAATCCCCTTTTGCCTTAGTCCTCTCCGGAACACCACTTGAAAACCGTCTGGAAGAACTTTTTTCAGTTGTTGAGTTTATAAATGACCGCAGGTTAGGTCCCACTTTTCGTTTTTTTAACAGACACAGGGTTATTGATGAAAGGGGCAAAGTGCTTGGTTACAAGGATCTTGATAAGCTTCGAGAAAATCTTAAACCTGTCCTGATTAGAAGAACAAGAAAAAAGGTCATGCAGGAATTACCTCCTCGAACCACAGAAATCAGAAGGATACCTCCCACTGAGGAACAGCTTGAGATTCATAATGGTCAGAAAAGAATTATTCAGAGCATTATCTCAAAAAGATACTTTACCGAGATGGACTTTCTGCGTCTCCAGAAGGCTTTGTTGATTTGTAGAATGGCAGCCAACAGCACCTTCCTGGTGAATAAGCAACCACCTGGTTATTCGAGTAAACTGGTTGAGTTAGAGATCATCATGGATCAATTAATGGATGAAGAAGATCGGAAAATCCTCCTGTTTTCTGAATGGACAACTATGTTAAATCTGATCGAGCCACTACTTGGAAAGCGTAATTTAGATTATATCAGATTGGATGGTTCAGTTCCTCAGAAGAAAAGACAGGGGTTGATGCATCAGTTTCAAAATGACTCTAACTGCAAACTGTTTATCACTACCAATGCTGGTTCTACTGGATTGAACCTGCAAGCAGCAAATACTGTCATCAACGTGGACCTGCCATGGAACCCTGCTGTACTGGAACAAAGGATAAGCCGTGCCCACCGCATGGGACAGAAAAGGTCGGTCCAGGTATTTCTTCTGGTTACAGAAAATACACTTGAAGAGAGTCTCCTGGGGACACTTTCTGCAAAGCATGAACTGGCTTTGGCTGTGCTCGATCCGGATGCTGAAGCCACAGAGGTAGATCTTTCAAGCGGTATCGATGAGATGAAGAAGCGTTTGGAGATTCTCCTTGGTGCAAAACCTGAAGCCCCCATGGATGAAAGCTTGAAAGAACATGTCGAAAAAGAGGCAGAAGAGCTTGTGCGGAAAGAAAGGATTGCAAGTGCGGGAGGGCAACTGTTAGGGGCTGCCTTTTCCTTTATAGGTGAAATATTCTCTGGAAGAGAGGAATCAGAACAGACCATCCAAATGGCTGAGATATTTAAAAAGCAGCTTTCTGATTGTCTAAAAATGAAGGAAGATGGTAGACTAGAAATGACAATTACAATCCCTGATGAGACTGCTCTTAGCACTATGGCAAGATCCCTTGCGAAGATGGCAAGTGCCGGTTATAAATAGATACTGCGAGCATTCTAGCAGGTAACCCTTAATTTGTCTGGAAACAACTAAGGTGATGTAAATCGATCATCAAATGTGACAGGTGAGATGTTTGACCTATCTAAGTGCGATAGATGTGGTGAGTGTTTTGTGAAATGCATGTATGTTGATTATAGCCAAGAGGAAGCCGTCAAAGCTATAACTGCTTTGGTTGAAGGCGAAGATGCTGAGATTCTCACAGAATGCATTACCTGCATGGCATGTAACGAGTACTGCCAGAAGGGAGCACACCCCTATGACCTTATATGCAGGCTTCAGGAAGAGAAGGGCATAGTATTGGTATCAGATGAGACCCTCACAATGATTGAGAACACCTTAAGCAGTGTTCCTCACAAGGTCAGCGAAGGAGAGCCTCATAAGCCTGCTCTCTCTCTGTGTGTAATGGAGTATGCCTACCCTCCAGGGATTACTGAGAGTAAGATGTTTGATGGCTTAACTGTGGTTAAGGGTGGAGACTACTTTTCTAGAATCGTCTATCTCCATACAGGCATGGAGAGTGTGGTGAGAGAGAACGCTCAGAGGTTTGTAGATAACTTGGCGAGGCTTGGCAAGGATGAGGTTATACTACTCCATGACGACTGTTACACGCTGCTCGCTAAAAAGGTGTACGAGTATGGTATTAAAGTTCCTTTCAAACCGATTCACATTGTTGAGTTTATGGTGAACTACCTTAAAGCACATAGGAGGGAGATTATCAAGCTTGATAGGAAAATTGCCTACCAACGTCCCTGCATCTCGAGATATACCCCTGAGAAGGAACCCATGCTGGATGAGCTTTTCGAGTTGATTGGGGTTGAGCGGGTAGTGAGACGATACGACCGTGAGGATGCACTCTGTTGTGGTATAGGTCTTTCTAAAGTGGATCCTGAGAGGTGTATGAGAATCGTGGATATGAATCTTTCTGATGTTAAGACTCACGGGGCAGAGGCTATGGTATTCTTGTGCCCCAGTTGTTACTATTTTTTGAGCCGCCCTTGCGAGGAACGTGGCGTGGCATCCATTTTTATTACTGATCTTTGCCGAATGACACTGGGCGAAGTGCCATTTTCTTCAAGACCACCTCTGACTTCAAAATATCTATCTTAAACCATGAAGTACACGAAGAATCTGTGTACTACAATGAAGAGAGTGAGGGTTCACCAATGCCTGAGATTAAAATTGAAAGCGATCTTACTATCTACTACGAGACAGAAGGTTAGGGAGATTCTGTGGTTCTTGTTCAGGGATTATATGTGTATTACGACCCTTTATTTCTAAGGTACGATGCTTTTTTCTTCATTACTATCTTATAATTTAGTATAGATAGTGTTATGTTGGTAGAGTCAGAGTAAATATGAGTCTACACAATATGCAACCTCATGATGATTAAGGAGTGCTCTGCTTAAGGAGCAGCCCTTCGGGCTTCGAGGAGCAGCCATGAGAAGGAAGAGGATCAGCCTTTCGGCCTTGAGGAAGAAGGCAAAATAATTATCCTACCGCATCACGTGAAGCGTTCCTCAAACAAAGTGCTCCTCAAGTGTAACGCTCTTCAAACGAAGTGATCATGTTTCTAATAAGGTGAGGAACGGAATATGGAAGGTATAGTGTTGTTAGAAGATGGTAGTGCATTTAGAGGTATCTCTATAGGTTTAGCCGGGGAAAGGATAGGAGAGGTAGTCTTAAATACTTCCGTTGTTGGGTATCAGGAGATAATGACGGATCCAGCAAATGCTGGGAAAATCTTGGTTTTAACCTACCCCTTGATAGGCAACTACGGGGTGGCCAAAAAATTTTATGAATCAAGTAAGTGTTGGATTGAGGCACTGGTTATAAAAGAGAAGAGCGCTATCTATTCCAATTGGCATGCAGAGGATTCCTTTGATGCTTTTTTGAAGAGAGAAGGTGTTGTTGCAATAAGCGAGGTTGACACAAGGACACTTGCTGTTAAGATTAGAGACAGTGGTGAGATGCGTGGCATACTTTCCTGTAACGGGGCAAAGAAAAAAGACCTAGCTCATAGGTTAAAAGAGTGTAAAAAACAAATGAAAAGGGATTGTATCCGAACTATTTCTGTTAAGAAAGTAACACAATGTGGAGAAGACCCCTCAGCTTGTAAAATTGGTATACTCGACTTAGGAATCTTGAATAACTTTCTTAAACAATTAAAGCAGCTGGGATGCACTATCATACTCTTACCATATGACACAGAAGTAGACGAAATTATGAGTTTACATCTTGATGGGTTAGTTATCTCCAGTGGCCCAGAGGAAGACCAAGCACTTCCTGGCATTGTGGAAGTAGTGAAGCACCTTATCGGCACCATTCCTTTGCTCGGTATTGCTACTGGTCATCACATTATCTGGTGCGCCTTGGGAGGTACCACCAAAAAGATGAAGGTGGGACATCATGGTGTAAACTATCCTGTGAGGTCACCTTCTTCATATAAAGGTGATATCACGGTACAGAATCATTCATTGGTTGTGGATGAGAGTTCAATCGAGGGGAGAGAGGGTACTACCATTACCTTGCGCAATGTGAATGATAATTCTGTTGAAGAGATGGAAAGCACAGATTTAAGGTTTATTTCCACGCAATACTATCCTTTACGTCCTGGGTGTGGTGAGGTACATGAGGTGTTCAAAAGATTTATAAGGCTGATAAAAAAATAGAGAGGAATTTCGCATGCCGAAGCGTAAAGATATAAAAAAGATATTGATGATAGGATCTGGTCCTATTGTTATCGGACAAGCCTGCGAATTCGACTATTCTGGTTCTCAAGCCTGTAAAGCGTTAAGAGAAGAGGGATACTTTACCATACTGGTCAATAGCAATCCAGCGACCATTATGACCGACCCTGATATGGCAGACGTGACCTACATTGAGCCGCTCACCGTAGAGGCAGTGACCGAAATTATAAAAAAAGAGAGACCTGATGCGATTCTGCCTACCTTGGGCGGCCAGACAGGCTTGAATTTAGCATATTTTTTAATGAGGGAAGGAATACTGAAGAGGTATAGTGTAGAGTCTATAGGGGCCAGTGTAGAGGCTATCGCCAGGGCTGAGGATAGGGACCTCTTTAAAAAGGCGATGCGAGAGATAGGCATAGACGTTCCCAGAAGCGGGATTGCTACCAGCGTGGAGGGGGGTATGAAGATTGGTTTGGATATTGGATTTCCCCTCATTTTGAGACCAGCATATTGTTTAGGGGGAAGCGGCGGTTCTACTGCGTATAATAAAGAGGAATTAGAACAGTTTCTGATAAAGGGCATTGGGATAAGCCCTGTTGGTCAGGTACTGGTGGAACGATCTGTGTTGGGATGGAAAGAGATAGAGTATGAGGTAATGAGAGACTGTGTTGACAATGTTATTATGATTACCTCTATGGAAAATGTGGATCCCATGGGGGTGCACACTGGTGATAGCATTGTGGTTGCACCATCACAGAGCCTTAGCGGGGATGAATATACACAGTTTGTGAATCTATCTAAAAAGATAATAAGGAAGGTTGGAATAACAGGGGGAGGGGCGAATATTCAATTTGCTCAGAATCCGAATAATGGACACATTGTGATTATAGAAGTCAATCCGCGGCTCTCAAGGAGTTCTGCTCTGGCTTCTAAGGCTACAGGATTCCCCATTGCACGAGTTGCTACTAAGTTAGCTGTTGGCTTAACCCTTCCAGAAGTTCTCAATCAGATTACGGGGAAAACAACTTCATTTTTTGAGCCCACCGTTGATTACTGTGTATTTAAAATCTGCAGATTTACCTTTGAAAAGTTTCCTCAGGCTGAAAGGGTCATCAATACGTCTATGAAGGCCGTTGGTGAGGCGATGTCCATTGGGAGAAACTTCAAAGAGGCACTCCAGAAAGGAATACGGTCTACCGAGATAGGCAGGTGTGGATTGGGTGCAGATGGGAAAGATAAAATCACCGACGTGGCATTGGCATCACCATCTGAGGACTTAATTGAGAAGGTTAAGGAAAAGATAAGAATTCCCAATGATGAGCGGTTATTTTTTATCAGATATGGTCTTAAACTTGGGCTCACAGTGGATGAGATATATGAGCTCTCAAAGATCGACAGGTGGTTTATAGACAATATGAAACAGATTCTAGTGTTGGAAGAAGAGATAAAGGGATTGAGAAGTCCTACTGCGAAAAGTAACATTGAGATTCCACCAGACCTGCTCAGGAAAGCAAAGAAGAATGGCTTTTCAGATGTACAGCTTGCCTACCTTCTCAATTCGACAGAGAAAAAAGTGAGGTCATATAGAAAGAGACACAAAATCACACCAGTGTATAAATTAGTAGATACCTGTGGAGGAGAGTTCAAAGCAGAGCAGCCCTATTACTATTCTACCTATGAGACCATGAATGAGAGTAAGCCATCCAGGGAGAAGAAGGTTGTTATCCTTGGGGGGGGACCAAATAGAATAGGGCAGGGAATAGAGTTTGATTATTGTTGCTGTCACGCATCCTATGCGTTGCAAGAAGAAGGTATCGAAAGCATTATGGTGAACTGCAATCCAGAGACCGTCTCTACAGATTATGATACCTCAGGAAAATTGTATTTTGAGCCGTTGACGGTTGAAGATGTGTTAAACATTGTAGAACTTGAAAAACCCATTGGGGTGATTGTTCAATTTGGAGGTCAGACTCCGCTAAACATAGCTGTTCCCTTAGAGAAGGCAGGGGTGACAGTTCTGGGAACCAGCCCCGATGCTATTGACAGGGCAGAGGATAGAAAAAGATTTCAGCATGTGCTGAAAACATTACACCTTATCCAGCCTGATAATGGAACGGCTACATCATTTGAAGGGGCACGGAAAGTTGCAAACAAGATAGGATACCCTGTAGTGGTACGACCTTCTTATGTTCTTGGTGGGAGGGCAATGGAGATAGTCTATGATGATGAGGGTTTGCACAATTTTATGGAAAAGGCAGTAGAGGCATCTCCTCAACACCCGATTCTTATCGACAAGTTTTTGGAGGATGCGATAGAAGTTGATGTGGATGCAATAGCGGATGGTACGAGATGCATAATAGGCGGAATTATGGAACATATTGAAGAAGCGGGTATACACTCTGGTGATAGTGCGATGGTTCTTCCGCCTCATACCCTTGGAGGAGATATACTAGAAGTTATAACGAGAAATACCTATGCCTTGGCAAATGAATTGAATGTGAGGGGACTCTTAAATATCCAGTATGCGGTCAAGAATAATGTTGTGTATGTATTGGAGGTAAATCCGCGAGCAAGTAGAACAGTTCCTTTCGTGAGCAAGGCAATTGGGGTTCCCCTGGCAAAGTTGGCAACTAAAGTAATACTGGGGAAGACATTGGAGGAGTTGGGATTTACAAAGGAAAAGGATATTCCTCATGTTGCAGTGAAAGAATCTGTATTTCCGTTTATAAGGTTTCCAGGAGTAGATGCAATCTTAGGACCAGAGATGAAATCCACAGGAGAAGTTATGGGAATAGATTCCACCTTTGGTGCAGCTTATGCGAAAAGTCAAATCGCTGCTGGACAACAATTACCGAGAAAGGGAGATGTATTCATAAGTGTGAAAAATCAAGATAAGAGAAGTGTAGTCTTAATTGCCAAAAAACTCGCGGATCTTGGCTTTAAGATAATAGCAACTGCAGGTACCGCACAAACTCTTATGAGGAATGGCATTGAGGTAAAGACGCTCCCCAAACTTCGCGAAGGGCTGAGGCCCAATATAATTGATTTGATAAAAGATGGCAAAGTAGACCTTATGATAAATACCCCTGCAGGGAAAGCACCTCGAGTGGATGAGATAAAGATAAGATCTCATGCTATACTTTATAATGTACCACTTATAACTACTATTGCTGGTGCCCAGGCATCTGTTAATGGAATTGAAAATCTGATTAAGCACACAGCTATGGGGGTGCAGTCATTGCAGGAATACCATAGGAATGTGAGGGCATACATGGAAAAGCAAAAATACGAATCACTAAATCCTGTACACACGCATGGTGTATGATACAGCAGCAGTGAGGAGCCAGGAATCAGCAATCAGGATGATGAATACCTGAAACTTATTGGGATAAGGCAAATGGAGGTAGACTATGAGTGGTATTTTTGGTGTAGTTTCTAAAAATAATTGTGCGGAGACTTTGTTTTATGGAACAGATTACCACTCGCATTTGGGCACCGAATATGGAGGCATGGCAGTGCTGGGAAAGCACTTTGCGAGACAGATACATAATATAAGCCAGACCCAGTTCAAATCAAAATTTTATGATGTTTATAAGCGTATGAAAGGTAATAAAGGTATTGGCGTCATTAGCACTATTGAAGAGCAGCCTATTTATCAAAATTCAAAGTTCGGTCCCTTTTGTATTGCGACCAATGGATTCATAGAAAATAGTGAAAAATTAGCAGTAGGGTTGATGTCGCAAGGGATATCCTTCAGTGAGGTGAGCACGAGAGTGGTTAATTTGACAGAGTTGATAGCCAAGTTAATCACCCAGGGAAAGGATTTAGTAGATGGGATAGAAAAGATGTTCGATGCGGTAAATGGTTCTTGTTCGCTTGTGTTGCTGAATAGAGATGGGGTTTATGCTGCAAGAGATAGGTATGGATATACACCCCTTGTAGTTGGAAGGCGGGAAGATGCCTGGGCGGTTACTTCTGAGACGAGTGCCTTTACCAATAATGATTTTGCAGTGGTGAAATATCTCAAACCAGGTGAGGTAGTTCTTATAAACGAGGGGGGTATCGTACAGAGTAGACGGGGAGGTGATATAAATCAGATTTGCGCATTCCTCTGGATTTATACCGGATTTCCTGCTTCAAGTTATGAAGGAATCAATGTAGAGATGGTAAGGGAACGGTGTGGTCAGTTCTTGGCCAGACGAGACCGTGACATAGGGATAGATATAGTTTCTGGAGTGCCTGATTCAGGAATTGCACATGCCTTAGGATACGCGATAGAGTCGGGGAAACCTTACAGACGACCGCTCGTGAAGTATACACCTGGGTATGGAAGAAGCTACACCCCATCGTCGCAGGATACACGCGATTTAATTGCAAAAATGAAGCTCATTCCTATTAAAGAGATAATTGAGGGAAATAGGATCGTGGTGTGTGAGGATTCTATAGTGAGGGGAACTCAGCTTAAAAACTTTACTATAAAGAAGCTGTGGGACTGTGGTGCCAGAGAGGTTCACATAAGGCCTGCGTGCCCACCTTTGATATATCCCTGCAGATTTAATCTTTCAACCAGGAATATCCATGAACTCGTTGCGAGGAGAGCAATTCGGAGTCTTGAAGGTAAAGATGTGAAGGATGTGGCAGAGTACATAGACCATAATTCTAGAAAATACAAAAAGATGGTTGAGTGGATTGCAAATGATCTGGGAATTACCACATTGAGATATCAAACCGTAGATGATATGATAAGCGCTATTGGTCTGCCTAGGGAGAAACTGTGTCTTTATTGCTGGACTGGTGAATATCCCACCCCACATGAGTGATCAGCCATCAGCAGATACTGAATACAGGATGTATATCTCCAGTTGGTATTTTATCCAGCATCAAGTAACTCATATCCAGAATGGTTTTAATTGCCTTGAGTAAAAAAGTTGGTCATCGAACTTATAAATAGAAGGACTAAGTAATCAATTTACATCTGTTATTACTCGGAGCATAAAATAGTTTACATGTCATTGCGAGGAGCGAGATTCCTCGCCTGCAGAATTAAAGCACACAGTCAGTCATTGCGAGG
>SMTZ1_10001145_pt1 | contig 26091 bp, 31 predicted proteins | sample DeeMarSWOR136_30_FD_25667 | JGI IMG/M metagenome (IMG submission 25667)
TGGCAGGATTCGGTCATTGTTCCTCTGGTATGGCACTAAGAGCTAGGGGTTTAGGAGCAAACGTCACCGTAACAGAGGTAGATCCTATTAAAGCTTTACAAGCAAAATTTACGGGATATAATGTAATGCCAATTGAACAGACCTTGCCTTACGCGGATATTATTTTAACCGCAACTGGATGCAAACATGTAATCCAACCAACTAAAAAAATGTTTGATAAATTAAAGGAGGGCGTAATTCTTGGTAATTTAGGGCACTTTGATATAGAGATCCCAACCAAGGAAATTTACGAATATGCTAAGGAAATTAAACCTATTAGACAAGATGTAGAAGAAATCACCTTTCCTGATGGGAAAAGGATTTATCTTCTTGCTAAAGGAAGACTTGCTAACCTAGTTCTCTCGGAGGGACATCCAGCTGAAGTTATGGATATGTCTTTCGGACTTCAATCCTTGATGTCCGAGTATATCGTCAAGAACAAGGATAAGTTGAAACCAGGTATGATGGAGGTTCCAGTGGAAATAGATGATATGGTGGGGTTCCTAAAGCTTCAGTCGATGGGTGTTGAAATAGATGAACTGACCGAGGAGCAATATAACTACATCCACGGCTACGAAGAAGGAACTTAAATACAATTAATTTGTTTATTTCTACTTTTAATTTTAACTTCTTTTTAAAGTTAAGGCGATAATATATCATCAATCTTCGATTCTTTATATATCTCTTCTGCTAACTTTTTTAACCCTAATAATCCTATCGGCTCTTCTTTTAACCTATCAGATTCCCATATTTTTAAATTTTTAAATTCATTTTTGATCTGGGTTAAATACTTTTTTTGAATAGAAGAGATTTGACCACAATAATTACATTTCTTTGCATGCTTCTTAGGGATTAGCATGTTAATGTGCACTCCTTCAAGCTTAATATACCTTATTGTTAAATCTCTAGCTCTTTTAATTTCTTCAAAACTCGGTTTTTCTGCAATGGATACTAATCTTAAAGAACCAACTTCATGAATAAGATTACTTATTCTTTCTCCACGTTTCTCAAGCTCAACCATCATGTTAAAAATTTCTTTCCCTAATTCTCTTCTTTTTTCATAATCATCAAAGGGTTTGATAATTTGTCTAAACATTTTAGAAAAATCACGAATAGCTCCCTTTATGGAATTATAGAAATTTAAAGTGTATTTTAATACAACTTTTACTTGATCCTCTGGAATTTCAAACAACGCCACCATATTAGCTGTTGGTGGAAAATCTGCTACAATTATATCAAATTGAATATCTTGAGTATCATAATCTTCTGCATCTAAGATCTTTTGGAAAAACATCGCATTTTTTAAAGCTAATGGAATTGAGTCAGCTGTAAATGTGGTATCAATAAATTTCTCAATCTGGGGGATCCTTCCAACTAAAGGCATTTGCATCATCAACTCTTTCATTTTATGAACCAATTCATTAGTATATTGTTCCGCATAAACATGTGGATCTGGTTCAATTGCCCATAGATTATCAGTAATTGAAGTAATATTATTCTCAATCTTGCAATTAAAGATATCCGATAAATTGTGAGCAATATCAAAAGATATTAATAAAATTTTTTTACTTGGAAGCATTTCAGACAATTTAACGGCGGTAGCAGCACTAATGGAGCTTTTTCCGACACCACCTTTTCCCCCAAAAACAACGATTCTTTCTATCATCTTTTTATTTAACAGCAATAATAAGTCTTTTAATTTGAAAAAATCAAGAGATAATATTATAAAAAAATTTCTCTAATTTTAATGCTAGTAATTATAGCAATACTAAACTAAGGTTCTTTTTTAGGAAAAAAAACTACTCGACCATAATATCTATACGGGTTATTCTTTTTATCTTTTTCAAAGTAAAAGTAAAATCTTCCTAAATTAGTATTAATTTTATACCTAAATTTATTTTTATGAGTGCTTGATAATTTTTTTAGCAATACGTTATTCCAATAGATACTCATCAAAATATCTTCAATTTATTACTTAAAAAGTGGACATCTCATGCGGGTAATATAAAATTTTGAAACTTTTTTATGCTTTAAATTAACAAAAAATAAATTGAAGGAAGAATTTTATTTACTATAATCATCACTTTTTTGATGATTTTAATTTAAAATTTTTATTAAAAAATTAATTCAAATTGAAATTAAAAAGAAAAAATAGAGAAACTTTAAGTTTTCATTTCATAATAAAATTTGATTGTTTTATTCATTAAATAATTATAAGGATGTGATCAAGATAACAAATAATCAGACTGATTTTACAACAAAATATATTATTGAAGCAAAATTTAAAATTAAAGGTGTTGTCGAAAAGTCAGATATAGTCGGCGCCGTATTCGGCCAAAGATGATGAAATTTAGCCATATCGGCTAAATCGGCTAAACTGAAGGTCTTCTTTTAGATCTTGATTTACGAGATCTTCAAAAATCAGGACGAATAGGGCGAATAGAGGTCGATCATAAATCAAAAGAAGGAATTTCTGAAGGAATCATTAAGATCCCCTCTAGCCTAACTCGAAAAGAGACTGCATTATTGGCGGCGACTGTTGAAACTGTTTCTAGGGTTGGACCCTGTGAGGCTGAGATAAAATTAATTGAAATAAGAGATGTAAGAGATAGAAAAAGAAAAAAAATCATCGAGCGCGCGGCAGAATTATTGAAAGAATGGGATCAACAATCTTTAGAACCAAGTGAAATTGAAGAAAAAATTGATAAGGATATAAAACTGGGAGAAATAATCTCGTGGGGTCCTGAAGGTTTACCTGCAGGACCTGATGTTGAATCCAATCCCGATTTAATCATTGTTGAAGGTCGAGCCGATGTTCTAAATTTGTTAAGAATTGATGTTAAAAATACGGTTGCTGTCCAAGGAACTCAAATTCCAAAATCAATTCTAGATCTCGTAAAAACTAAAAGTTCGGTGACTTGTTTTTTAGATGGGGACAGAGGAGGAACTATAATTTTAAACGAATTAATGCAATTATTAAAATTGGATTACATAGCAAGAGCTCCAGAAGGTTATGAAGTAGAGGAACTCACTCGGAAACAACTTATAAAATCATTACAAAATAAAAAACCAGCAAAACTAGTTAGTGAAAGCCAAGTAGGAGAGCTCGTTGAAGAAAAGAAATATACAGAAGATTCAAAAATTCTGAAACTATTAAAGAAAGTTAAATTGAAAAATCCTGAAATAATCATTGATGGAATTAAAAATGTTGAACCAGGACATAGTATAGGTTATAGCAAGAACCTTGATAAACTCTTTGAAATTCCGGTTGGGGAACTTTTTCAAAAAATTCCTAATTATAAAAATATACATCTTTTAATCATAGATGGTATATTAACAAAGCGTCTTCTATCAGTATCATTAAGTATGAAAATAAAATTTATAGCCTGTAAAAATAAGGAAGAAGATCTTTTAATTCCCGATCAAGTTATCATTTACTATTTCTAATAAATAATTTTTTTTTATTTTTTCATTAATAGATAAAATTAGAATCTGAAAATTTAATATTTACAGGAATTCCATTAGCAATTGAATCTGTTATTGGACAATATTTTTGGAATTTTAACTTACAATTTTCAATAATATCTTTGGATATACTTCCTTTTAAACTAAAATCTATCTTTATATCTATTTGTATTAATTTAAGATGCAAATCAGGAGGAATGTGTCTCATTTTACCATCTACAATTATTTCTAATTTTTTAATACTCCCATTCTTTCTTTGTAAGCAATAAGCAAATGTAGCCCCTATACATCCTCCGATTCCCATTAGAAAGTATTCAATAGGGCTTGGTCCTAAATCTGTACCATGAAATGATTCAGGTTCATCTATATTAATATTTTTGAAATGTCTAGTAGATGCTTTGAAGTGAAGATTTTCTGAAAATTGTACCTTTACTTTCATTTATTATCCATTTAATTAAAAATTAAAAGTCTTTATAAAAAATTCAATAGAATAAGAAAGAAATTATCCAATATTTAGAGCTTCGAAAACAATAGTAAAGATTAATTGAATAACATAGGATACAACACCCAAAAGTACTAATCCTATCGCACACATCTTAAAAACTAACAAATAATCTTTTCTTGTAGGTTTATTTGCAATTTTAAGTATTCTTTTAGAATTTTGGAAAAAAAGCCCAAGACGTTCATAAAGACTTAGCTTCTTTTTCTTCTCAAATTTTGAATATTTATCGTATTTGGGGTAATTATTTGACACAGTTATAAGTAAAAAAAGATATTTAAAAAATTTATCTGTTGAATTCAAACACAAGTTTATTATTCATTTAAACCAAGAATATTTGCAATAAATAAATCACGATCAAAAGGTTCTAAATTTTCATAGCTTACGCCTGTACCAATAAATAAAATTGGCTTTCTTGTTTCATAAGATATAGACAGTGCGGAACCTCCTTTAGCATCAGCGTCTAATTTGGTTAAAATGCTAGCATCAATTCCTATATGCCGTTTGAATTCTTTAGCTTGACTCAACGCATCATTTCCTGCTAGACTATCTCCAACGAAAAGGACGAGGTCTGGTTGTGCTATTCTTACAATTTTTTGCATCTCTTTCATTAAATTTTTATCTGTAACTTGTCTTCCTGCAGTATCAATTAAGACAGTATTAATACTTTTTGCTTTAGCATGTTCTATAGCATCGTAGCCTACTGAAGCAGGATCAGATTTATATTCATGTTTTATTACTCTTATACCAACGTTATTCATATGCTTACTTAATTGCTCAATCGCTCCTGCTCTAAACGTATCTGAAGCTGCTGCAACGGAGGTAATGTTATTGTTTTTAAGATATTGCGCAATTTTCGCAATTGTGGTAGTTTTTCCTGTTCCGTTTACTCCAAGAAACACAATAACATAGGGTAGTCCCTTTGAATTTTTCAATCTAATTTCTTCTAATAAATTTATATCATTTTCAGGAGTCAAGATTTCCGAAATTACTTCCTTTAATACTTCAAATAACATTTTCTTTTTAGAAGTAAATCTCCCAATTTGTTCATTTTTAAGCGAATCTTTAATATTCTTACAAATTTCATCCGCAGTTTCAGTTGCCACATCGTTACTTATTAGAAGTAACTTTAAAGATGATAAAGAATCTTCGATCTTGCCTTCAGTTAAGTTTTGTTTAATAAATATCGAAAATGCGTTTTTTAATTTATCTAACATTAATTATTCACATAAAGCTAAGTATATCTATTAGTTTAAAATGAGTAAATTAAAATAATTAATTTTTACCATAACCCTTCTGAATAGATTGGCTCATTCCTTGAAGAGCTAAATTTAAAGTTTGTATCCTTTCTCTTAAGAATTTTAGTTGTTCATTATGTTGTTCCATCAATTTATTGATAAATTCAATACACTCTTCAAGATTTTTTTCAATCACAGTATCTTGACTAATATGAAGGAGCATTTTCTCAGTTTCTTTTATAGTTGCTTTTATACTAATTAATCCCCCTATAGGAACCAAAATTTCATCTTCTTTTTCAACCCCGTCTTTTATATTATCAAGTGTGTTCTTAGTATTTAATAAATTATCTAAAGATGCACTAACTATTTCAAATTGCCCTTCAAACATATCAAGTTGATCCTTAACATAGCGAAATTGATATAATTGTCTTTCCATATTTTGAGAATTTTCCATATAAACCACCTATAAAAGTTAAGAACAAAAATTAGCGAGATAATTCCCGAATAAGATAATCTTGACTTTCTTCTAAAGTAATTTCCTTAATTTCCTGAATTTTTATTTGTCGTCTATATATTCCAATTGAAGTTATTTGACTTAATGCTTTTTCGAGTGCATCTTCTTCTTTTAATGCTCGAATTTCCTTTCTGAATAAATACTTTTTTTTCTTTATGTTATAAGTACCAATTATTCGAAAGATCTTAATCTCTGACATAATTTTTAATCCTATTCTCTCGATAAATTTAAAATAGATAATAATTCTAAAAATATTAAATTTTGCTTTTTTAATATTATTTTGTTAGTTTAAAAACACGCATAGCGAATTATAAACCTAAAACTAATGTCATTCTTTGCATCTCTGGACCAGTACATTCTAATCCAAAGATACCGCTTTTATCGTTTACAATTGCTCCTGAAGAAAGATACGGGATACCTCGGTTAACGGTTGAGACATCAATTTCATCCACCTTTAGAATAGTTTTAATATAATCTATTTCTTCATCAGTTGTTAGAGGATGAACCACACAACCATTACTATTGGTTAACGCCACTGATCCTGGAAGATAATTATCCGCGAATTCGTAAATTACAGCTTCAACATTTAAAATATCTTCAATTTCTTGCTTAAAATCTTTTAAAAATGAGCTTATAATTGCTCCTTTATCATTACAGAGAATTAAATTTCCAAAAGCGTTATCTAATGATTTTAATATACCAATTTGATAATTATCATTTAATTTTTTTGAGTACGAATTTAAAAGATCCAATTCATCATCTCTAATGATGTGAGGAACAATAATACCATATTTATTACTAGCAGTATAAACTCCGATTAAATTTGAGTTATTAATAGAAAGAGGAAAAAAAGATTCTTGAAAGACGGATTTAATTTTTTTTACTGACGGTTTAATCAAAGTAGGAGGATATAACCCAAAGGAATTATTTACACTCAAGTATACTCCGATGGAACTTTTACCGTAAAGTTGGAACTTTAAAATTGACATTGACTCTATTTAGAAATAATTGCTATTGGTTGTATAAAGTTTCAAACCATAAATATTTTTTTAAAAACAAATCCTATTAATAAGCTCTAATTAAAATGTGAAAAATTAGAAATCCAAATTATTACCAACACTTAATCACATAATCTTTATTAACATGAAAATATCAATAATAAATTATGATTAATTGGTTCATTGCTATTTTTTATTTTTTACAAGAATTTGGAATATTAAATCTTAAGCAGATTTTTACTACAAACCTAATAATTTTATGTCTATCACGAGGGCTATATATTATAACATACTATTTCAATTATAATAAACAAATAGAAGAAGGAGCAAAATTATTTAACAAAAGAGAATCAATCTATTTTGCTTTTAAACAAGTATCACTTATTTTATTTGGTATGATTTATTTGCCAATTGCTATATTTATCTCATTTTATTCACTAATGATGAGTGGGAATTATATTAAACAAATCGGAACAAATCAAAGAAAAAGATTAATAAACATAGTGGGAAATTTGCTAAACTTTTTAGCACCACCGATAGGAATTCTTTGGTTTACATTTATAGCCACAGACCTTTATTCTGTTGCAGCTTTAGGATTTAGTGTGTTTGTTTTTCTCAACTACGGTGTAAAAACTTCCAAATTATCGTTATCGATGTTGTTAGAAAAATATCGTAAGCGCCGAATAGAAAGGATCTCAAAAGTTATCCAATATATCCTTATGATTTTCATTATCACCTTCCCAGCTATAATTATCATCAGTACAGCAATTTACACTCCACAAGAGAAGACAACAGTTATGGTTGAAATGGATGATGGTGTAAAATTAGCTACTGATATCTATTTTGCCCCAGGATCTTTTGGGGTCCCTAAACCAGTTATTCTTGTAAGAACTCCTTATGGAAAAACAGGATGGGCTTACGATCTTTATTCTCAAGTCTATTTCATCCAAAATTATCATTTAGTTATTCAAGACTTAAGAGGTACTCACGATTCTGAAGGTGGAGATAATTTTCTTCTTTTCATTAATGATTATCTTGATGGAGTTGATACAATTGAATGGATTCTTGAACAAAATTGGTGTAATGGGAAAATTGCAAGTGCTGGAGTATCAGCTTTATGTATTAATCAATATTTCTACGCTGGAATGGGACCTGAAGGTTTATATGCTCAGCAACTCTGGTTTGGAACTCCGGAATTGTATGATCATGCAATTTTTCAAGGTTCCTATCATAAATCTTCCGTTGAAACGTGGGTAAAAGATGCAGCTCCAAATAATTGGATGTATCAACTCAAGACAATTTTTGATTTCATGCCGAAAAATGAAACAATGTACAACTCCACCTCCTTATCTATACCTTTAGGTCCTCATTATTCTAATGTATCTGTATATGGTATTCATGTTGGTGGATGGTACGACCACTTTCTCCAAGGAACACTTGATGGGTTTGTTGGATATGATGATTTTGGAACATCTATAGCGAAAGGACATCAGAAGTTAATTATGGGTCCATGGACTCATGGCTCAGTTTATGGTGGTAAGCAAGGAGAATTAACTTATCCTGAAAATTCAAATGGTTTCAATTTAATTTTAAACTGGGAAACAGAAATTTTCGATGATGCACTATTAGGGATTCCAGCCAATTGGGATGGAGCAAGAGTTGCATATTACTTGATGGGACCAGTAACGGAAAAATCTGATAAATGGAATTACTGGAGATATGCTTATGATTGGCCACTTGAATATGAAAACGATACATGGTACTTTAGAGCAAATGGACACCTAAGTAAAACTTCTGCAGGTTTAACTAACAGTAATTTGACCTATTTATATGATCCTCGATTTCCGGTACCGAATCTTGGAGGTCAAAATCAACCGTTTGATCTTGCAGGACCTATGGATCAAACAACTATAGAGAATAGATCCGATGTACTATTATTTGAAACTCCTATTTTAACAGAAGCCGTAGAAACAGTAGGTAGGATTTGGGGACATTTATTCGTAACCTCAAATTGTACTGATACTGATTTCACGGTTAAGCTCACTGATGTATATCCAGATGGTAGATCGATGTTAGTTACAGATGGTTCCTTAACTGTTAGATATAGAAACAACTACACTTCAGAAGCCTTGATGACAGGAGATGAAAATGTCGTTTATGAATTATGGATAGATTGCTGGTCTACTGCTTATGTATTTGCTCCAGGGCATAAAATACGCGTAGCTATTTCAAGTTCTAATTTTCCTAGATTTGCTGCTAACCCAAATACTGGAGAACCCTTAGCCTATGATTATTTAACGCAAGAAATTGCCAATAATACTCTTCTTGTGGGTCCTATGTATAATTCTAGTATAATTTTACCTCGGCTAGTGAACTTGAGTACTAGTCATATAACTTATTAAATTCTTTTTTTTATGTTAACATTTTTAAGAATTCTTTTTCATTGATAAAAAGTACACCTAAATCTTTAGCTCTTTTTATTTCTTCATTTTTTGGATCGGGTTTGTTACTTACTAAATACCATAAATCATTTACAATTTTATCTCGTACGATACCCCCATTTTCAATCACTCTTTTCTTTGCTTCTTCTACACTCATAGTATTTAATTCCCCGGAGAAATAGAACTTTATTAAAGATAAATCTGCCAATTGACTCACCTTTACTCTATTTGTAATTATAATATCAAGATGATTAAACTTTCTAAAATTAATAATAAGAAGACTATACTAAATTAATAATTTTTAAAAGCAGGAGATGTTATAATTAATTAAACAGGATAACGAGATAGTATATGTAAAATCTTATTTCTGCAAATATACAACAACTAAGCCATCTATATTTTTTGTAGCTCGAATCTTAATCTTTCTCGGAGGTTTTTGAATTCCTCTCGCCCAAATTGCCTCATTAACCTCCTGTGAAATTACTAAGGATTCAGGTTTAAAGTGGCGTTCCATATATTCCCTTAGATATCTTACCGCTTTCTTTGCATACTTGTTGCGTGGTCCTCGCCTTGCTTTTGCTAAGGGGACAATATAGATTCTTTCATCAATAATTTCTTCTTTTGGGGCTTCTTCTTCTTCAAACTCTTCAATGCCTTCTTCAAAAATTTCGCCAACTTCTTCTTCAGAAATCTCATCTAAACTAAATTCTTCAATTTCCTTAATTTCTTCTTCCCTTTCAGAAGTTTCTTCTGTATCCTCTACTTCAGTTAACTCATCTTCTAAATCATCAAGATTAATTTCTTTTGATTTTTTCTTAGCCATAATCTACCAAATCCTAATATAATCCTTAATATATATTTAATCTCTTTTTAATCTCGTATTACGCCAGTTTCTTCTTGAATATGGGCTATCTCTAACTTTTCCTCCTGTCCTTCTAACAATCCAGGATGGAATAGATACACTTTGTTTAGTTCTCTTTGCTCTTCTTAATTTCGATGGTAAATCTTTATTACGTGCCATTATTATTATCTCGCTAATTACTTTTTAATATTAAAATTTTTTTTCTTTCCTGACGCGGTTATTTGTTCTAACAACTTTTTAAATGCAGGATCCGCTAAGGGAGTAGCTCCGCGTAGCCTACCTGCCTGATATAGTTGAATTAATTGTAATTCTATTTGCTCAGCAAATTGTGGTTTAACTATTCTTATATTTTCAAGTCGCTGTCTACTTTCTGGACTTAAAATCTTTCTCATGATTAAATATTTTTGATTTTCATACTGCTTTTGTTGTTGTTCAGCTATTTGTTGTTGCAATGCTTGTTGCTTTAATTCCTCTAATTTTCTTCTTCTGATATTTTCTAATTGTTCCTCATCACTCAACCTAAAAACCTTTTATTGAGTAATTTTTATTTATTTTCTTAAAATGTTATATGCTGTTCTCTCTAATAAGCTAACTCCCTCAGATGAGAGTATTCTCCCGTTCTTTTCATGCTTTTCTATTAAATTAGCACTTTCTAATTGCTGCAACGCTACTCTAATAATTTTTCCACTTCCTCTTGCACTGTGGTTTAAGCCAGGTCCTCTTCTATTTTTTCCACCATAATATTTTCTTAACTTATTCACACCAATTGGGCCATATTTTTTAATTTTTCTCATTATAGAAGCACATCGAACATACCAAAAGTTTTCTGAATCTCGAGGTGCTAATTCTTTAAAAAAAGCGGTTTTCCAAAACTGACTACCTTCTGGGGGCTTAATTTCAGCGAATTCTTTTAATTTTTCCGCTAATGTTTGAATGAGTTTATCAGGTTCAACGACATATATAGACATGGTAATCTTTAATTCAATCGTTCTTTAATGTATAATAATACATTTAAAAAGATTGAATAGATTAAAAATTTTTTGGTATTTTTGATATTTAAGGACAATGGATTATCAAGAAAAATTTAAAAAGGTACAATTATCACAACCGCACTGCATTTTAGGAAAAAAGGGAATTACAGAAGATTTTATTCAACATGTAGCCAGCTTATTAAAGAGGTATAAAATAATTAAAATTAAAGCATTAAAATCAACAGCAAATCGATCAAATATCCATTTTATTGCGAAGCAAATTACAGAAAAAACAAATTCTTTTCTTTTAGATATTCGAGGTAGAATGATCATCGTTTCAAAATACCAAATTTAAAACCTAAAGTATTATAAATTTAAACACATTGGAAAATGCCAACATCTAATAAACTTAATAAAAAGATTATCAGGCAAATAGCTAGAGCAAGAATTGATTTTTTATTTCAAAGAGCAGATGAAATATTTTCTCATAATCGAGACTTAGCAAATAGGTATGTTTATTTAGCAAGAAGATATTCACAAAGAGCTAAAATAAAAATCCCTGTAAAATGGAAAAAACGAATCTGTCACAAATGTAAAAAGTTTCTTTATCCTGGAATAAACAGTAGAATAAGAATTCATTCAGGAGGAAATGGTTCTCACGTTTCGATGACCTGCTTAGAATGCAACAATACTACACGATATTTTATTAAAATAAAATAGTATTCAATTAGTGGAAATAATGACTTTAATCTTATTTTTAGTGGAATCTGGTTTAGAACTAATACCTAAAGAAATTAGAAATCATCCTTCTGTCATTAAAACTTTTGATAATGCTAAATATTCTTCTCAATTATTAGATAATGCTCTCCATCATTCTGCTATGAAAAAGTTAAAAAATTTTGAGAAAAGGGGTCGTCCGGATATTGTCCATAATTGCTTACTAAATGCGTTAGGTTCCCCATTAAACAAATCTGGTAGTCTGGATATTTATATTCATACTATTGGTAATAAGATATTTAAAATAGATTCTAATATTAGAATTGCTCGTAACTATAATAGATTCAAGGGTTTAATGGCTAAACTTTTAATAAAAGGGCAAATTGCCTCTGACGATTCTGTGTTGATATCACAAATTAACAATAATTTAATCAAGTTAATAAAATCCTTAAAAAGTAAAGAAATTTTACTATTTTCGGAAAATGGTAAATTGCTACAAAATTATTTTGAATTATTTAAAAAAAATTTATCAAAGAATTATGTTGTGATTATCGGAGGCTTCCAAAAAAGCAATTTTTCACAGGAAATTTTAGATTTATCAGATAAGATTTTCTCTATTTCCCAATATTCTTTAGATGCATGGGTTGTGGTGAACAAAATAATCTCTTATTATGAAATTATACATGATATTAAATGACTAAAGTTAAATGAAATGAATATTTTTAGATCATACCATAGACATTTAACAAGCGCCGTTGGTCTAGCGGTAGGATCTCGGCCTTCCAAGCCGGTGACCCGGGTTCGATCCCCGGACGGCGCATTTTATAATCTAAATGCTTACCAAGAAAGTTCGTGAAACGATGATTTCACGCTCTTTTTCATCATATATTCTAAAATAAATAAATATTAATTAGTAAATCACGATAATATCTATGAAAAAACGCTTTTAATAAAACATTCTTTGAATCAACCATTAACCATTTTCAACTCTTATTATATAGGCGTTTTTTCTTTGATCTTTAAAATTGGTGATCCCAATTTTTAATTTTAATATAACAAATTAGAACCATACTGAACCATTTTGTTATTAATCCATTATAAAATAAAAACCAAACAAATATATTTACAAATTTGTATACATAATATGAAAAAGCGCCCTAAATATTTGTGTCTTTCCTTTCCATTTTTATAATCACTTTTTTGGGAAACTACTAGGGCGTTTTTTCCTTCATAACGGTAATTCTTTTACTCAATTTCGATTAAAATTAAATTTATACGTTTATTAAAAAGCTCATTAAGGAAATAAAAATTGTTATTATGGTCAAATATATTTATAAAGAATTTAAATCGGCTTTGAATAAATTAAAATTTCCAGACTCTTGGTTCTGGGCACGATACACAATCAATCCCTATTCGGGCTGTGCTCATACATGCGTCTATTGTGATGCTAGAAGCCAGCGCTATTATTTAAATCAAGATTTTGAAAATGAAGTTATTATTAAGACAAATATTGATAAAAAATTGGATCAGAGGTTAACAAGATCTCGTACTCTATTACCTGATGTAATCGGGCCAGGAGGAGTTAGTGATGCTTATCAACCCATTGAAAGGGAAGTGAAAAATACAAGAAAAATCTTAGAAGTGATTGCCAAACATAAATTTCCTGTTAATATAGCCACTAAATCAAACTTAATAACACGAGATCTAGATCTTCTTAAAAAAATTGCTGAAGATACTTGGTGTACTATAGGATTTTCGATAACAACGATGGATGATGAATTAGTAAGCTTTTTGGAACCATTTTCAGCAAAACCTCTGGAAAGACTCAAAGCATTACAAATAATAAAAAAAAAAGCACCTAAAATCAATGTTGGAACTTACTTCATGCCAATCATCCCCTTTTTAGAAGATGATGATGGAAATTTGGAAGATATAATTAAAAACTCTAAGAAATATGGAGCTGATTTTGTTTTATTTTCACCTGGTTTAACTTTACGTGATTCTCAAGCTCAATTCTTTATCAATAAATTAAAAAATAGTAAATATAAAGATAAAGTAAAACCAATTTTAGATTTATTTAAAGGACAAATCTTTCCACCTGCAGAATATGCGAGAAAACTCCATCCAAAATTACTTCATTTATGTCAGAAATATAATTTAGAGTTCAGGCTCAAACGTTGGATTCCAAAAGATTATCGAAAATGGAATTATAAAATTTCTGAATTACTTCTTAATAAAGAATACATAGATGCAATAAAATTAGGAAAATCTAATAATACATTTAAATGGGCAGGATTAAATCTAAATAATCTTGAGGAATCTATAACTGAAGTGTATAGAAGAGGAGAACTTTCAAAATTGAAAAACTTTAATAAAAAAGTTATAGAGTTTGTAGAACTATTTTTGAAAAATATTAAAGATCAGGATCAAAAAATAGGGTTGGATAAATTTTTATGATAGAAAAAATACTCATCGAAATTAAAAATTTTTTAAAAGAAATGTCTCCAAATCTAACTGAGGAACAAAACTCTAGAATGTATAAGATTATTAATCCAGATATTTCTAATTATATAGTATATGGTATAAAAACAAAAGATATAGAAGATATCGTAAGAGCTGTTTATAATAGTAATATTAAATGCACATATGAAGAAGCGATTGAAATTTTTAAATTACTTGCTAAATCTAATATTGAAGAAGAAAAATTTGCTGCTTTCTTATTTCTTAATAGATTTAAAAAACACTTTAACGTTAAAACTTTAGAGCTATTTAAAGAAGAATTCTTGACGTATTGTTATACCTGGAGTGTTTGTGATAGCACTTGTATAAGAGTATTAGGGCCCTTTTTAGGAAAGAAAGGAAATGAAACACTAGCAAGGCAAATTATTGCAGATTGGTCAAAATCTGATAATCTTTGGATCAAGCGGGCTTCCATGGTTATATTACTTAAAATTATTATGCAAAACAAAAACTTCGAGGAAGTTTATGTATTTAAAATAGTAGAAGAAATGCTAAAGTATGCTGCTCAAAACTACATTGAGAAAGGAATCGGATGGCTACTTAAAACCTGCAGTAAATATAAACCAGAAGTAATTTATCATTATTTGATTAAAAATAAAAAACACCTTACTCGTTTAATCCTAAGATATGCCAGTGAAAAGCTATCTGAAGAGAAAAGAAGATCAGTTTTAAAAAAATAGGAATTCCACAAACCATTTGAAAGTTGTTATGATATGCCACTAAAAAAATTTATATGAGACTTCTCACTTCTTTTATTACGAATTTTGATATTTTTGAAATTTCAAAATTCTCATCGGTGCCAAGGTGGCGTAGCCCGGAAAGATATTGGTTTACCCATTATTGGGTAGGAACGCACCAGCAATTGTTTCTCATCGATTCGATTGGTGAAACTGAAGATCTGGGTATCGAGGGTTCAAAATGTCCTTCCTTTTTGTAATGACATGATATTCCCTCCCTTGGCATTGATAATATCTTCAAATAATGCTCACTATATTAGCTAAGCTCTGAGGGAATTATTTAAAATTCCTCTTCTTGAATCTTTTTTAATAAATTCTCGGAAGATATTATTTTGATCATCTATGAATTCCCAAAATTCATTATAAATATTTTCTAGATTCATTTTTCTCTTTTTATGAGAATCAATTAATTGCTTTTTATTTGGAATATTTTCGCGCTTTTTTGGGCTTGTAGTGATTACTTCTTCCGTAATAAACAGTGGGTGTTTTTGGTTTTTAGAGGTTTTATTAGCCTTCGATTTAATTCGAGGTTGATATTCAACAAAATTTCCTTCTAAAGTCAAATTATCAAAAAGTTCACTATTATCATTTTTTTCTTTTTTTTTTCTTACTTTTTGTGGTTTGATTAAATCAGATTCATATTCAAAATCTACTTTCTGATAACCACGAACTATAAAATTTTTATCAACAAACGCTTGAAAATGATGGTTACAAACCAATCCTTTAGGAATTGAAATGGTGGATAATTGTTTTGCTTGGTGAATAATTGAATTAGGAAATTTTAATACTTTTTGTGACTTACAAATGGGACAAATAAATAATATTGAAGAATATTCATTTAAATCACATATTTGAGAATGAATATTTTGATTTATGATAGCCATTTCTATAACACCTGAAAAAATATTTGAAGTTAAGAATATAAACCCCATTAGAAATTTAATAAGGATTTATTCTATAAAATTTTATAACTGTAAACTAAGTAGAAATTAGTCATAGAGTAGGATCGAATCTTTGATTCAAATTCTCACTGGTTAACTCAAAATTAAATTCAAACTTGGGTATAAGTTCAGATTCGAATGTAAACTTATGCTTACCTTCAGAAAATCTTTTTAAGCCCTCTGCATCCATTTTAATTAAAATATTTATACTATCTCCTAAAGCTATTATCCTTCCACCGAAATTTCCTTTTATGACGTCATCTATAGTAAAACTCTCTCCTTTATGGTAAATTAGAAAACGTTCTTTAAGCTTTTCCACATCAAAATCCGTTTTTGAAATTGTGATTGGTTGATCATCAAGAAAAATTTTCCCATAATCTGATAATTCAAAATTTTTTAAATCAAAATCCTTTGTTCTAAAACCACCAAGCTCTATCTCTTTTGGGATCTCAAATGGTAAGATTACGTTTAAAGCTTTAATTAGAACAGAATCAGTTTTTCCATCTCCATTAGAATCAACTGTGTATATTGATTTCTTTGGTGGAAAAATTTTTTTAAATAACACTTTCAGAGCAGATAAATCGTATGGCATAAGGAATGTAATAAAAAATTTTCTAATTTTTTATTTAATGTATTTATTAGTTCTTCTTTAATTATAAAGTTTGGAATTAGAAATTAGGGAATTACTATTATTTTTATACATTTACGCTCTTTCATTTGCATGAAACCAACTGAGATCAAATCTTTCAAGGGAATTGTAGCAGTAATCAGTTTTTCTACATCGATAATTCGATTGGCGATTAATTCTATAGCATCCAAGAAATCTTCGGCATAACCTATATATGATCCCATTATTTTTCTTTGATATCTCACAATTTCATTTGGTTTGATTTTAGCTTCTGCTCGATAATCTTGACCGAAGCATACGAATTTAGCCCCTGGAGCCCATATTTTTGTAGCCATTTCAAAAGTTTCTGCTAATCCAACCGCATCAATAATTACGTTTGCCCCTTCACTATTAGTAATTTTCTTAATTTCGTTTTCTACATTTTGAGAAAGAGGATTAATAATAAAGTCAGCTCCTAATTCTAATGCTTTTTGAATTCGCCCCTGATCCAGATCAATGGAAATTAACTTTTTTATCGGATGCTTTCTCACGACAGATTCAATAATTAATCCCATAGGACCAGCTCCAATTATAACTACGTTATCAGACTCTTTTACATCTGCTATATTATGGCAATGCACAGCACAAGATAATGGTTCTATCAGAGCTGCAGCAATAATATCGATATAATCAGGGAGTTTAAAAATAGTACTTCTAGGAACCACACAATAATTTGCGAAACCTCCATTCTGAAATATTCCAAAAGTTGTTCCTAGAGCCATATAATCACATAGATTCGAATCTCCTCTCCTGCAATTAATACAATACCCACATTTTTCGTTAGGATCTACTACAACCTTATCACCAATTTGAAGATCTTTAACATTATCTCCAATTTCTTTGATAATACCTACAAATTCATGACCCAAAATGGTATTATCATTAGCAGGATGACCTCCTTCCATAATCTTTAAATCAGTTCCACAAATTCCACATGCCTTCACTTCAATTAAAACTTGATCGCTTCTAGATATTTGTGGGATTTTTACCTCTTCTAAACGTACTTCTCCGCCATCACCATTAGTTTTGTGAAATACTGCTGCAAGCATTTTTTCCATTAATATAGCCTCAGAATGATAATTAACTCTATTATTTAGTAGATTTGAATCTATTTTAAATTTAATTTAATTAAAAAAAATTGCATTAATTAAAAAGTTAAATATATTCAAATTTAATTTAAAATTGTAATAATTATTTTATCAAAAAAAAAAGTTGATATTATGAGTGAAAAAGAATCTAGTAAGATGTCATTAGGTACGAGAATAGCTTTTGCGTGTGGAGAAGTAGGAGATAACGTTGCTCTAAACACTTTTTCATTTTTGGTTTTTACATTTTACTTCACTGTTGTTAAAATTCCAACCCCCATAATGACTTTAGGTTTTATTTTCTGGGCTTTGTGGAATGCTATTAACGATCCTTTAATTGGGTATCTCTCTGATAGAACTAAGAGTAGATGGGGACGTAGAATTCCTTGGATGATTGGTGCCACCATACCTCTTGGAGTTCTAATGATCCTATTATTCACTCCCTATACTACATATGATCAATCCCAAACAATTTTCATTTATTTCATAATAATACTAATCCTTTTTGATTTAGCATATACCTCATTTAATCTGAATTATAATGCACTGTTTTCTGAAATGTTTGTTGAAATGAGAGCACGTAGCTCAACCGGTAGAATACGTATAATTTTTGTTTTACTTGCAACCATGTTTGCTTTAACATTCCCCACTTTTATTATTGACGATATTACAAACCAATATGGAGACCCTGCTACAGCAACTCAGTATCTAATTACTGGAATCGCAGCTGCAATTATCATTTTTGTATTCTATTTCATCATACTCAAATGGGGTGTTAAAGATCCTAAATATCTTTCTAAAGATGCAGATACTGCAATGTCCCTTACAAAAACCGTAAAATTTACATTCAAACACAAATCTTTTCTATGGTTTCTATTCCCAGCGCTCGGTACTTGGCTTGTAATTAATATTTTACCTACCTTATCTCCCCTATTTTTTGTATATGCGGTTGGAATTACAGATACAGAATTAATTGGGGTACTACTATTAATTACTTTTCTTGTTGCTGCTGCCTCAACACCTTTGTGGGAATTAGTAAGAGTTAAAAAAGGTGCTCGATTGTGTGGATTAATAGGTATTATTGTATGGTTAATATCAGTAGTGTTTTTTGCGTATTCAGCTAATTTTGAAATGGCTTTAATTTTTATGATTTTCTTTGGAATAGGATTGGGAGGGGGACTTTACTTTTACGACCAATGTATCGCGGAGATTATTGATGAAGACGAAATCACTTACGGAGTAAGACGTTCTGGTATATATTATGCTGTTCTCAACTTTCTAATTAGATTATCAATGATCCTTAATTTCATTATTATCGGATTAGTCTTCACTTCAACAGATTGGATGAATTATGAACCAAACCCAGGAGTAAATGTTATTGCAGGTCTCAGAATATTAATGGGAATTTATCCAGGTATAGTACTGGCACTGTCTTTAATTGGTATGTATTTTTATCCAATAAAAGGAGAAAGATTGAAAGACAACAGGAGAAAATTAACTGAATTGCATGAAAAAAAGAAAACAAGTTTAATTTAAGCAATTATTAATAATTTTTTTTTTATTTTTTTAGAAATTTAGTAAAAATTTATTTCTTTCTTTAATTACTGTATATAATTTAATTAAAAAACCTAATAATCCAAATAAAATGAAAACTATACAAATAAAAGCTAATTGGAAGCCTAAACCAGGATTTAAGCTTGGCTCTAAAGATATAGAGGGAAAATTGACATATTTGGGATCTCAAGTCTGGCATAATCCCATTGTTGATCTAATAGAAAAACCGATTCCTACCATTAAACCTAATGAAGTTTTAATTAGAGTGAAAAGATGTGGTATTTGTGGATCTGATGTTCATATGAATCAAACTTATGATGATGGATATATTTATTATCCGGGATTAACAGCCTTTCCAGTCACTCTTGGCCATGAATTCTCTGGAGAAATTGTGGATGTAGGGAGTCATGCTATAAATAAAAGAACTGGAAAACCCTATGAAAAGGGAGAACCTGTAACTGTCGAAGAGATGGTATGGTGTGGAGAGTGTAAACCGTGTTGCGATGGATATCCTAATCATTGTGAAAGATTAGAAGAAATTGGATTTTCTATTGATGGAGCATTTGCAGAATATATTGCTGTTCCTGCAAAATTATGTTGGAGTTTGAAAAAATTAGAGAACAGATATGAGGATCTTTTTAAAATCGGCAGTTTAGTTGAGCCAACCTCAGTTGCTTTTAATGCTGTTATTGAAAGAGGCGGGGGAATAAGACCTGGTGAGAATGTAGTTATTTTAGGAGCAGGGCCAATAGGATTAGCTGCTTCAAAAATCCTAAAAACTGCCAGAGCTGCGGTTTGTATTATATCAGAACCAGATCCACATAGAGCAGTTTTAGCTAAAAAAATGGGAGCTGACTATGTAGTTAATCCTATAAAAGAAAATCTTGTAGAAAAAGTTAAAGAATATACGGCCAATGAAGGAGCGGCTTTATATCTTGAAGCAACAGGACTTCCACAAATAGTTACAGAAGACATCCAAAATTCTATCTGGGAATGTAAGGCTGTGAATAGTACTGTTGTAATAGTTGCTAGAGCTGAACAGAGGATGCCAATATGTGGAGAATACTTTCAAGTCAGAAGGGCTCGAATAGTCGGAGCACAGGGACATTCTGGTCACGGCACATTTCCTAATGTAATTAATAGTATGGCAGCTGGGATGGATGTATCTCCAATGATCACAAAAGAAATCAGTTTAGATCAAGTTCCAGAACATCTAAAACTGCTTCAAACAGATAGAGAAAACTGCAAAATTTCTGCTATCATTAATTAAAATCAAACAAAAATTTTTATATTATATTAGTATACTTTTTTGTTGTTCTATATAGAAATTAAAATATGGATCCTATAATTATGAATGAAAATATAAAACTGGATTTTGAAAATGATGAAGATGAAGGAGAAGAACTTGACGAATTTCATGAGGAAGAAGAGATAGCGAAAAAATCCCTAGATTTAGAAAAAAAAAATCACGAAATTAATTTAAAAAAAACCCAAGCATTTTCTCTTTCGCAAACCAAGGATTCTTCCATTAATGATTCTGTTTGGGGCATCTTTAAAGTTAGATCTTCAGAATCTCTTGATATTATGGAAAATGAGCCTTTTTATCGAACACCCTTAACTAACATTATTGAAAGTTCCGATTGTTATTTTATTTTAATAGAATTACCAGGCTTAAATAAAAAGAATGTTGAAATAGCTATTCAAGAGGGCTTTTTAGAAATCAAAGGTGATATCTCCATAAAACATAAAGAAAAGAAAGAAGAAAAAGATGAGAAACATAAAGATAAAAAGGAAGAGAAAAAAGACAAGCATAAAGACAAGAAGGATAAGAAAAAAGAAAAAACTAAAGAAATAAAAGGGGAATATTTAAGAAGAGAATATAGATCACCAAGCTTCTATCGAAGTTTCATTTTACCTGAGGATATCGATAGAGAAGAAATTAATGCAAGCTTTAAAAATGGAGTTTTAAGACTAAAAATTCCAAAAATAAACACTCAAAGTCCTGGTGAAAAACAAGTTATTGAAATTAAATAGAACAAAATTCAACTTTTTTATTATTATTATTTTAACAAATTTAGTTATTTTCCCTTGAAATTATAGCCTTATTGATAGTAGATAGATCACAACATTTAAATATGGTGAATTTATTATTATAAATTGATTATTGTCAATCATTCATTTACAAATAAAGAAATAATAAAATCAAATCTAATATGGAGGTGTTGTATATGTCTGATGAGAAAAAAATAGATGTTAAAAAAGGTAAAAGTATTGAAAAATCTAATGATGAACAAAAATCAAGGGAACTTGTAGTAAGAAGGGAAAATCCTTTCTCATTATTCCAGGAAATGGATAGAATGTTTGATAATATGTTTCGAAATTTTGATGATTCCTTATTCTGGCCTTTTAGGAGAAGAAGATATGAACCCGTAAAATGGGAGGATATGCCCGTTTTTAGAACTCCTCTTTCTAATATCACTGAAAAAGAAAATGAATATGCAATTACAGCAGAATTACCTGGTTTAGATAAGGGAGATATTGAAATAACCTTTCATGATGGTCTTTTAGAAATTAAAGGAGAACAAAAGCAAGAAGAAAAGGAAGAAAAAGAAGGATATATTAGAAGAGAATATAGTTCTGCGACATATTATAGAGCATTTAATTTACCTGAAAACATTAACGAAGAAAAGATAGATGCAAATTTAGATAAAGGTATTTTAGAGATAAAAGTACCTAAAAAAGAACCAGAAAAGAAAGTAAAGAAGAAGATTGAAGTTAAATAAACCTTTTTTTAATTCTTTTTTTTTATAAAATTAATCTTAAATATTCTGAAGATTCTTGAGCAACTTCTTCGAAAGATGGATTCATTATAGTTTCTATTGAAACAAAATCGTTATATCCTGCGTTCTTAAAAATATTTAAGAATGTTTTAAAATCAAAATGACCTGATCCTGGTGCTCTACGTGTAGTATCAGCGAGATGGAGATGTCCTACGTAATGAACAATTTCGTTTAAATCATCCCAAATAAAACCGGGATCTTCTTCTAAATAAGTATGAAAAGAATCGATTAATAATTTTAAACAATCAGAGCTAATTTCTTCCACCAATTCAACAGATTCTGAAATTGTATTATACGAATCAACTTCAAATCGATTAATAGGTTCAAAAACAAGTTCTACATTATTATTTTCAGCTATTGAACAACATTCTTTAAGTGAAGAAATAATATTTAGTTTTTCTTTGCTAGGGTTGCTATCAAACTTATAACGTCCTCTAATCAAGCCAATAATTACTTTAGATTGCGTTTCTCGGGCAAATTCAATATATTTTTCAATTCGTTCAATTGCTTTCTCACGAATTGTTTCTTGAATATCACCAAAAGAATACCCGAATCGTAAATAAGTACCTCCTGTTCCTAAAGCTGGAATTTTCATCCTATATGAATCACAAACTTCTAAAATCCTACCTACATCAATCTTTTCTGGTTCTAGCAGACTTAATTCAATCCCAGCATAGTTTAAAGGTCTCAATAACTGACATAATGAAGAAAACTTTTTAATTACTCCTTCCTTGTTGATTTTGGATTCATTTAACCCTGAAACTATACTAAGTAACATACTATTAAACAATTATTTGCCTTAATTAAAAAGTTTAACAGATAGAGAATATTAAAATTATTTATAACAAAATAATTTAAAGGTGAAATTTAAAATGGGTAAATGGAATTTACCTCCCTCAGGAGGACATATGGACTTAAATGATGGAATTTATCTCCAAAATATGAGTATAGCTGAGATTCGAGAACGTATTAAAAAAAATGATGTCATTATTATTCCTACAGGATCTACTGAGAATCATGGACCTGCTGCATGTATTGGAGAAGATACATTTCTTGTGACAAGAATGGCAGAATTGGTGGCTCAAAAAACGGGATGTACAGTAGCTCAACCTACGTGGTATGGATCACATCCTTATCATCATGTTGGTATGCCTGGAACCATAATTGTCCCTGAAGAAACATTTAAAGGACTTTTGCGATCAATTATGGCGGGATGTTGGAATATGGGTTTTAGAAAGATGATATTATTAAATGGGCATGGACAAGAATATGTGATTCCCAGTGCTATACATGAGTGGGCAAAAAATTATCAATTACCTGCTCTCATATGCAATGTTAATTGGTATCATGCGATCCCAGAATATTGTAAAGACAAAGCTCATGGAGGGCCTTTTGAAACTCCTTTTATTCATGCAGATGAAGCAGAAACCTCATTTTCAATGACTTTATTCCCAGAAATGGTAAAGAAAATTGACTCCTGCGAAGATAATGAGGTAGTTGGATGGATGCCGGATGGTCATGTTGATAAAGCTGGAAATGTATATCAACGACCAATTAGATGGTATGGTCAAGTAGGATTTGGACCAATTGAAGTAGCTGCATATCCTGAAGGTCATGTAGGTTGTCCGAGCAAAGCCACTTTTGAAAAGGGAGAAGCGGGAATGGAAGCATTTTTGGATTATTTAGAAAAATTGGTTTATGATATTTTAAAAACATTTCCAGTAGGGAAATTGCCCCCAATCGAAGGAATTACTCAACGCGACCCTAAAGAAATTGAACCATACTTAAAGGGACCGTTAAATGGAGGAAAAAGTATTTATGAATTGAGGTATCCCCCTTAATTTTTTTTTATTTTTATTTTAAAAGCTCAATTTATTTAAATTCAGAAATTTTTCTTAAAAAAATAAATCTAATTAAAGAATAAAAGAATAAAAAATAAAAATTATAAGTTATAATTTTGATCCGCAATATGCACAGAAGGCAGCTGTTTCACGCTCAATGGGAGTACCACAATTTGGACAAAAATTACTTTTTTCTTGAACCGGAACTTCTTCTTGTATTTTAGGCTTTATTTCCATTGATTCCGCTTCTCCAGTTTGAGGTGAGAATTTCCCTCTCAATCTACCATCTGCTTTTAAATCTAAAATTATTGCTCGAATATCTTTCACTGATATACCTGTATTAGCACCTATTTCTTCAACGGATATGTTTGGATTTACTTCAAATTCTTGTAGTATAATATTTTTTAATTTACTTCGATTAGCTAACGCAGCAACTTGACTAGCTAAAATTGCAGTTCCAATACCAATCCATAGAAATCCCATCCAATTAAGGCCAAATCGCCAAAATCCGTGGAAAAATGCGTCTATTCCCCAATAATAGAACATCCCGGCAAATAATAGAGCACATATTGAGAATCCAGATGTATATTGGTCACGCCTATATTTCATTCTGATCACTCAATTTACTTTTTAATTAATAAAAGGTTTTGCAATTTAAATCATTTCTAGAGTCCAATTTTTTAGATCTCTATTTCAGTTATTTAGACGTCGATTAAAAGAAAATAATTTAAAATAAAAAAAATAGAAATGATGGATTATAATTTTGAACCACAATAAGAACAGTATACAGCTGCGTCTTTACTAATCGGAGTACCACAATTTGGACAGAAGGCACTTTTTGGTGGTTCAGTTGTTTCTTCTTTTACTTCCAAAGGTTTCATTTGACCGGTTTTGGTGGAAAATTTTCCTCTCAATTCTCCTCTTCCCTTTAAATCTAAAACTATCGCTCTGACATCCTTTATCGTGATTCCCGTTCTATTAGCAACTTCCTCAATTGAGATTTGGGGATTTTCTAAGAATTCTTCTTTAACAATATTTCTGAGCCTACTTCTATTTGTAAGGGCATAAATCTGGCCTGAGATTATTGCTATTCCAATTGCAATCCAAATAAAACCTAACCACCATAAATTCCAAGGTCCCATTATCCAACCATTAATGAGAGTGTTAAATCCCCAATATAAAAAACCACCTGCGATTATAAGCCCACAGATGCTGAAGCCTTCGGAATACTGATTTCTTTCGTAATGCATAAACTCTTCACTTTTTATGATGTTATTTAAATATAATTAAAAATAAATTATATGTCTTATATAGTCCGTTTTTTAAAACTATTTTGTTATTATAAAGCGAAGAGTATTTTTAAAAATATATTATTACTATCAAAGATAGAAATCTTCATATACGCATAATTTAAATCATTGAATCGATAGATTTATTATTAAATATCAAAATAAATAAAGAATTAGGATGGACCTTACAAATTCAATTGTGTATCTGGATTTCAACAAAGATAAGCCAGATATTAATTTTTGGTATCCAGAGATTCTTCCAGAAGATTATCGAAGATTTCTCAGTGAATTATGTTTTTCTGTAATTTCGGAGGATCAGACTTTTATTCCAGAAGTTTTATTAATATATCCTATACCATCCTTAAAGCTAAAGATTTTAATTAAATATTTTAAAAGGGAAGATCCATCTCAAAAGTATGGATATAAAAAATCAGCTCTAGTTTTTACCTTTTCTGAAAAGAATGCACATGTATATTATAGATATGTTAGTTATTTAGATTCATATTTTAGTAAAACTGTTAGTGCAATTATTAATTTAGAAAAAATTCAAAATAATCACCATTTAATTAATAAAGAAATTGTAAACTTATCAGAGACCTTACAAGATTTGATGGAGTATTTATATTCTAAAAGCGAATACGTATCAGAACCAGAAGAATCCTTTATATTCGAACCTGAACTTGCGAAACCAGAAGAAATAATAAAAAATAAATACAAAGTGGTAGTTCTTGGGGACCCCAGTGTTGGCAAGACTTCTACTATTCTTAGATTCACTGATAACGTGTTTCTAAGAGCATATATACCTACTATGGGATTAAATATTACTAAAAAAATCTTTAACGTTAGTAATACACCAGTTGAATTAGCGTTGTG
>SMTZ1_10005435_pt1 | contig 26079 bp, 27 predicted proteins | sample DeeMarSWOR136_30_FD_25667 | JGI IMG/M metagenome (IMG submission 25667)
ATATATCGCGTTGAAGTCGAGGGCCTCGAGCTTGTTGTCAACCGACACCCCAGTGGCTTTCTCTATGGTCTCTGCCTTTGCCCTGTGGGAAGCGACCTCGAAACTGCACGTTTCATTGAGCGCCCTCAGCCTCCCGACATGGTCCCTGTGGCGGTGTGTCAGGATGCACAGATCTATCGCCTCCGACTCTACACCAAGCCTTATTGTGGCCTTGGCCACATTGATTGCGCATCCCCTTGAATGGCCTGCGTCGACGAGGACGAGTCCCCCGCACTCGATGATGAAGGAATTGCAGATTTATACCAACTTCAGTGCCCTGTGCTTTATCACATGGATCAATCAGGCCCCCTCCACGACCAAGAACCTGATGGAAAAGAGTAGCAGCGCGCCGAGCACCATCGAGGCGATCTGGAGGACTGTCCGGCTGAGGGTTTCTTCTGCGTGGAGCTCCGGGATGAGGTCCGAGCCAGCGATGTATATGAAGTTACCCGCGGCGAATGGGATGAGGAACGCCGTTAGGCCCTCGACATGGACGCTGAGGGCGAGGGCGAAGACCGAGCCGACGATGGCCGTGAGGGCCGTGAGGAAGTTGTAGAGGAGCGCCCTCTGCTTATCGAAGCCCGCGTAGATCAGGACGCCCATATCCCCCATCTCCTGGGGCAGCTCGTGGAGACATATGGCGAGGGTCGTGGCGAGGCCCATCGAGGTGGAGGCGAGGTAGGCCCCTCCCACAGCTACGCCGTCGATGAAGTTGTGAACGGCGTCGCCGAAGAGGTTCATGTAGGCGAAGCTGTGGGGGTGCTCGTCCGACGTGGGGATGTGGCAGTGCCTCCACCTAAGGACCTGCTCCACGACAAAGGAACTGATGATCCCAAGCAATATGTACAAAGATAATTGAGTATCGAAGCCGTTTACCGCAGCCGCCTCTGGGATTAGGTGGAACAGGGCCCCGCCGAAAAGGCCGCCGACGGAGAAGCTCACAAGGCACAGAAGAAAATCCCTGTTCGGTTCTCCCCTCAGCATAAAGACAAAGGCGCCCACTAGTGATATGGCGCTCACGAGCGCAACGCTTAGAATGGAATTAGCCCAAGCCCCCAACATACATGGTAAGATTTCAGGGGTCCGTTAAAAAACCTCTTGAAAGAAATGGGATACGCAGGAAAAAATTCAGCTGAAACAGAAAGGTCTGGGACTACACCACCCTGGTTATGATGGCGAACCTTTCGTAGTTGTACCTCCGGATCTTTATGTCGCCGTCCATGCCTTCGATGTACTTCTTCGCCTTCCACGCTCTGATGTCCTCGACGGCCTTCAGCACTTCCCTGAGGATCTCCTTTTCCACCCAGGGCTCGTTGTGGCTCGGCATCAGCCTGTCGTAGTGTGTGAAGAGGCCGATGATCTTCCCGTAGCTCTCGATGAATGTGTCGACGTCGCCCCCAGGTAGGTAGGTGTATATTGCCCCCGTGTAGAAAAGGTCGCCTGTCCAGAGCAGCTTGGCGCCCCGTTCCAGCAGGCACACCGAGTCGGGGCTGTGCCCCGGTGTGTGGATGACCTCTAGACTCCTGCCTCCTAGGTCGACCACGTCGCCGTCCTTCAGCCACCTCGTGACCTCGAAAGGCGGCACGTGGTAGGCCTCCGGGTCGAAGTCCTCGGGGAGGGGCTTCCAAGTCATCCCCTCCGAGATGAGGTGCGCCATCTCCTCGTGGCTGCACCCCCTTCGAGCCCTGTCCCTCGAGACGGGGTCGTCGAATATCTCGACCTCGTCGAACATGTAGTTCTGGGCCACGTGGTCGTTGTGGGAGTGGGTGTTTACAACGACGATGGGGAGGTCCGTGAACTCCTCGACGAGGGCCCTGATGTCGCCTATGCCGCAGCCGGTGTCAATCAGGGCGGCCCTGTCCTCCCCAAGGACGAGGTAGGAGATAGCCTCCTCGAACTGGCCCGGCTCGTAGATGACGTATATCCCCGGGTCGATCAGGTAGACCTCGAACCAGGGCTGGCCCGTCTCGACCCTGTCGAGCTGGGAGTACACTTTCCGAGGTAGGATCTCCCACCACTTGGGGGGCACCACGACCTTCCTGTCATCAGCGCTCATTGTAGACATATCAAGCCCTTTACTGCCTGACGATAATATTATGTTATCGCGTGAGCGCCGGTGCCCCGTGTTACTCGCGCTTCTAACGGCAGGTTACGAACCCCTTAGCAGGTATTCCAACAATTATCGGAGTGTAAACCTAACAGGAGGGAGTTTACCACGCTCAACGGCTTTGAATCTACCTTCGACGACATCCTTCTGAACACGGTGAACCAGGTTCTCATCGATGTCCTAGGGGAGACGGGGGCCTCCTTCCTTTTCTGCCAACTAAGGCGAAGGCACGGCCTCGACATGAGGACGATCCCCAAGCGCGTCGAGGAGTTCGGGAACGGCGTCGTGGAGCTCCTGGGCTCCGGTGGGGAGGCGATCCTTAAGATGATCGTCGACGGAGTCGACAAGGAACTCGGCACGAGGGCGCCAATGGGGCGGGGGATGAAATTCGAGGCCAAGCTGAGGTTTCTATGCGAGGGGCTTCAGAGGGCGAAACCCTAGCTGGACGAGACCCGGTTTCTCACAGTTCGGGAGGTGTTAATGTTAAAAACGGTTCCCGACCTTCTTGAATGATCCGAATGGAGTGCGACATCCTCGTCATAGGTGCCGGGGTCCTCGGCCTCAGCACGGCCTACCACCTCAAGGAGAGGAACCCGGGGAAGAAGGTCCTCGTCGTGGACAGGTTCGGCGGGCCCGGGCAGGGGAACAGCGCGAAGAGCGAGGGCGGGATCAGGAACATGTTCACCTCGGAGACAAACTACCTTCTCGCCGACTCGACCATCGACTGGTTCGCCCACCTAGAGGAGGACCTAGGATACGACCTGAAGCTCCACCACATAGGCTACCTCTGGCTTTACAGCAGCGAGCAGTATCGACGCCAGAGAGAGGCCCTGAAGAAGATCGAGAGAAAGGGAGCCGAGCTGAGGACGATAGAGAGGGGGGAACTGGAGCGGAAGATACCGGCTATGGTGACCGAGTTCGGGGATGACGAGGAGGCGGAGTTACTCGGTCTCGATCCCGTCGACTTCGGAATCTTTGGGAAGAAGTGCGGGAGCATCGACGCTGATGCCCTCGTCCGCTGCTACGAGCAGGAGTTACTCAAACTCGGAGGCGAGATCACCTACGGCATCGAGGTGAAGAGGCTCATCCTGAAACCCGCTGAGGAGCTGGAGTTGCCTGGAGAGCCCTTCGTCTGGCAGGAGAAGCGAATAACCGGCGCCGAGACGAGCAGGGGAGAGATCAGGGCGGATACCACGGTCGTTGCCGCGGGTGTGTGGTCTGAGAGACTCCTCGACCCCGTGGGCCTCGACTCTTACATGAGGCCGAAGAAGAGGCAGATATTCGTCTTCAAGGACCCCAAGCTGGAGGGACTGCTGAAGGCAGAAGGTTTCAACGAGTACGGCACTCTACCGCTCACGATTCTCCCGAAGGCCTCGATCCTCTTCAGACCCGAACTCTCGGAAGGCAGCTTCTGGCTCGGCTGCGCCGACGACCTGGGCAGGGCATTCGGCCTCGAGGACGACCCCCAGGCAGAGGAGGACTACTACACGAACAACGTCTACCACGTCCTAGTGAAGTACTTCCCCTGCTTCGAGGACGTGAGGCCGATGAACATGTGGGCCGGCCAGTACGCAATCAACGGCTTCGACGGGCTCCCCGTCGTCACCATGGAGGAGGAGCTGATCTACGTCGGCGCGGCGAGCGGAAGTGGTATCATGAAGGCCGACGCCCTGGGGCGCATAGCCGCGGCCCTCTACGCCGGCGAGGAGGAGGCCGAGCTATACGGTGGGCGTCGGTTCAGGGTGAGCGACCTGGGGGTGCGCGAGCGCAGGGTAGAGAGGGAGACCATGATTATCTAGGTCTTCCTGGCATTCAGCCCATTCACCACACCTTCTATCAAGTTGTAGACGGCCTTGAGCGACCTCCCGTTGGGGTCGCGGTCAACGGGGTAGGAGGCAACACCGAACGCTACGGCCTTGGGATGCTCGAACATTACCTCAAGGGCGTTAGACAGATCGAGGCTGGTGGGGCCGTTGGGGACCGTCAGGCCGTGGCCGGGGACTTCTTCGGGGTCAAGGGCGTCCATGTCGACGTGGACGTAGACGAGGTCTGTGAGGATGGCTAGGCGCTCCATCTCCAGCTCGATGGCCGGGGAGAGGCGCATTATCTGTTCGACGGTGATGTGCTCCACATCGGACCTGTCTATGATCTCCTGCTCTAGTGGGTCTGTGTTCCTGACACAGACCATAGTGACGTATCGAGTCGGGAGCGGCGGGTCGAGGCCGCACTCCACCCTGAGGCGGTGGAGGCAGAGGCCGGTGGAGACGGCTACGGGCATCCCACCGAGCATCCCGCTGAGAGTCGTCTCAGGGGTGTTGATGTCCCCGTGGGCGTCGATCCATACGAGCCCGACCCTCAGGGGTCTCCGACGGGGTCCCGAGTGCTGCAGCCCCCCAAGCATCCCCATGAGCCCGTTGCAGTTGGCGAGGAGACCGATGGTGAAAAGCCCCTTGCGCCTCTGGTCTGCGACAATGTCCGCAAGGTGGCGGGAGGCGAGCCCGAGCCTGTGCCAGGTCCCGTACTCCCCCTCCTCCTCAGGCGTCAGAGAAGCCGTCTTGGAGTCCTCCACCGTGCAGCCCATGCTCTCGAGGAGCTGTGTAAGTCCCCCGCCCTCCATCGCCTCGGGCCCTTTCGAATACTCGCTCACGGCCCTCGAGCCCGTCACCGGGAGCTTCGCGATACCGATCCTGATTCTTTCCCCTGCCATTTACATCACACCAAATATCCGCCCCACCGACATAAATGATGAACGACCGTGGAGCGTCGCCACTAGGCGTACTTCTCGGCGTATTGTCTACTGATTTAAGAGGGGGAGGGGCAGGTTAGAAGGTGGGCTCCATGAACGTCGAAAAGGTGCGAGAGGGCTTCCCGATAACTAGCAAATTCGTATATCTGAACGTCGCCACGAGGCCCTCACCCGGGCGGGTTTTGTCGTCTCTCTGAGGCCCGCAGGGATACGGGTATCACCAGACTTTTACATCACCGAGGACGATGTCGAGCGGTTCGTCGAACACTTGAGGAAATCGATCTACTGAGCTAAAAGGACCTCTCGCGGCTTGCGAAGACCTTTAACGTGGCACACCAGTTCCTGTCGTGAAAGAAATGTCCGCTGTCAAGGTGCTCGGGATTTCCGGGTCGCCGAGGAAGGGGAGGAATACCGAGAAGTTCCTCTACCTCGCCTTAGAGGCGGCTGGGGAGGTTGGGGCTTCAACGGAGTTGCTCAGCCTTGCGGAGCTGAACATCAGGCAGTGCGTTGGCTGCAACACGTGCGTCAGGGAGAAGAGGTGCCCTCTAGACGATGGGGACGACATGGCCCTCGTCAAGGGGAAGCTCCTGGAGGCCGACTCGGTCGTCTTCGCCGCCCCCAGCTACTTCGGCTCCGTCCCCGGGATTATGAAGAACGCGATGGACCGGAGCAGGTCGCTGAAGATGGACGGCCACAAGCTGGCGGGCAAGGTCGCCTCTGCCCTGTCCGTGTCTGGCCTCCGCCACGGCGGAGCCGAGCAGGTCACAGAGTCCATCGCCCGCTTCGGCCTCATGCACGGGATGATCGTGGTCGGCGGATGCGGCGACCCCCTCTCGTCCGGCTACTTCGGAGTCGCCACTCTCCAGGCAGACGAGGGGTGGCGGCGGGCCGAAGACGACGCCGTTGCCGTCGCTAACGCCAGAGGTGTAGGCAGGAGAGCAGCCGAGGTCGCCCTCGCCCTGAAGGCCTCCGAGCAGGTTTGAGCTGGATGGTCCACTCCGCAGTGATCAAGGGCTCCGGCTGGTATGCAGCCGTAGGCGGGTTCAGAGGCGGCAACTGGGAGGACGTGGAGGGCCTGCTCTTGATGGCGAGGGATGAGGCCCGAGGAACGACCTTCCAGCTCTTCGACGCCGACAGGGTGGCGGGCTGGAAGCACCTCTACTTCGCAGCGGTCAACGCCGTCCTAGCCTCCGAGAAAAGGACATCGATATCGAGGAGCCTGGCGATGGAGTCCCTCCTCTACGCCTCCTGCCAAGACCAGATATCCAGGGCCTTCGAGGTTATGGGCCTGTCCCCGAAGACAAAGAGGATCGCCCTACTAGTCTTGGCCCAAGACCCCGAGGAGGCTCTTCGGGCCTTCGAGAGGATCTCTTGTGTCCTCGGGGAAGATGACGACTCGGCTCTCATGATAGAAGTGGGGAAGTTCAGGGAGATCAAGGAAACCTTCGGCGTATCGGACCTGGAGCTCGAGGCCGTCGGCGGCCCGAGGGAGGAGGCCCTCACGAGGCTGGTCGTCGAGAGGGGAGCGCTCCTACCCCTACGCAGGTAGCCCAGCCCTCTCCTTCTGCACGTTCAGCAGTCCCTCGGGGCGGACCACCGATACACCTGTGTGGTTCCCAACTATCTCGACGAGGACGACCCAGTCCGGTTCCTCCAGGTCGACCCTCCTCTCTATCCCCTCGGCGACGGCGTCGATGATTTCCCTGCTCCTGAGGCCCGTCCTCCTCTTCTCCAGGGTAACCCTGAAGGACTCGCCCTCCCCTATCTTGGAAGCCAGCCCTTGGGCGGCCTCGGCGAGCACTCCGATCTCGGTCCGTACCACGGCCTCAATGGGCATGACCCTTAGAAGAACCCTGAAGGAATCTGGGCTCCGATGGAGCTCGTCCCTGAGGCTCTGTATGGCCTCGACCGGGTCGAGTTTTGTCCTCGCAGTGATGAGGCCCCTGACCGGGCTTCTGTCCACGGCCGGAGTCTCGTCCCCCACGGCCCTGAGGAGCATCCAGAGCTCGCTGCAAGCCTCGCTCTGGCTGCGGATCTCCGACGTGGCGAGGAGGTTGAAGTCTCGGATCAAGTTCCAGACCACTGATTTAGGGCGCCCCAATGGTTTTTATATCCTAGCCCCTCCATGCGTCTGAGGCTTCGGGTTTGAAGGTCGGGGCTCGCTGTGGCTACTGCCTCCTCCACAGGGGGTACATGATCATCCTGAGGTCGACCGAGGACGAGGGGGTTCGGCTAAAAGCCGTGACGGAGCTCCTGAGGCTCCTGGGGGAGGGCTTCGGCCCGGAAGAGGTACCGTCCTACCTAGGGGCTGAGAGGGACAGGCTCATAAAGAGGGTCACCGGATGCCCCGACGCTTACGCGGAGGTCAAGTGCTTCGCGAACGAGAGGGCCCTTGAGCTCCTCCCCGATCTAGAGGAGATGGTCGAGGAGGCTCGCCCGGAGGACAGGCTCAGGACAGCGATGAAGATCTCGTGCATCGGGAACGTCATCGAGTACGACGTGCCGGGACACAGCAGCGACATCGACGAGGCACTGGAGAGGCTCGATGAGGGCTTCTGCATTGACGACACTGAGGAGTTCAAGCGTGTCGCCGCGCCGGGTTCCGAGGTCCTCCTCCTGGCTGATAACGCGGGTGAGATCGCGCTCGACAGGCTCGTCGTCAGGGAGCTGAGGCGCATGGGCTGCAGGGTGACGGTGGCGGTGAAGGGGGGGCCCAGCCTCAACGACGCCCTGATCGAGGACTCCGAGCAGGTTGGGATGAACGCCGAGGCAGACGAGGTGATTACCACAGGGACGGACGCCATCGGGGTTAGGCTCGAGGAGTGCTCTGAGGAGTTCAGGGTGAGGTTCCACGGGGCCGATGGCATCGTCGCCAAGGGGATGGCGAACTGGGAGACCCTCACCGAGGTCCCAGCACCCTGCCCCATCCTCTATGTCTTCATGACCAAGTGCGGGCCCGTGGCGGAGTCGGTGGGCGCCCCCCTGAACAGATGTGTCGCTAAGCTCGTGCCCAGGGGATGGCGGCTCTAGGGTTTCAGGACACTCTTTATCTGATCCGCGGTGATCGGCCCGGGCCTAAGGATCCAGGCCTGCTCCCCGCTGAGGTCGAGGACGGTGGAGGGCTTTCCCCCGGGGGATCGGCCGCTGTCGAGGATGACGTCGACGCCCTCGCCGATCTTATCGGCGGCTTCGCCTGCGGTCTGGGCCGGCGGTTCCTCCGACTTGTTGGCGCTGGTGGTGATGATGACCCCGCCGGAGAGCCTCGCTAGGTCCCGGGAGACCCTGTGATCGGGGACGCGGACGCCCAGGGTCTTAGCGCCGTGGGTGACCCAGATGGAGTACTCGACCTTGGCGGGGAGGACGATGGTGAGGGGCCCCGGCCAGAACCGCTCCGCCAGCCTCTCCGCGGCTGGGCTGAACTCGACGATGCGCCGCGCCTCTTCGGTGTCCGAGCATGCGAGGGGGAGGGGCTTGTCGGCCCGGCCTTTTATGAAGCAGACCCTCTTCGCGGCCTCGGGGATCTGGGGGGCGCAGCCAATGCCGTAGACGGTCTCGGTGGGGTAGACGACGACGCCGCCCACCCTGATCATGGCCGCGGCCTTCTTGATGTTCTCCTCGGTTGCAGGTTGGATCTTCATCGTCTGCTTCTCGGGGCCGTGGGGATTTAAGGGTGGTGCCCATCCGCTCCGCATGATAATGGGATACCTCGAAAGAGTTGAGACGCGGTGTCGTTCATCGTCGGGGTATCGCCCTTATGCAGAGGAAGCTCGGGCGTTTCGAGACCTTCTCATAGCCCTCTGGGTCGGCCTCCTTGTACTGGAGGGTCGGTCTCGCCTCGATGAGCCTCTCTATCAGGAAGCCCGCCTCGTGGAGGGCCTCGGTCATGGAGCCTAGGGGGCGCCTGTAGGAGGGCATGAGGACCCTGACGCCGAAGCCGGTCCACCACATCTCGACCCTCTCGACCCTGAAGTAGTCCTCCACGCCCTCCTTCAGGATGAAGTCTATGGTGGGGTGCCCGACGCTTAAGACTAGCACGCCGTCGTCCCTGAGGACCCGGCTGAACTCCCTGAGCATAGGTGCCCAGTCTTCGACATAGTCCAAGACGAGGGAGGCAAGCACCACGTCGAAGGAGCCGTCCCTCAGGAAGTCGAGGGGCTCAGTCATGTCGTGGAGCCTCAGGTCGACGGAGTCGCCGAGCCTCTCCCTCGCGTGTTCCAGCATCCTAGGGCTCGCGTCGAAGCCGACCACTTCGGCGCCGTGCTCGACAAGCCACTCGGAGTAGGCCCCCGTGCCGCACCCCGCGTCGAGGACGCGCTTCCCCTCTACGTCTGGTAGAAGGGAAAGAGTCGCGGGCCTCTCCAAGTAGGCGTTGTGGGGCTTGGTGTCGATCATCTTGGCGTATGCGCCAGCCAGCCTCTCGTATGCGTCGTAGGCGATGAACCTCTTCTTCTCAGGGGCCATCCCGCTCACCTAGCCACGTGCACGAGGGGGAATTTAGGTTTACGGTCGGGACAAATCCAATGGCCTGTTGCTCGACTAGGTGAATCTATAAGGGTCGCTGCGAGACATACATCCATGCCGGGCGAGGATTATCCCATAGCTTACAGGGCGGTATACTTCCAGCTTAGGGTCGAGGACCTGGAGAGGGCGAAGCGGTTCTACGAGGACGTCTTCGGCCTCAAGGTCTCGTGGTACATGTCCCCTGAGGCGGGCTGGTGCGAGCTGGAGCTGCCGGGTAGTGGCTCGAGGCTGGGGCTCAACGCTGGGGGCTCGGGCGGCGTCCTCACCTTCGAGGTGGAGGACCTGGAGGCCGCGAAATCCTACCTGGAGGGGAAGGACCTGGAGACCACAGAGATAACCGACGTCCCCGACATGGTCTCCTATTTCAACACGGAGGACTCCGAGGAGAACAAGATCCAGATCGTATCTGAACCCAGGGTAAAGAGTCGATGAGCAAATACTGAGAAGCTCCCCCTTTTTGTTGTGATCCTTGTCTCGAAGGCGTTGAATAGCTTTATACGTTTCTAGTGTCGTCCTCAAACTTCATGGAAGATTCGGGTTCTGTCAAGCGCTCGGTTATGAGGGATGTGCTGAGCATCTACATCCCAAGCTTCTTCAACATGATCGGTATGAGCATCGTCAGCCCCATTCTGTCGATCTACTCCAAGAGCTTCGGGGTCAGCCACGCCGTCGCCAGCCTGGCGATATCCATGAATGCTTTCGGCAGGTTCCTGGCGGACGTCTCGGTGGGCGTCGCCGCCGACAGGTGGGATCGACACACAATGATGCTCGCCGGTACGCTGATCATAACGGCGATGGCTCTGGCGAACGCCAACGCCCCCAACTTCTCTTGGTTCCTCGTCTTCAGGTTCCTCCAGGGGGCTGGCTCCGGCCCTACTGGCTGCTCCGGCGCGAAAGGGTTTTACTGCGGGACTGTTTCTGTTATCTTGGTCGGTGAGCCGGCGGGCGGCTGCCGGGCCGTTGGCCCGAGGAAACTCCATCCACCGCGCAGGACCGCGGCGCCGTGAGGCGCAGGGGGAGACTCCTGGCTCCGGACAGAGACGTGACCTCCCGTGGTGCGCAGTGATGCCTTGGAGGCTGAGGACGCCACGGGCCTGGGTGAGACGGCCGTCCCAGCGGGGTGAAAGGGCGAATAGGCGTCGTCGATGGCCTGCCTGAGGCGCGGGTAGCCCGTTGAGCTGGATGCCGCCTAGAACAGAAGGTGGGTTACGGCCGGCACACCGACCACCCTTTGCGTGTGTGGGGTTTAGGGGGAGGGGGTTGTTTTTCATCATCATTTTCATGGAGGGTTTCAGGTTTTTGGGTGAATAAAGGGTGGCGCCCTTATTCCTAGGCCAGTCGGTAGGAACGAACTGGAGATGTTTCTGTACCAGAAATCGTTTTAATCTCGGCCTTTCTAATAGATAGGGTTCCAAAGGATGGCAATCAGAAAGAAGACCGGCCCTAGGAGAGGGATCAGGAAGCGCAGTGTCGACGAGCCTCCCTACGATGTGGACGCTGCGACGCTCAAGAGATTCGATCAGCGCAACCTCATCTTCAACCGTATAAGCGGTGATCCCCACTGGGAGGGGTACAGGAGGACTGAGGAGCAGCAGGGCCTGAAGAACATCGCCGAAGGGAAGCCGGGGTACGCTCGGGTCGACTACGCCCTTACGGAGGCTTCGTGGACGGTCCACGATGTCTGGACCGGGGCCTTCAGCTGGGAGCGCCTCGTAAGGCCCTGGGGGCCCAGCCTCATGGGGGACCAGTGGTACAAAGAGCCTATCGACGTGGAGGACCCTTCTGAGATGACGGACTGGGTCAAGAAAGCTGCCCGCTTCTTCGGCGCTGATCTGGTGGGGGTGACCGAGCTGGACCAGCGGTGGCTGTTCGCCAACAGGAGGCGAGATCTGGAGCCTATCGTCTTTCCCGAAGGGGTGGGATACGCCGTGGTGATGGCCATCGAGATGGACGAGTTGGGGATTGCTACCTCCCCGGAGTGCCCGGCCGCTGCCATCACCGGCCTGACCTACTCTAGGATGGCCTTCACGGCCTCCAGCCTCGCTGAGTTCGTCAGGAACCTGGGTTACACGGCGATTCCTGATGGGAACGACACGGGTCTGAGCATCCCCCTGGCCATCGACGCGGGCCTAGGCCAGCTGGGGAGGAACGGGCTGCTTATTACACCCGAGTACGGGCCCAGGGTGAGGATCTGCAAGGTCTACACCGACCTACCCCTGGAGCCGGATCAACCGGTCGACTTCGGAGTCACCGAGTTCTGCAAGGGGTGTAGGCTCTGCGCGGAAGCCTGCGAGGTGGATGCCATCTCCTTCGAGAGAGAGCCGGGCTGGGAGCCGGCGTGCAAGAGCAGCAACCCGGGCGCCAGGAAGTGGTACATCGACGGGGAGAAGTGCTACGCCTACTGGTGCGACAATGGGACGGACTGCAGCACCTGCATCTCGGTCTGCCCCTTCAACAGGGGGCCAGATAAGGCCTCATCCGAGGAGTTCTTAGAGAGCCTAGAGGGTTAGGAGAGGAGGCTCTCTCCATCTGCTCTGCGACCTGCCTCCATTTCTACAACGGTTTTCATTTTAGGGTGGTTTGCATCGGCCTCTAAGAATTTCTCTGGAACGCCGATCAACCCAAAAAGCACCGTGACTCTGATTTCTCAATTGCCTTCTTTCCAGTCTCAACTATAAAACCAAGTTCTTCGAGACGAGGCAGCTTAGAACAGGAGATGGGTCACGGCCGGCACACCGACCAACGATACGGCTTTATGAACGCCACATGGTGAGATGCCCAAACGCCTAAATACATCTGAGAAAGGCATCGACCACCCGCCATGGGAAGACCTAAATCCCCGGACTGCGACCAACCAACCATGTCACCTGACAGGGTGTTCACGCCTGAAAAAGCCAGGGAGATCGGGGAGGCCCTCGGAGTCGACTGGACGGAGTTCGACGTCGAGCAGTTCAGGGTCGGCATGGACGTGGAGCTGGAGCACGGCACGCGCGACCCGAGCACGAACGTCACGGACGACGACCCCCTCAAGACGGGGAAGATAGCCCTCGCCCACCTCAACGAGTTCCCGGACTACTACACCAGGCTGCTGGAACTAGAGAAGGAAGCAGAGAAATACTGGGAGGAAAGGAAGGACTGAGCCTTCCCAGATCGAAGACGATCCCCTAATTCCCAGAAGGCTGAAGAGCAAGGCCAACAAAGAATTCAGGCAGCCTGCACAGCTGGATGCCGCCTAGAACAGAAGACGGGTAACGGCCGGCACACCGACCGCTTATAGAAAAATTATATTCGCGCGCGTGACCCATGCATTATAGATTTTTCACGCATCTTTCATTCAGAGGTTTCACGAAACAGGGTGAACACCCTCTTGACGAAGTTCAACATGTCTCCGTATCTCATCTCTCCCGAAGCTCTATTCCGAAAGGTGATCGGCTTCTCAGTCATCTTGAAGCCACGGCGTGCAGCCTTTGAGAGGATCTCTATCTGGAGGTCGTACCCTATGCTTTGCAGACCCGGCAGTAAACCGCTCATCAGGTCGGAGCCGTAGCACCTGAAGCCCGAGCTGCAGTCTCTAACAGGGACGCCGGTCAAGGCCCTAGCGATGAAGTTGGCTCCCCGTGACACAGCCTTCCTGTAAAGGCCCCATCCATGGATCTCACCGCCTTTTACATACCTGCTTCCGACCACCATAGCATCCTTTCCGCACGCCTTGACCAGTTTTGGTAACTCGTTTGGGTCGTGGGATAGGTCCGCGTCCATGGTCACGATGAAGTCGGGAATAGGTTCCTTCTTATCGCATAACCCAGGCCAAGTTTCCGGTCTCGCTCAATTAATGTCAGATTTCCGTATTTTATACTCGATTCCCTGACTGTTTCGATCGTCCCGTCGGTGCTCCCGTCGTCCACTATTATTATTCTGATCTGGTAGAAGTCTCTCAGCTTCTCCAGCGATTCTATGATGGCCCCTATCGTCCCCGACTCGTTCAGGGTCGGGATCACGACGCAGACGAGGAGGCGGGTTAAGCTGGTTACCTCGTTAATACAGCGTTCCGGGTATATATCATGACATTGATTGCCAGCGCGCGAACTCAGAACCCTGAAAGAGCCGTGATCATCCTAATAGGTGAACCCGTGCCCAAAGGGGAAGAGCGGATCCTCCGAGTCATAGGGCAAATCCTCCTTCTGCCTCCTGACCGCGTCCATGGAAGAAGGCATCTCAAAGGGCAGTTTCCCCGAAGGCATGAAACGTCCAAAGACCACATCGAGCACCGCGGCATCGCAGGCTCCAAAGTCGGCCAGTAAACCGACGCTCCTCTCCGCGATCTCGGGAATCACCGCTGGGCGATCCAGGTAGATGTCCACGACGGTCGGAACCCTGCCCAACACGTCCAAGATGGCTGCCTTTTCCTTGTCTTTAAAGTCCAGGTCCCCCGAGTGGAAGTGGCGCTCGAGGAATCCTTCTCGAGACTCAAAGGGAGCGCTGAGGCGAAGGATCGCCAAGTCAGCGTCTTCAATGCTCTCCACGACCTGGCTGTATTCCCCAGCTACACCTGGATCCAGGTTCTCGATGTAGATCTTGGGCCTGCCCCGTATGGGCAGAAACCTACCATCAGGCGTTTCGGAGTTCTTCAGAAGCACGATGGATTTCCGTTGGGCGATCTCCCCAGCACTACGGAACGCGTCGTTACCGACGACCCTCTCCGCCGCCTCCGGATCCACGTACGGATCGTCGAACAGCCCCAGCCTGAACTTGTCCCTGAGCAAGCGCCGGACGGACTCGTCGATCCTGGCCTCGCGGATCAGGCCGTCTCTGACCAGGTCGACGATGACCTCGGGGCAGGCCTCTCCCCCGAACTGGTCCACCCCCGCGTCGATGGCCTTCCTGGCGCGCTCCGCAACGCTCAGGTCCTCCACTCCCCAGCACTTCGCCTCGATGAGCACCTGCCCCATCATCTCGATCGGTCTCAGGAGGGTCCAGTCCGTGCAGACGACGCCGTCGAAGCCGTACCTGCCGCGCAGCAGACCGGTGATGACGTCCTTGTTGAAGCCGAAGCCGACCTCCTCGACTGCAAGCCCGACGGGCATACCGTAGTAGGGCATGATCTGGGCTGTGCCCGCCTCGAGGGCCGCCTCGAACGGGATCAGATGGTAGTCGAAGTTGTCTCCAGGGTAGACCTGCTCCTTCCCGTATGAGAAGTGGGGGTCCTCGCCGTCATTCTGGGGGCCGCCCCCGGGGAAATGCTTCGTCATGCAGGCGACACTCTCCGGGCCAAGGGTCTCGCCCTGGAAACCCTCGATGTAGGCGGAGACGATCCGAGAGGCGAGTCCTGCGTCCTCGCCAAAGGTGCCCTGGATCCGCGCCCAGCGAGGCTCCGTCGCCAGATCCGCCATGGGGTGGAGGGCAACCCGGATTCCTACCGCCAGGTACTCCTGCCTGGCGATGTCCCCGAACTCCCTCACGAGCGCCGGATCACTGGTGGCAGCCAGCCCTATGGGCCCTGGCCACTGTGAGAACCCACCCGTCAGCATGATCGACGTCAGAATGCTCTCCCCTGGGTCTTTGCTGAAGGCGTGGCGCGGGTCAGACGAAATTGTCACGGGGACGCCCAGACGTGTGCACTCCGCCAGTTTTTGCAGCCTGTTGTACCAATCGGCCATCTGCCTCGGCATTGCGACCGCGTACACGTTGAAGTGATTCATGAAGCGCTTCGCCAACAGGTCGGAGGTCGGGGCGGGGTTCATCGGGCCAGCTTCCTCCATCAGGCTGCCGTCCTGGTTCATCCCGATCATCGTGTGGAACATCATCCCCACCTTCTCCTCCAGGGTCATCTGCGAGAGCAGGTCCTCGACCCGTTCCTCGATGGGACGACGACGGTCTTCGTACGGATCCAACCGCCCGTTCTTGTTCAGGTCACGGAAAGTAAAACCATCTTCGGTGAGCATGGGGGCTCCCGGATCAAAGAGGGTGTAACCCACTAAAAGACTATCTGCACCGCGCGCGTTCGATGCTCTATCAGGTTAAGGACAAAACCCATTATTAGACCATGTCGGCTGCATCCATGCGCGACTGTACAATCCTGAAACGCCATTCGTCACAGCTACCACAGCGATACACCAAGAAAATGGAACTGTATCCCAGATGACACAACGTGGAAAAGTCATTTAAGATAAAAGCGGAATAGCGCGCGCAGGGGAGGGATTGATGTGAAACCTTTCGAGGTCACTAAGCCGCTTTACAAGGATCCCAGTCAGTGCGTCGAAGCGAGGGTTGAGGATCTCCTCGGCAGGATGACGCTGGAAGAGAAGATAGGCCAGATGTGTCAGAATACAAAGTACCCAGAGAGACATGAAGAACTGGTGAGGGCCGGGAAGGTGGGCTCCCTCTTCAACGTGACAGGGGCGGAGCAAACAAACGAGGTTCAAAGGATCGCGGTTGAGCAATCCCGCCTGGGCATTCCCTCTCAACGATCTACCCCATCCCGTTGGCCATGGCCAGCAGCTGGGACCCCGAAATGGCTAAGAAGGCGGCCTCGATGGCTGCGGCGGAAGCGTCTTCAGAGGGCATACACTGGACCTTTGCGCCGATGGTTGACATCGCCCGCGATCCGAGGTGGGGCAGAGTAGCCGAGGGCGCCGGCGAAGACCCATATCTGGGTTCAGCGATGGCGAGGGCTTCGGTTGAAGGTTACCAGGGGGAGAACCTGGCTGATCACGACACCATCGTCGCCTGTCCGAAGCATTACGTGGCCTACGGTGGCGCCGAAGGGGGGAGGGACTACAACACCGTGGAGGTCTCTGAAAGGACCTTGAGAGACGTCTATCTTCCGCCCTTCAAGGCTGCGGTCGAGGCGGGAGCGGGAACGCTGATGAGCGCCTTCAACGACCTGAACGGCGTCCCGTCATCCGCCAACCGGTTCACCCTGACAACCGTTCTACGCGAGGAGTGGGGTTTCGAGGGGTTCGTCGTCAGCGACTGGAACTCGATCGGGGAGCTCGTCAGCCACGGGATCGCCGGGACCCGGGCGCAGGCCGGGAAGGAGGCCGTCGAAGCCGGCGTTGACATGGACATGGAGGGCAACGTCTATCATACGACCATCGCACGGCTGGTCGAGGAAGGAGCGGTCTCGGAGAGCACGGTAGATGATGCCGTCAGGCGGATCCTCACGATCAAGTTCAGGCTGGGCCTGTTTGACCGTCCCTACACTGACACAGGCCTTGCAGCCAAAGTCATACAGTGCAAGGAGCACATAGAAGCAGCTCGTGACTCTGCGCGCCGCTCGATGGTGCTCCTCAAGAACGAAAACGGCCTCCTGCCGCTGAAGAAGGACCTCAAAATTGTTGCAGTCATAGGTCCCTTGGCGGACGAGCAAGACGCACTGCTCGGTTGCTGGCCGTGCATGGGGAAACCTGAAGACGTGGTAACCATTCTTGAAGGCATCAAGAATATGGTCTCTGAGAAAACCGAGGTCCTCCATGCAAAGGGTTGCGATATTCAAGGCGATTCAACTGAAGGCCTCAAAGACGCAGCGGACAAAGCCAAGGCTGCTGATGTTGCCATTGTTGTCGTCGGGGAGAGCAGGGAGATGAGCGGCGAGGCGGGCTGCCGTTCCTCGCTGGATCTGCCAGGAGTACAGGAGAGACTTGTCAGGGACGTCTGCGAGACGGGAGTGCCGGTCGTCATGGTGCTCTTGAACGGGAGACCAATGTCGATCTCTTGGCCTGCCGAACACGTCCCTGCCATCATGGAGGCCTGGCATCCGGGAGTACAAGGAGGAAACGCGGTTGCGGATCTGCTTTTCGGGGATTTCAACCCCTCTGGTAGGTTACCCGTGACGTTTCCTCGCACAGTCGGGCAGGTCCCGATCTATTACAACCACAAGAACACGGGAAGACCCGCCACATCCCTTCTTTACACCTCCAAGTACATCGATCTGCCGTCCACCCCGCTCTTCCCGTTCGGGCACGGCCTAAGCTACACACGGTTCGAATACAGCAATCTCACGGTATCTCCCAAGAGGATAGCACCAGATGGCAAGGTTGAGATAAGCTTGGATGTAAAGAGCGTGGGCGACCGCGAGGGCGACGAGGTTGTCCAGCTATATCTGCGCGATTTGGTCGGTAGCGTGACGAGGCCGGTGAAGGAGCTCAAGGGATTCCAAAGAATCACGCTGAAATCGGGAGAGAAGACGACCGTGAAGTTTGTGGTTAGCCCAGAACAGCTGGCCTTCGTGAATCGTGGAATGAAAATGGTCGTGGAACCGGGAACCTTCAGGGTTATGGTCGGGAGCTCCTCGGAGGATATCAAGCTGACTGGCAGCTTCGAAGTGACATGAAATAGCGCATGCAGGTGGTCACTGGAGGATCAACTCGGCATCGCTTCCATGGCTTGTACGTTGAAAAGGGGGAGTACAGAAGCGAAGAAGACTCGGACGTAAAACCCTTTGTTCATCCCATAAACGATAGGTTAACACAACCTGAAGGGCTAACATCATCATTTCCTGTATTGCTTTAAGAGTTCCAAGTCCACGGCGAGGAATGAGAGAAGGGCTTGGCAGTTATACAACAGCCTACGAATCATTGGAAAGGGGAGATCAATAAGAATAAAATGCAACTGGAAGTTGGCATAGGCGAACAGAAGTTTCTCTTTACCTCGCATCAGTTCCGAGCCGATATATACCCTTAGCTAATTGTTAAATAAGAAACGCTACATACCCGTTGAGGAGGGACGTCTACGAATCCATTCATCCGCTTTATTGCTAGGCGGATAGCATTTCAGGTTACAACCTTCATCATCTTTCTGCTCGTGATTTTTGCTCTACCTAGAGTTATACCTGGAAATCCCTTGGCGGTTATTCTCAACCAGATATTCCAGGAAGCTCGAGCCACGCCTGAGCTCGTGAGGACTGTTGAGAAGATGCTCATGAAGGAGTTCGGTTTCGGGAAACCCATGCACATCCAATTTTATGAGTTTGTGGGCAGACTGCTTAAAGGCGACCTTGGGACATCCATAGCGTTCTATCCTCGGAAAGTTGCAGATTTAGTGGTCGTTTACTTACCTTGGTCTCTAGGTCTTTTGATACCGGCTGTCCTAGTATCTTGGATAGTGGGTAACCTTTTAGGGGCTTTGGCAGCTTACAAAAGGAAGACCGCCGTAGATAACGCTCTGTTGCCGGTTTTCCTGACATTATCCCAGACGCCGTATTACTGGCTTGCCATGATCCTTCTGTACATATTCGCTGTTACCTTCAGGATATTCCCTCTGGGGGGGGCTTATAGTCGCTTAATGTTCCCTGCTTTGACCATACGCTTCGCCCTTGATATGCTTCGCCATTATGTTCTACCTTTCTTCTCGATAGTTATAGGAGCCATAGGAGGATGGGCAATAGGAATGCGCGCCATGGTTATATACGAACTAGGAGCGGATTACGTAAGCTATGCAGATTCACTGGGTCTCCCAGATAACAAAGTGCTGCGATACGTGTTCAGAAATTCGATGCTACCCCAAGTCACAGGTTTGGCCTTGAATCTCGGCCTCATGTTGGGGGGCTCCCTCATAACGGAGCTTGTGTTCTCATATCCCGGCACGGGATACCTCATCTTCAGGGCGCTCTCCACACTCGACTATCCCATGATCCAAGGCACGTTCATCTTCTTGATCTCGACTCTACTGATCGCGAACTTCATAGTTGATCTAGTTTACGTGTACATAGATCCCAGGGTCAGAACGAGCTATGTGGGTGAATAGCCCTGATACCTCAATTGATCAAGGACCTTCTCAGAATAAAGAAACTGGATGCAAGCTTAGCGATATTCATCGGTATAATACTCACGAGCGTTTTCGGTTCTATGCTATATGCAACAAAACCTTTAGCCATTGTGGGCCCCGCTGAGCAGCCTCCTTCAGTAAAGTTTCCTCTAGGGACAGACAGTTGGGGCAGGGATCTACTGGCTCTTCTTCTAGCGGGGACAAAGAACTCGCTCCGGATAGGGGTAACAGCCGCTCTGATAGCGCTGACAATAGGCGTAGTTATTGGAGTGACCGCAGGGTTCAAAGGCGGGATTATAGACAGCGCCCTAATGCTTGTGACGGACGTGGTTCTAGTGTTGCCCTCCATACTAATCATGATGCTTGTAGCAGCTTACCTCAGGGAAAGGAACCCATTCTACGTATCCCTTATAATCGGAGCGACCGGGTGGCCCTGGGTTGCCAGAGCCATCAGATCGCAGATAATGAGCCTGAAATCCAGGGAGTTCATGTACCTGTCCAAAATGGCCGGCCTTAGAGACGTGAGGATCATAGTCGAGGATCTTTTACCAAACATGGCTTCCTACATAGCCATGGCTTTCGTCCTACTCATGTCTGGCGCCATGATAGCCGAGGCAGGGCTGAGCATGATCGGCTTAGGCGTGACCAAAGGGGTATCGTTGGGCATAATCCTGTACTGGGCCCAGATACTCGAATCTGTGCGTAGAGGCATGTGGTGGTGGTTTGGCCCTCCGGGCGCAGTCTTGGTAGCCTTAGCCGCTTCTCTCCTACTCATGTCTACGGCGCTGGATGAGTACTTCAGCCCTAGACTCAAAGGAGGATGAAAAGCATGGCTCTCCTCGAAGCTCAAGCTGTCAAAGCCTACTACTCGACGCGTCAGGGCTACATTAAGGCGGTAGACAACATAGATCTTACCATAGATAAGGGCATGACATTGGGAGTAGCCGGCGAATCTGGTTGCGGCAAATCCACGCTTATGAACACCTTGATGATGAACGTGAAGCCTCCGCTGCACTTTTTGGAAGGAACGATAGTCCTGGATGGCAAGGTCATATCGAAGATGAATATGTCGGAGCTCAAGAAAGATGTCTGGGGTGTTCGGATATCCCTCGTTCCGCAATCGGCTCTCAACGCTCTCATGCCCACGAAGAGGATCATAGATTTCATAAAAGACGTAATCCGCCACCACACGGATGTCTCGGACTCTGAGATCGTGTCCAGGGCTAGGAAGAGGTTTGAAGAGCTGAACTTGCCGGTGGACTCCCTTTCCATGTATCCTCATGAGCTCAGCGGAGGCATGAAACAGAGAGCCATAATAGCCGTGTCAACACTTCTTAATCCCAGGCTTCTGATCGTCGATGAACCCACGTCCGCGCTTGATGTGTCTACGCAGAAGCAAGTTCTCAAAATGCTCATGGATCTCAGGAAAACAGGCATCACCGAAAGCATGATCTTCGTAACTCACGACATAGCCATCCTCAGGCAGATAGCTGATTCGATAACTATCATGTATGCTGGCAAGATAGTGGAATCAGGCCTAACCGAAGATGTGCTCTTCGATCCAAAACATCCTTACACAATCAGCTTGACAAGCTCTGTGGTGACTCCTGAACCCGAAGTCAGGGAGAGGGGCCTCGCATCCATCCCCGGCGAACCGCCAGACCTTCTGGATCCACCTGAGGGCTGCCGTTTCTATCCTAGATGTACCAAGTCCATGAGCATTTGTAGATCCGTTGAGCCGCCTCTCGTGAAGTCCGAGGGGAACCAGCTGGTCGCATGCCACATCGCATCCGGAGACGGCTAGGAGGGGTGTTCTGTGCTTCTTGAAGTCAAGAACCTCACAAAGGTCTTCACCGTGGGGTTGTTCAAGAGGAGGGAGATAGTCGCTGTAGACGACGTGTCTTTCGATGTTGAACCAGCCGAGTTCATATCGCTCGTGGGCGAGAGCGGCTCCGGAAAGACAACCACTGCTAGAATGATACTGAAGTTGCTGCCGCCCACATCAGGCGAGGTGATTTTTGAAGGCAGAGACGTGTTTGGTCTTAAAGGGATCGATGATTCCAGGTCGTACTACAAGAGCGTTCACAGTATATTCCAAGATCCGTACGCAGCTTACAATCCCCTCCATAAGATCGATAGAGTTCTATATCAAGTCTTCAAACTGACAGGGCACTCGGACGCCGAAAGAGACAGCCTTGTTAAATCGGCTCTCAAGGAGGTCGGGCTCAGGCACGAGGACGTACTCGGCAAGTATCCTCACGAACTCAGTGGAGGACAGAGACAGAGGATCATGGTAGCCCGATGCTACATGCTCAGACCTAAGCTCATACTGGCCGACGAACCCATCTCGATGATAGACGCCTCCACTAAGGCGAGTATACTTAAGCTTTTCTCGAAGCTTAGAGACGAGTACAAGACTTCAGTCATATTCATAACTCACGATCTGGGCCTTGCCTATTATGTGAGCGATGAGGTGCTGATAATGAGCAAAGGCTCGATAGTAGAAAAAGGCTCACCTGATGACATAATGAACCGTCCTCAACACGCTTATACCAAGAAACTTAGAGAAGACATCCCTCTCTTCTACAGGAAATGGCCCGGGTTCTAGTCTCTAGCGATGAAACGACTTGATTACGTAGTCTCCTAGATCCTCGAGTACTTGGTATAACCCGAATCAAAGAATCAGTCGTTAATGATTTATAGTGATTCGTGTAAATATTATTGTGCTAGTGATTAAAATGAAGATAAAAGTAAGAACGCTAATCATAGCCGTCCTACTGATGTTTCTGGTTATCCCGTTCTCTCCAGTGATAGCCCAGGAGATATCTAGAGAAGATGTCTTTTTTATTTCCTCCACTTGGGGACCTCCGGCAGGTTGGAATCCCTTGCAGTCTACTCAATGCTGGGGATATGGCATTATGTACCCTACGCTATACATGTACAGCGATGAAATGGATGAATGGTTACCTTATGCTGCTGAGAGCTACGAATGGTTTGACAAGTACACGTTGCATGTAAAGATAAGGGATGAGGCGAAATGGTGGGATGGTCAGCCTGTAACAGCTGAAGACTACAAGTACTCATTGGAGCTAGGCAAGAAGTATGTATTAGCAATGTATACGCCTCTCTGGGACTATATAGAGAGCGTCGAAGCCATAGATGAAAAGACCGTGCAAATCGCTACAAGCGAGGCAAAGCTGAACTATTTCGAGATGTTTGACGTGCTTAATAACCCCTTAATATTGCCCAAGCACATTTGGGTAGGCTTAGAGGCTGAATATGGAGAAACTCTCCCGATCGACTTCAAGAACGACATACCCGAAGAAATAGTGGGAGCTGGACCATACAAGTTGATGAGCTGGACCGAAGGGGGCTGGTACTACGAAAGAGTGGACGACTGGTGGGGCAAGGACATCTTCGGTCTACCAACTCCTAAGTACCTGTCTCATACAACCTACATGGACAACGTGGCTGCGGCGCTGGCCTTCGAAGAAGGCGAGCTCGACGTGATGACACACTTCACACCGGAAATCTGGGAGATGTGGGAAGTCAAAGGACTACCCGTTAGAACTTACTATGCGAACAAGCCCTACTATAGAGGTGGCAACGTTGTACTTCTCTATCTCAACTTTGATAAAGCGCCACTGGCCAACGTCGCTCTTAGAAGAGCTGCCGCCCACGCAATACCATACGACGACATGTTAAGCAAAGCATACTACGACTATAGTGTTCAAGCCGCCGCGGTGCCTATCATTCATCTGGGTCCAGCTGCTCCGCTAATTGATGAGGATCTAATAGCTCAGTACGGATGGGAATTCAACCTAGACACGGCCAAGCAGATCCTAGACGATGCTGGAATAGTCGACACCGACGGCGACGACATTAGAGAGCTCGACGGAACCCCTCTTACTGGCTTCACCATACAAGTTCCGTATGGCTGGACCGACTGGATGATGATGTGCGACATGATCGCCACAAGCTTGGGAGAGATAGGAATAGGCGTCGAAACCGACTTCCCAGACTTCTCAATCTGGTGGTCTCGTCTCGAGGAGAGCGACTGGGACTTTGTTATAGGCTGGTCGGGCGCTAATGTGGGATACAGTCATCCATGGAATGGCTTTAGAGATCTTATGGATAACAGGCTAAGCCATCCAGCCGGTAACTGGGGGAACTACGATAATCCCGATGTCCTATCTCTAATAGATGCCATTCCAAAGGAGAGCGACGCTGAGAAACTCAAGGCCATCTACACTCAACTTGAGGAGACCTGGCTCACTGATCTACCTGCCATACCGCTGTTCTACGGCGCCGTCTGGTACGAGTACTCGGAGGCAAACTGGGTTGGCTGGCCAAACGAAGAGAACGGCTTCTGGTTCGCAGACTTCTATGGTGCTTCCTGGCCCGCCAACATGCCTGTGCTCTTCACCATCGCCCCTAAAGGCGAAACACCTGCCGAACCAAGCTGGGTTACTAACACAAAGTTCACGTCAGACAAGATATTAGCAGACTTAGCGAAGGCCCCAATTCACGGCACATTTACGGTGACCAAAACACAAGCCGCTGAGACAGTGACGCAGACAGAAGCCGTAACGGAAACAACCACAAATGTGGTGACGGAGACGGAGACCGTGTCAACGACGAATTACACGACCCTTGCAGGCGCCGGCATCGTCGCCCTCATAATAGGAGTCGCAGTTGGCTGGCTTTTCGCATCACGAAAAACCTGATACATATCTCCCTTTTTTTTATTAATCAGAATCTGTTGGAGGCGACCTCCATGAGTGAAAGGGGAGTTTTGACGATTCTCGTATGGGGATTGCTGCTGGAGATCATATCAGTGATTTACCTCTCTTCAACGCCATGGAAATTCGAGTTCGCTTACAGCCTCTTCCTGTTAATATTCACTTCAATAGCCCTAGTAGTCGTGATTTGGCGATTAAGAGCTTCAAGAAACAGAGCAAACCCAATCATCGGCGAATAGGGAACTCTTGCTTTATCAGGATCTAAGCGGGCAAACCTAGCGACAGTAGAAGATCGATGACAACCTTCGGTTTGACGGGGAACCACATGCAAAACCAGAACAGGTGCGTAAGTATCAATATTGAAAGAAATAGTTTAGAAAGTCTGGAACGGTTCAAGTAATAAGACAAACCAATGTACAAACCTGGTAGAGACATGCAAAAATAGAACGGGTACACCCACCTCTTCATTACATAGGCAGCCAAAACATAGGGAAAGAAATTCACTACGACCCATAAAAGTGTAAAAAGGCCTGTTCCTTGTTCTTTATTCTCAGAGATGTTCCTAACGATTTCTATCAGGCTGATCGGCACTACCAGCCATATGCACCACCAGAGGGGAGAGTAAATGCCGTAGTAGGCAATAGGGTGATACTCTCGTAACCCCCCGCTGTTTGATATTTCTCTTACCGTAGTAACATGATATTCAGCCGGAGAGAAATGGTTCAATGGGTTTATCCAATCTAAAGGTAGAACGACATCTTCCGCACTCTGATAGCTGTGACTTGTGTGGTAAGAATACATGAAACTAAGATGGCTAATGGGATTATTATCGAAGACTCCGTATCCAGCGTCATAAACCCATAAGCCGATCATAAACGAAACAAACCCAATAAGGAAGACCCTTCCAATGAAGTAGGCATTCTCTTTCAGATATTCCAATTTTTTTACGTGTTTGGTGAATCTAGCCAATAACAAGAATATGATTATCCCTGCCACAGGCAAGACGGAGTTCAGTTTGCACAGAGACGCCAATCCAAAAAACATGGAACCGAGATCGTGCCTTTTTCTTAGCAGTAGTATGCTTCCCGCAAGAACGAACATCATCGAAGGAGCGTCAAGCATGGCGATCTGTCCGATATTGAAAGCCATTATGTCTGTTGCGAAGAGCATCGCGGCTATGAAAGAAGAAGATTTCTTCTCGGTAATGAGTAGCGTAATCCCGTAAACCAAAACTATAGAAATCGAACTCGCTAATATGGGAAAGATGCGCCAACCTAACGGTTTGTCTCCAAACAACATCATCCCTAGCATGATGAACGCCTTTGACAGTGGAGGGTGTTCATCGTTGGCAGGTTCGCCGACGAGCATTTTCCTGGCCGCCTTGACGTAATATGATTCATCGAAGACGAAACCCGTATCGTAATATGCCTCGCCAATTACGGGTTTCGGAGAGTTCACTATCGCCAATCTGCTAGAAAAAATGAGCAACATCAAGATCAACGATGCGAGATCGAAGAAACCAAGTCGGCGAAGATGTGATAATAGTTCGTCGCCTTTTAATCGAATTTGGTCTTTGGCTTTTTCAGCTGTACAAGTAACTGTTTCTAATCTAGACCTCCAAGTATTAGCTAATTCTCTCACTCCTGAATAGGCGGTTAAAAGCAGCACAAATCCTCCTAGGCCTAAAGTTAATTTTTCATTAAGGAAATTTAAAACCGCCAAATTGGGATGGATCACCGTGGTGAGGCTGTAGGTGTAGAAGGAATAGTTAGATAACCAGCGTAGAAGGATGGGCGCTTGAACACCATAGACTAGATACGACGAACCTAAGACCAAACCCTGAATAAAACCGGATACGACCCAGCCAACACTCCATGTGCTCGTGATAAGGTAGTGGGAGAAAGCGGAAAAAACCGATGTGAAAAGAACCATCATCCACTCATCAAGGCTGATACCATCCCAGAACCCTGACCCATCCACCGTCTTGAGGCCCAACATTCCTTTTGCGTCATCGGGACTCGTGAAGGCCAGAAAGCAGATTTTCAGACGCTCCTTCCGGAACGAAGACGCTCTCTTTTTGCTCAGGGTTAACAAGCGGACGACTAAAAAGACGCCTATGGGGAGAATTCGATAGATCACCTCTTCTGTCAGTGGCGAGA